>Ga0315274_10001772_pt1 | contig 33049 bp, 34 predicted proteins | sample YL17G02_20_MG_FD_203700 | JGI IMG/M metagenome (GOLD analysis project Ga0315274, IMG submission 203700) | Sediment microbial communities from Yellowstone Lake, YNP, Wyoming, USA - YL17G02_20 | ecosystem: Environmental > Aquatic > Freshwater > Lake > Sediment | place: USA: Wyoming | collected...
TTTTATTTTTCCCGCTGCCGAAATAAATCTCCGCAAAAGTTGCGTTTCTTTGAAGTCAATTTCAGAAGCATTTCTTTGGCAAAAATAACAAGGCATAGTGGTAATACTTAGTCAGGTCGCGGCACGCGCGAATTAAGATGTCGCCTTTCGGCGACCGCGCTAACACCGCTCCTTAACAACCCTCGGTTTTTAATATTTTCCTACACGGGAGGGGCGAAGAAGACTGTTTCTTCTTCCGCCTCGTTGCCACTCGGCAACCGGAGGGTTCTCCCGACCCCTCTCCGATATGGGATGCCAATCAGAAGGGGATGTCTTTGACATCAATCTCCTCTTCTTCAACTATTGGGATTTCTTCTTGCGGTATTTTCTCTTTCTGTTCCGGAGCGACAGGAGCTGTTTTCCCCGCCGATTTCGGCCCCAGCTGTATTCTTTCGGTGATGATTTCAGTTCTTGTCCGTTGATTTCCCGAAGAATCCTTCCAGCCCCTTGTTTGCAGTCGGCCTTCGATTAAGACCAAAGATCCTTTTATTAAATACTGGGAAGCGATTTCCGCCAATCTTCCGAAAGAAACAATATTGTGGAATTCCGTCTGCTGCTGTTTTTGGCCGGTTTTATCGGTGTAGAAACGGTCGGTAGCCATCCCAAAAGAAGTTAGGGACTGCCCCGAAGGAAGAGCCCGCGTTTCGGGATCGCGAGTTAATCTGCCGATTAGAAGAACCTTATTTAAATTCATTAAATTACTCTTTTAATATTTCTTCTAATTTCTGCTCAATTTCTTTCAATTCGACCTTTTTTTTCGCAGTGACCTCTTTCGGTTTTCTGATGCGCGAAGAAGCGATTTTTACGAATCTGGGCGATTTTTTAATTAAGATTAAATAACGGAGAATTTGAGCGATTTCTTTCAATTTTTTTTCGAAATCAGCCAATTTCTCGGGATTTAATTGAAAATCTGAAACAGTCAAATAGGCTTGGGTTCGTCCTTTTATAGGATAAGCTAATTTTCTTCTTAGAAATACGTTTTCCTTACCCAAAATCCCTTCTTCTTCCTGAATTAAGGAGGTAACTTTATTTTGCAGAGATTTCATTTCTTCCTCCGGGATTTCGTCTGATATTAAATATGTCAATTCGTAGCGTTGCATGTATTAAATCAAGGATAATATAGCAGGTTGGGACCAGTTGGTCAAGCTGGGATGCCTTTTCCGGTGCCTGCTGAGAAAAATATAAAGTACAGATTAAACTTGCAGGTTTTCTAATAAATAATCTACAAGGATTTCGCCACCAAACCCCCTCCCGATAGTATAATACTCGGCCTCTAGATCGTTGATATCCGCAGAGACGCCTATGCCAGCCATTTCAACCATTTCTTTATCATTTGGACCATCTCCAATAGTTATTACATTTTCTTTTTTCAATTTAAGCAATCTAATTATTTTTTTAATTCCCGTTCCTTTTGAAACGTCTTTTTTCTGAATATCCCATGCTTCACCAGCTACCCACATTGATTTTATTTGTTTTTTCTTATCTAATTTTTTTATAATTCTTGGAATTTGTTCCATTTTATATGGGCAATTAGCAGTAAGAATAATTTGTTTTGGTTCAAATCCATTTATGGGCAACTTACTGATTGCATTTCTTAATTTAGCCCTTAAAGTAAAGTATTCTGCATCATAATTGAAAAGTTGTTTAAGTTTTCCATTAATTAGGGCGATGTTTCCGTTTTCTGCAAGTATAATAATCTTATCGTCTATAATTTTACTATACATACTTTGCAACCAAATCAATCCTCTACCGGAAGCAATACATATAATCAGTTTATTTTTAAGTTTATTTATCTTATTCGCCAATTTATCGCTAATCTTGTTTGCCCTGATAGACACTTCCATATAATCATTCTTTTCTTTTTCAATAATTTTAGTTCCTCTTTTTACAGTAACGCCATCCGAATCCAAAACCAACATTTTCAATTTTTTTAATCTTTCTAAAGGGATTTCTTTATTTAGCATAATGTTAATTAAATAAATATTTTTTTAAATCAGCCCCATTTTCTTTCTGACTTCCTGCATGGTTGAAGAGGCCAAAATCTGAGCTCGTTTTGCTCCCCGGTTCAAAATTTCTCTTACATAAACTTCTCTGGTGAGAAGTTCTTTCTTTTTTCGGCGGAAGGGTTCTAAAGAATTTATTAAGAGTTCGGCCAAAGATTTTTTAAATTCGGCATAGCCTTTGTTTTTAAACTTTTTTTCAATTTCCTTTATTGTTTTTCCGCCGGTCGATGAAACTAAAGTTTCATCTCCACCCTTCGCTGTCGCTCGGGTAAACAAAGAATAAATCGTTAAAAGATTGGAAATACCCGCTTTCTTTTTCTGATCGTATTTTATTATTTTTCCCGTATCGGTGACGGCTTTCATGATTTTTTCTTTTATTTCCTCCGGTTCGTCAAAAAGCCCGATATAACTTTCCCGAGGGTCGGTTTTCGACATTTTTTTGGCGGGATTTTGCAAGCTCATTATCCTCGCCCCGGATTTGGGAATTCTTGCTTCGGGAATTTTAAACACGTCTCCGAATTTTTGATTGAATCGTCTCGCGATGGTTCTGGCTAATTCCACGTGCTGTTTTTGATCTTCGCCCACGGGGACTAAATCCGTCTGATAAAGCAAAATGTCGGCTGCCATCAGAACGGGATAATCCAGAAGGCCGGCATTCAAATTTTCCTTGAATTTCTTCGATTTTTCTTTGTACTGAGTCATTCTGGCGAGGTCTCCCAGGGGAGTGACGGTATTCAACAACCAGGCCAGTTCCGAATGCTCTTTAACCTGAGATTGGACAAAAATTATGGATTTTTCCGGGTTGATGCCGGCAGCCAAATAAACGACTGCTTTTTCCAAAATTGAATCCTGAAGATTTTTGGGATTAAAAGGAACGGTTAAGGCGTGCAGATCGACAATGCAAAAAATGCATTCATTTTGTTCTTGAAGCAGAAGCCATTGTTTTATGGCCCCCAGATAATTTCCGATATGCAGCGCACCCGTTGGTTGAACGCCCGAAAATATTCGCATAGCAAGCTTTTTATTTTATAAAAAACGCAGCTGGAGAAGAAATTTATTTCTTCGACTTTACACTTCTATAACAACCGGGAGAATCATAGGACGTCTCTGAGTTTTGGTATAAAAGAACTGGCCGATTTTATTTCTTATTTCGTCTTTAATGTAAGTCCAATTGACTGCTCCGTTGGCTCCCGCCGATTTATTTACGATTTCAATTACTTTATTTCTTGTTTCTCTCAATAAGTCTTTTGATTCTCTGAGATAAACAAATCCTCTTGATATTATATCAGGAGAACCTCTTACTTTGCCAGTTTGTTTATCCACCACCATAACAATAACAAACATTCCGTCTTCCGCTAACATTTGCCTGTCTCGTAAAACTATCTCTCCCACGTCGCCGATTCCCAAACCGTCCACCATTACGTAATTTGACGGTACCTCTTTCTTTTCAATAAAAATTCTGTTTTGGCTTAAATTAATGACCTGGCCGTTTTCAGCGACTATCACGTTTTTTTCCTGCATCCCGGATTCTCGGGCGATATCGGAATGGGCAACCTGCATGGAATACTGGCCGTGTATGGGGACAAGGAACCTCGGGTTTATAATTTCAATCATTTCCTTCAGTTCTTCCTGTTGGGCGTGGCCTCCGGCATGGATATCCATCATTTTATAGTGGAAAACCTTAACTCCTTGGCGCAGAATGCCGTCTTTTAACATCTGGACCGTTCTTTCGTTTCCCGGGATAATCGAAGAAGAAAGGATAACGGAATCTCCTTTTTTAAATCGCAGGAAGCGATGATCTTTTTGGGCGATTCTCATTAAAGCCGCCTCGGATTCTCCTTGGGCTCCGGTGCATAAAATAGTTACTCTTGAATCGGGGAAATTTCCGCTTTCTTTGCTGCTGATAATCGTTCCTTTTTTTGATTTAATGTATCCTAAGGCCTTGGAAATTTCCACGTTTGTTTTCATCGAATAACCCTCAAGTGCCACTCTTCTTCCGTATTTTTCCGACAAAGAGATGATTTGTTGGATTCTGTTGATTAAAGAAGCAAAGGTAGCGGCAATTATTCTGCCGTGAGATTTTTGGAAAATTTCTTCCAGATTTTTCTCGATTGTTTTTTCGGAAAGAGAGTGTCCTTCTTCTTCGGCTCCGGTGGAATCGGACATCATCAGTAAAATTTTTCTTTTTCCGATTTCTCTGAGTTTCTGGAAGTCGGTCGGCAAATCGTTTATCGGGTTCGAGTCGAATTTAAAGTCGGAGGTATGTAAAATGTTTCCCAGGGGCGTTCTGATGAATAAGCCCAGATTGTCCGGTATGTTGTGGTTTTGCCTGAAAAATTCAATTTGAAAAATTCCCAGATCGACTCTGGAGCCGTCTTTTACTTCGGTAATGTCCAGTTGGGGAAGATTTGGAAAGTCATCCTGCCTTCTCGAAATTATTCCCCGCGTCAAAGGAGAAGCGAAAATCTGCAGGCCGGGATGCCAGATTTTATCAATCAAATAGGGGATAGCTCCGATGTGATCATAATGGCCGTGCGTAAAAACCACTCCCAGAATATTTTTTTGTTTTCCTTTGAGATAACCGATATTCGGAACAATAAAATCAATGCCCGGCATATCCTCTCCGGGCATGCGGAATCCCACGTCGATAATTAAAATCTTCTCCCGGTACTCCAGGAGCATCATATTCCGTCCCACCTCGCCCAATCCTCCGAGAGGGATAATCCGGATAGTCGAAGAGATAAATCTCTTCTGCATCTTCGTTCCGCTGTCACGGAGCTCGATATTAGATTGTTTTTGTTGGCTAAGCATAAGTTATTTTGCGTTGTGCGGACGGTGGGAGTCGAACCCACAAACCTTTCGGCACCCCGTACAAGTGTGCCCTCGGTGGGAGTCGAACCCACAAGCCTTTCGGCATATGGTCCTGAACCATACGCGTATTCCAGTTCCGCCACGAGGGCACGCTATGCGGGGTTGTGTTTTCCGGTTTCACCACGTCCGCGTTATTAAGGATTTTTTAAAAATTTTTTAAGTTCTTTGCCAAATTGAGGATGCCTTAACGAAAGAAAAAGATTTGATTTTAAATAGGCAAGTTTGTTGCCGCATTCCAACCACTTCCCTTCAAATTCGTATCCCAGGATTTCCTCCCCTTCTTTTATTTTTTCGGCTAAAATTTCACTGGTTATCGATTCTTGATTTTTATTTAGAGGCGCTTTTTTAAGCCACTCAAAGACCTTTTGAGTAAAGATATATCTTCCGACAACCGCTAAATCAGAGGGAGCTTCTTTTCTGGTCCTGGGTTTTTCTACAATCTTCTCAATTTTATAAATCCTATTTGCTATTTTTTTTACGCCAACCATTCCGTAAAATCGAAAACTTTCTTTAGGAATTCGGTAAAGGCCGATTATTGGTTTTTTGTATTTTTCAAAAACTTTGATTAACTGAAGAATACAGGGGATTTTCGATTCCACCACATCATCAGCCCACAACACGGCGCAAGGATTTTTATCTAATAATTTTTCTGCTTGCAAAATAGCGTTGCCATCTCCCAGGGCCCGTTTTAGGATTACTTGGGAAAAAGAAATTTTTTTAGAAATTTTTTCTAAATTTTTAAGCTCTTTTAAAAGATGGTTTTTTTTTCGTAGTTTTAAAATTCTTTCAAGTTCGGGGGACTCGGCAAGATATTTTTTAAAATAATTCAAAACTATCTTTTTTTCCGGTCGATTAACAAAAATTATTTCTTCTATTCCCGAGGCAATTACTTCTTCAACAATATATTGTAGAATCGGTTTATCAATCAAGGGGAAAAGCTCTTTTGCCACAACTTTAGTCAAAGGCAAAAATCTTGTACCCAAACCGGCAATGGGAATGACGGCTTTTTTAATACTTCGGTTTAACTCAGCATTAACCCCGAGTTTTGTCGAAGGGTTAACTTTTGCCATAGAGAAAATCTAAATTTTTAGGTTTTTTCTTAAGAGGTTTTTCGAAACGCAATGGAGGTATTTTAACATATTTCTGGTTTTTTATCCAGCCGTTTTTGGTAAAATAGTATCCGGCGCCCCGATATTTTTCAAAAAGAGAATAATCGCTTTTACATTTTTTCGACAGCCAATTAGCCATAACCAATCTTTTTTTCGCGGAATTTATCGTCAAATGATTGCAATCGGACGGAACAACCACCCAGTCTCCCTTTTTAGCTTTTACCGCCCGAATTTCGTTAATTCTATTCCGTTTTTCCCATTGAGAAAGATAGAATGCCTCGCCCTCTAAAACGGTTATTAATTCTTGAAAACCCTTCAAGTGTTTATGACCCTTGGTCTTCGGAAATTCTTTTCCCAACATTTTTGGAGGGATTATTGTTATATCGTGTCTGAGGCCATTTTCTTCTTTTACGCCTCGCCAAACGTAATAAACATTAAAATTTTTAGACGCTTTACTCCATTTTTGATCGTAAAGGACATCCTGCATTTCTTTCAGGGATCGAACCAAGTCCGGTTTTCTGATTTTCAATTGGTGAATTAATCTTTTTTCCATACTCTTTTGGTTTTTATATACCATCCTTCAATTCCCGAGAATCTTTTTGAAGAATCAGTTATAATTTTGGCGTTTATTCCTTTTATTTCTTTGGATACAAGATAAAGATAGTCGGGTCCGTATAAAAATACTGCCGGAGCATCCTCAATCAGGAGTTCTTGGAATTTTTCAAGGTCTTCTTTCATTGTTTTCCCGTCTAAGCTTCCGCGAGCCTCTTCTAATAGTTTATCACATTCTTTATTTTCATAATCAGCCAAGTTTAACCCCGGGTCTTTTATTTGGGAAGAATGCCAATAAGGAAAGGGGTCGGGGACTGCATTTAAAACTTCACCGAATAAAAGCATTTCATAATTTCTTGGCCGAATTATTTCTTCGGTAATATCATTAACCGTTTTAATTTCTAAATTTACTCCCAGCGATTTCCATTGTTCTTTTAAAAGAGAAGCCACATTGACCAGGACGGGTTGATTAACCGTGGTCAAGATAAAAGAGAGCGGCAATTTTTCTTCCGAAGGAGCGGCGCATAATTCGTTTAATTTATTTTGAGTACTTTTCAAAACTTCTCCCGTTCCCGATTGCAGTCCCGAAGGCTGCAGAATTTCTTCTTTGTATTTTTCCTGGAACTTGATAACTGCTTCCTTAGTTTTATTGCCGAAATATCCGGTAACCTCGCCCTCGGGGTAAACTTCCGGATATTTAGCCAGACATTTTTGAAGTTCTTTGACTTCGGTCCCTTGGCTGCCTAATTTAAGGTTGCTTTTAAACTGAAAAGCAGGTTCTTTCTTGACAATTTTTTCTCTGACCCAAGCGTCAGTGAAGGGTGAAGAAGAGGATTTATCCTCTTCGCCTATGCCCGTCTCTTTTTCTACAAATCCGGCCGCGTCCAAAAGCTGGCGGGCCATGGCCTGGCTGAAATCGTAAGTTTTCTTGGGTTTCTTAAATCCGTAAATATCGGGCAAGATGGGAGAATCGACAACTTTTCCTTGCTTAAATAAAATTTTATCAACGATCTCTTCTTTGTTTGTTCCGTAATTCAGGGCCTGTCTTACGTTTTCTTCGGCGAGGACTTTGGATTTCTCGGGATTAAAAAATACGGCAAAATATCTCGGCAGGGAAAGAAGATATTCCGAAAAATCCTGATTTTTCAAATTCTGCTCTTTCTGAGGCGAGAGAGGCGAAAACCCTTTGATTTGTTTGGAATTAAAAGCAGAGATTTCGTCATCTTCTTTCTCGAAGAAAAAGAATATGATTTTGGGGATATTCGGTTTTTTGCCTGCGTAGTTTTGATTGGCAACCAATTCCAAGGATTTTATATTTCCTTGATTGTCCCGAGCCAATGTTTTTAATTTATAGGGCCCCGAGCCGACGGGTTTCAAATTGTAAATTGATAACCGAAAATTCTGTGAAGTTATGTCTTGCCAAATGTGGGCGGGCAGAATTTTTAAGGTGCAGTTTTCCAAAAAAACGGCGGACGGATTGCTTAATTCAAAGCGTACCGACAAATCGGAAATTTTCTCCACTTTTACTCCCAACCAGTTCGCCCTGACGGGGCTTTTAAAAGAAGGATTTTGGATTGTTTTTATGGTGAAAACCACGTCGTCGGCATTTAAGGGTTTTTCATCCTGCCAGAGGAGATTTTCTTTTAGGGTAAATTCGTAAATTTTTCCGTTCTCAAGAACCTTATATTCTTCCGTCAGGTCGGGAATAATTTTTCCCTTTTCGTCATATTTCATTAAGCCCGAATAAATAAGTTCCGTCAGATCCCTGTCAACGTCGGAAGAGGCGGCGTAAATGGGATTGATAAAACTGGGAGACCCGACTAATCCTTCGATATATACTCCGCCCTCTGAAGGGACGATTTCCGTATTTTTGCAGTAAAAACCGGAGAAAAGCAAAATTGAACTTGAAAGAACCAGCAATACCAAAGAAAAAAACACCATTTTTTCCTTGACATTCAAAATTCTTAAAAATTGCTGCCACCCCGTTAGAGTCAGCAATTTTTTTAAACCTTTAACAGTATCCATAATTTTTTAAAATCTGAGTCATTAATGACTCTAACGGGGCCAATTGCGATTTGGTGGGCCGTTTAGAGAAGGGATGGAACGTTTAGAGTATGAGATTGAGTAATGCCAGGACGAGGAAAAGCACTCCGCAGACTATCGTAGCCGCAAAAATTTTTTTCTGAATGCCTCGTCTTGTGGCGTAAAATCCGCCCTCTTGGCCAAAGGCAGATCCTAAAGCAGCTCCTCTTTGCTGCAGGAGAATAAAAGTTATCAAAGCTATGGAGATTACGATTTGAGCTAAAGATAAATATTGTTGCATACCCGGTAGTAGAAATTCGACAAATTATTATTTATTTTACTGCCGCGGCAGTGAGTCGAATTTTCACTACCGGGCATAAATTTTAATCTTCTTCTATTACCGAAGCTTCAGCTGAGGTGGAGAAGAAGGAATCTTCTTCGACTAATGCTCTTTTTTTCTTGGTAGGCGAAGAGATAAGTCTCTTCTTTACTTTTGTTCCTGTGAATGGGAGCTCGGTGAATAAAGGCCCAAGAAGTAGCTTACTACGAAGATTATTACCGTGGTCCAGAAGAGGGGCAAGATGCCGTTAATTTCCAATTCTCCCGGGAATAAAACATCGGCTACCAGCCAGACGATTAATATATTGATTACCAGACCTATCAATCCGAAAGTCAATATTCTTAAAGGTAAAGTAATTATTTTTAAAATTGGTTTAATAAAGAAATTTATTAATCCGAAAATGACGCCCGCCAAAAGCAAAGTTTGCCAAGAGCCCGTAAATTCCACTCCCGGAACAAACCTTACCGATAGCCAGAGTCCCAGGATTCCGGCGATAATTTGGAAGATCAGCTTGAACATCGAGCGTTAGCGAAGATCGAAAAGAAGCGAAGCTTCTTTGAGTATTGACCTTTAGTTTATTTTAACAAAAAACCAGTTCTATAGCAATGTTTTAATCCTCAGTTCATGGTGGTAAGCGATGGCGAATCTGTGGGCTTCATCGCGCAATTGCAAAATTAAATTAAAAATTTCTCTCGGCATGGTTTTAAGCAGAAGCGGTTCTTTTTTATTTTCAATATAAAGCTTATTTTCTTTTTTCGCCAAAGCCATTACCGGGATGTTTTTTGTTTTTTGTTTTCTGTTTTTTGTTCTTTTCGCAATATTCAGTTGTGCGATTCCTCCGTCGATCAAGATTAAATCGGGATACGGCCATTCGGGATGGGCAAAACGTCTTGATAGAACCTCTTTCATCATCGCAATATCGTTCGGCTTCCCTTCCATTTTAATCTTAAATTTACGGTATTGATTTTTATCGGGTTTTCCTCGGCTAAAAACAACCATTGAACCTACGGCCTCTTTACCTTGAATATTTGAAATATCGTAAGCCTCGATTCTTTTGAATCGCCATTGAGGGGGGAGTTTGTTCTCAAGCAATCCCTCTAACTCAAAAACTCTGGAATTAAAAATCACTCTTTCCAACATCCCGATTTGATCTCTGGTTTTCGCCGCTTTTTCGTAATTTTGCGAAACGGAAGATTTCTCCATCTCTTCTTTTAATTTTTTTAAAACTTTTCCGCTTTTGCCCCTTAAAACCGAAATCAAATTTTTAATGTTTTTTCGATAGCCTTTTTTATCGGGATTCGGACCCGGGCAAAGCCTTAAGTCGCACCAAAGACAACTTCTTTTCGGATGCGATTTACTTGTGTAATAAGGGAAAACTTTTCGAAGGAAAGTTAAAGTTCTTTTCAGGCTTTTTCCTTCGACAAAAGGTCCCATATACGTTGCGTTTTCCCTGATTTGGTGAGCAATAAGCACCCTGGGGAAATCATCTTTTGTAATTTCAATATAGAAGTAATTTTTATCGTCCTTCCAGACAACGTTGTATTTCGGCCGGTATTTTTTAATCAGATTCGCCTCCAGAATTAAGGCTTCAATCTCCGAATTAGTTTCGATAAAGCCGACTTTTTTGACTTGATTGATAAATAAACCATCTCTGTAAGTCGGCCGCTGAGTTCGAAGAAGATTCATTCTTCTTTTCTCTTCGTTATCACTCGGAGTTCGAAGAACATTCGTTCGTCGAGCCGAAGGCGAGACGGGAGAAGAAACTTGTTTCTGCGACCTTCTTTTCCCTTCGTTGCGGCTCGGGAAATGATTTTTTACCCTTTCCCTGATATTTGTCGCCTTGCCTATGTATAGAATTTCTTTATCTTTTTTTCCGTCTTCGTCGAGGCTTCGACGGGCAAAGAAAGCATAAACTCCTGCGGTTTTGGGAAGTTGGTCAATTTTATTTAATTTCAGGTTGGAAAAATTCATTGATTTTAATTTCTTCCGGAGTTATCTCTTTAATTTTGCCATTTTCGATTAAAATTTCAACAATTTGCCCTTCCATTGTTTCTTCCGAGAAGGCCTGGTCAAAAATAAAATTACCCAAGCTATAAAATATATATTTTCCATTATAAATCTCGGGTTTTTGGACGACATGAGAATGGTGGCCGACTGCCAAATCGGCTCCGGCATCGATCGCCGCCTTTGAAAACTCAACCTGAAATTGAGTGGGCGCTTCCGCATATTCTTCGCCCGAATGCAAAGATACGATTAGAATATCAACTTTTTCTTTAGCCAATTTAATGTCTCCTTTTATATTTTCTAATTTTTCTTCAGTTAGCCAAGCGATACCGGAAGAGCTCGCGGTCGCCGCCCAATAAGGAGAACCCAAATCAGTATAAGCCAAAAATCCGATTTTTGTTCCGTTTATTTCTTTAACAACGGGGGAGTAAGCGTCATCTTTGTTTAGCCCGGCGCCGACATAATCAATTACGCGAGCGTTAGCGAAGCGTGAAGATGAACGAAGTTCATCGACTCCGGTTTCTTTTAATCTTTTCAATGTATCTTCAAGGGCCTCTCTTCCGTAATCGAAAGCGTGATTATTGGCCAGAGACAATACGTTGAACCCCGCAAAATTCAAGCCTTCTATTGCTCGAGGCACTGCCCGAAAGGAATAAATGCTGCCCACTTTTTCGCCCTTTTCGGAAATAGGCCCTTCCAGATTTCCAAAAACAACGTCGGCTTTTTGAAATTCGTCGGCAATTTTCAGGAACGGAAATCTGAAATCTCCTCCACCGTATTTTTCTATCATATATTCCACCCCTCTATCCAGCATAATATCGCCAGCAAGGATAATCCTGATTGGTTCTTCTGAAGAAAAAACGGAGGACTGAGTTGGTGTAGGGGTGGTTTCAATAACTTCCGGCTTAATCAAAAAGGACGCTCCCGCAAATAAGATTATTCCCGCAGTAATAGTTAAAAAAATCCACTTCATATACCGAGTCCCGCTTTGCGGGACGAAGGTGAAGAAGAAGTCTTAGCTTCATCGACTACCGAGTCCCGCTTTGCGGGACGAAGGTGAAGAAGAAGTCTTAGCCTCATCGACTACCGAGTCCCGCTTTGCGGGACGAAGGTGAAGAAGAAGTCTTAGCTTCATCGACTACCGAGTCCCGCTTTGCGGGACGAAGGTGAAGAAGAGTGCGAAGAAAAATGTTTCTTCTTTCGTCTCGTCTTTGACTCGACGGTCGACGTCCTCTTCGATTTCATTATACGCCGAGCTTCCAGGGGAAGCGAAGGCAAAGATGAGGCTTTAGCCTCATCGCCTACCTACTCTTGCCAGAGCTTGAAGTTTGGAGTAGAATACAATACTTATATGAAAGACTACAACCCACCCACCACATCCTCCCGTTCTTCGTTTCGCTCAGAACGGGCCCCTGAATATATCAAAATTCGGGGGGCGAGAGTCCATAATCTGAAAAATATTGACGTAGATATTCCTAAAAACAAACTTGTGGTGATTACCGGGCTTTCGGGTTCGGGAAAATCATCTTTAGCTTTTGATACTTTATACGCCGAAGGACAAAGAAGATACGTAGAGTCTTTATCCGCCTATGCCAGGCAATTTTTGGGCGTAATGGACAAACCCGATGTTGATACGATCGAAGGGATCAGCCCCGCAATTTCCATTGACCAAAGAAAAGCGGCCCGCAACCCCCGTTCAACCGTCGGCACCATCACGGAGATATATGATTATCTCCGTCTTTTATTTGCGAGAGTCGGGAAGCCGCATTGCCCGAAGTGCGGAAAATCGGTTTCCCGCCAGACGATAGACCAGATTACGGACCAAATTTTAGAACTTCAAAAAGGGAAGGAGGTTGTCGTTATGGGTCCCGTAATCCGGGGGAAAAAGGGAGAACATCAGGGCACTTTGGAAGAAATTCAAAGAGGGGGTTTCGTCAGGGTCAGGATAGACGGGATAATTTACAGGGTCGATGAGATTTTACCTCATCTGTCCAAGCGAAGCGAAGGGCGAGAGATGAACGAAGTTCAGCGAACTCCATCTCGTCTTGCTTCGCGAGGCTCGGCGATCGATGAAGCGTTGGGGAAAACATTGGACAGAAACAAAAAACACAATATAGAAGTGGTGGTGGACAGATTGATTTTGGAAAAAGGTTTGGATAAATCAAGGCTGGTTGATTCTTTGGAAACGGCTTTGAAGTTGGGAAAAGGAATAGTGGTAATAGAACAAAAAACAGAAAACAAAAAACAAAAAACAGAAGATTTGCTATTCAACGAACTCCGAGCCCGCCGAAAGAAGGGCGAAGGGCGAGATGAAGACCTTGTCTTCAGCGAACATTTTGCCTGCGAAGAATGCGGAGTGTCTCTGCCGGAAATAGAACCGCGGCTTTTTTCTTTTAATTCTCCTTTTGGAGCTTGTCCGGGTTGCCAGGGGCTGGGGGAGAAATTGGAAGTTGATCCGAAATTAGTGATACCAAACCCGAATTTAACAATCGCGGAAGGGGCGATATTTCCTTGGGCCCACGCTTCCCATAAAGTCGGCAGACAGGGATATTTTTGGTGGCAGCTTCAAGAATTGGCTAAAATCCAAAATTTCTCTCTGGATACGCCCTTAAAGGATTTGCCAAAAAAAGTGCTGGACATAATTCTTTACGGAACTTCGCCTGTAAAGGCAGGCTCGGCAGGCGAAGAGGATAAATCCTCTTCTTCACCCTTCGCTGCGGCTCGGGTTTTCGAGGGGGTAATTCCAAACCTGGAAAGAAGATATCACGAGACAGGTTCGGAATATACGAGAAGCGAAATCGAACAATATATGATTGAAAAGAAATGCGAAGTTTGTAAGGGAAAGAGATTGAAACAGGAAGCATTATCCGTAACCCTGGAAGGAAAATCGATTGACGAAATTGTCGAAATGAGCATCGATAAAGTAAAAGAATTTTTCGAAAAATTACAAAAGCCCAAAGCCCGTAACTTAAAATCCGATGATTCGAAAGTTTTTCAGCCGATTGCCAAAGAAATTTTAAACCGTTTGCAGTTTCTTATCGATGTCGGGCTGGATTATCTGAACTTGGCGAGATCGGCCGAAACTTTGTCCGGAGGGGAAGAAGAAAGAATAAGATTGGCCACTCAGATCGGCTCCAAACTGTCGGGAGTTTTATATATATTGGACGAGCCTTCGATCGGCCTCCATGCCAGAGACCAGGGAAGGTTGATCGAGACCCTAAAGAAATTAAAAGATTTGGGAAACACAGTAATAGTCGTCGAACATAGTAAATATGCAATTAAGGCAGCAGATTGGATAATCGACGTGGGGCCGAGGGCCGGAAAGCACGGCGGAAAAATTATTTTTCAGGGAACGCCGCAGCAGCTTCTTAGAAGCCATACCCTGACCGGAGATTATTTATCAGGCAGGAAAAAAGTAGAGATTAAAACTCCCGCCTTCGCTAAAACTGCGGCGGGCAAGCAAAATTATCTGATAATTAAAAAAGCATCGGAGCATAATTTAAAAAACATTAACGTCAAGATTCCCTTGGGTCAGTTTGTCTGCATTACCGGCGTTTCGGGTTCCGGGAAGAGCAGTTTAATGAACGATATTTTAGCTAAGGCTCTCTTGAAGCGATTTTACAATGCCAAAGAAGAACCGGGCGCGTACCAATCCATTTTTGGAATCGAATTTCTGAACAAAGCCGTCTTGGTTGATCAGTCGCCGATCGGCAGGACTCCCCGGAGCAATCCCGCCACTTACACCGGCGCATTCTCCTATATCAGAGACCTGTTCACAAAAACCAAAGAAGCAAGAATCCGGGGCTATCAGCCAGGGAGATTTTCTTTTAACGTCAAAGGAGGGAGATGCGAGGCCTGCGAAGGCCAGGGAGTGAAAAAAATCGAGATGTATTTTCTGCCGGATGTTTACGTTGAATGCGAAGAATGCAAAGGAAAAAGGTTCAACCGGGAAACCTTGACCATCGAATATAAAGGCAAAAACATCGCCCAGGCCCTGGAAATGACGGTTGAAGAAGCCATGGAATTTTTCAAAAACATCCCCGGGCTTTATGAAAAATTAAAAACCCTGAACGAAGTGGGATTGGGATACGTCCAGTTGGGACAGCCGGCTCCTTCGCTTTCCGGCGGGGAAGCGCAAAGGGTAAAACTGGCCACGGAATTATCCAAGAAAGCAACCGGTAAAACTTTATACATACTGGATGAGCCGACAACCGGGTTGCATCCAGACGATATTAAAAAGTTAATTTTTGTTTTAAGAGAATTAGTTAATCGAGGAAATACAGTGATTTGTATAGAACATGAATTAGACGTAATAAAAAATACAGATTATGTAATAGATTTAGGACCGGAAGGAGGTGAGGAGGGTGGGTATATTATTGCTGAAGGTTCACCCTACGAGATAGCTAAAAACCGTAAATCTTATACCGGTAAATATCTAAGAGAATTTTTTTCTGGTAATGTTTTCTGATTCCGTTTAATAATATTTTGTTCTGCTCTTAACAGGTCATTTATTTTTTTTCGATGTTTTAGCCTTAATTTTAAAAGTCGCAAAACCGGAAGCAGAAAAGATTTTCTATTTATAGTAAAACGCCAATAGTCATTTCGATAAACCAGGCCATCAGATTTTATATGTCCTTTTTTAACTAAAATCCTCGGTGGCTTGCATTCAACCCCTATTTTAATAAGCTGCTTATGGATTTGTTTTAAAATGTTTTTATCATAAGAAGCTAAGGCAAGAAATGCTACATTTTTACTTCCAATCCCGATGCAACCCTCGGCATCGGTATATCCAGCGAGAAAAAAAAGAAAATATTTGTTATTTATTCTAACCCATTTTGGAATATTATCTTTCTTAGGTAAAAGGAAATTAAAGGTACGATTTAAGCGAACTAAAAACTCTCTGTTTCTATCTTCTCTTATTTTGCCGACATAAATATGTCCATACTTTTTAAATAAATTTTTAAAAAGTTGAATCTGTGCCATTTTTGTAGAGGTACATCGGGCTATTATTAAATTTTTTGAACGAGATAGACGAACATTTAAATCTCCAATTCTAAACCCAATTAGATATGCTTTTTCTTCTAAATTCCCAGAGAAATTAAATTTTAGGTAACGAGTTGAAATCTCACTTTTCTTCCAAGTTTCCAGTCCATACTCTTTCATCAATCTGCGGACAGTTTCCTTGTGTACATTAAGCTTTTCCCCAATTTGTTTTTGAGTAAGACATTTCTGATAATAAAGCCTTACTAGAACCGATTTTTTTATTTTGTTTTTGCTCCTAACCAATTTCATTATGACAGAATGTGAGCGGAGTGGTATTTTATGTTTTTCTACTTCTCTTTTTATTATCGATCTGTCGTGGTTTAATTTCTTGGCAATTTCAGATATCGAAAACTTCTTTTTTAAGTATAGATTTTCTAATTTAGATTTTGGAATTTTTATTATTTGTTTTCTCATAGCTATTCTTATTGCTTCAGCCATGGGTCTTACTGGAATACCAAACTTCGCCATCTTTTTATGAATAGTAGTGATATTGCATTTTAAACGCAAAGCAATCTCTTGTTTTGAAAGAAGTTTTTTAAGATAAAACTCTCTTAAAAGCTTAGAGGTTATATCATTTCGCCGCATTATTTAGAAATATCATAGAAATCATTTTAAGTCAACATACAATGCTGATTAGATGGTCGACTTTAATGAGCTTTCTCAGTCGAAAGAACGCCCCCTATAAAGCATGGCAATACCTATAAGATTAAGAAAAAGATACTGCGACAGATTTTGTTTTAAATGGTCGTTCCATCTCGCATAAAGAACTTGACGTACTTTGCAGATTTGTTATAAATTACAATATGAACATCAAACCATTATCAGATCATATTTTAATAGAACCCATAAAAAACGAAGAGAAAACCAAAACCGGAATTCTGCTTCCCGACACCGCGGAAAAAGAAAAGCCGGAGCAGGGCAAAGTAATTGCCGTGGGTCCGGGTAGGAAAGACAAAACGGGAAAGTTTATTCCCTTGGAAGTTAAAGTTGGAGACAAGGTTTTGTTTACCAAATACGGCCCGAACGAAATCAAAGTCGAAGATAAGGAATATTTGATTGCGAAGGAAGAAGATATCCTCGCGATAATTGAGTAAGGCGAAGAGGAATTCGTCCTCTTCTTCACCTTCGTTTGCTCAATGAAATAAAGATTTCATTTCGACGTTCGATTGATAAGATATAAATTGAGGCGAGAGATGAGACTTATCTCATCGAACTTATAAATAAAAACTCGGTCTATGGCGAAACAAATTTTATTTCAAGAAATAGCTCGAAAAAAATTAAAAAATGGAGTTGATAAATTGGCCGATACCGTAAAGGTTACTTTAGGCCCGAAGGGAAGACACGTTGTTTTGGATAAGGGTTTTGGAACTCCGGAAATTTGCGATGATGGAGTTACCATTGCCAAAGAAATTGAGTTGGAAGATAAAGTAGAAAATCTTGGAGCAGAAATCATTAAGGAGGTTGCTGAAAAAACCAATGATGTCGCCGGAGACGGCACCACCACGGCCGTGGTTTTGGCCCAGGCAATAATTGCCGAGGGATTAAAAAACGTAGAGGCCGGCGCTAATCCTTTAGCTTTGCAAAGAGGAATAGAAAAAGGAGTAGAAAAAATTGTTGAAGTTTTAAAAAAAACATCAAAAAAAATAACTACCAAAGAAGAAATGGCTCAGGTTGCCACTATTTCCGCTGAAGATGAAAAGCTCGGTAATTTAATTGCCGAAACAATGCAGGAGGTTGGAAAAGACGGTGTAATTACGATTGAAGAATCAAAAACTTTCGGCATTCAAAAAGAAATCGTTAAAGGTCTCCAATTCGACAGGGGATACGTTTCTCCCTATATGATTACCAATGCCGAAAGAATGGAAGCAGTATATGAAAATCCCCGTATTTTAATTACCGACAAAAAAATTTCATCTATACAGGAAATTCTTCCAATTCTGGAAAAATTAGCTCAAGCTGGCAAAAAAGAATTAGTGATTATTGCCGATGACGTAGAGGGAGAAGCTCTAGCTACCTTAGTAATCAACAAGCTTCGAGGAGTATTTAATACTTTAGCCATTAAGGCGCCCGGCTTTGGCGACAGAAGAAAAGAAATGTTGGAAGATATTGCAACAGTTGTGGGGACAACCGTGATTTCCGAAGAGATAGGAAAAAAATTAGAAAATATAACCAACGATGAATTGGGTGAAGCTAAAAAAGTAATTTCAACCAAAGACAACACTATTGTCATCGGAGGATGGGGGCAGGAAAACAGGCCCCAGAATATTGAAGACAGGATCAGCCACATTAAAGCAGAGTTAAAAATAACCGAGTCCGATTTCGACAAAGAAAAACTGAAAGAACGCCTGGCAAAGCTGGCCGGCGGAGTAGCGGTAATCAAGGTTGGGGCTGCCACCGAAGTTGAACAAAAAGCCAAACAGCACAAAACTGAAGACGCTTTGAATGCCACTCGAGCGGCGGTAGAAGAGGGAATTGTTCCTGGAGGAGGAGTAGCTTTATTAAGGGCAATTTCCGTTTTAGATGAGTTAAAATTAGAAGGAGATGAGTTGACCGGTGTTAATATTCTGAGGAAAGCTTTGGAATCTCCAATTCGTCAAATTTCCCAAAATGCCGGCATTGATGGAGCAGTGGTTGTCCAAAAAGTAAAAGAAGGCAGGGACGGTTTTGGTTTCAATGCCGAAACCATGAAATATGAAGACCTTATGTCAACCGGTATTGTTGACCCGACCAAAGTTGTGAGATCGGCTTTGGAAAATGCTGCTTCTTCCGCGGCTATGTTTTTAACGACTGAAGCAGTGGTGGCGGAAAAGCCCGAAGAGAAAAAAGAAAAAAGCGGAATGCCTCCGATGGGTGAAGAATACTAACTAAAATTTCTAAATTGGACTAAAAACTCCCTCGGTTGATTTCGAGGGAGTTTTCATTTATACTACGGGTAGGTCGAGATAAAAATAAAATCTTTAATTTCCGAGCTCCGCACAGCGGAGCGAAGGAGAAGAAGAGGACTTCGTCCTCTTCGCCTTCTAAACTTATGGAAATAAGTAAAATTATCTTAATAGGAGTCGGTTTAATAATTTTCTGGGTAATTTTTAATTACAATCGTTTGATCACTTTCAAGAACAGGGCGAAAGAAGCCTGGGCGGATATCGATGTCCAGTTGAAGAGGCGCTATAACTTAATTCCGAATCTGGTGGAAACGGTTAAGGGATACGCTGCTCACGAAAGAGAGGTTTTTGAAAAAGTAACCGAAGCCAGAACTCGGGCGATGGGGGTTCAAGGCGTGAAAGAAAAGGAGCAGGCGGAAAATGCGTTGTCGGGCACGTTAAAAACCCTTTTTGCGGTAGCCGAAAATTATCCCCAATTGAGGGCTTCGGAAAATTTCCAGAAATTCCAGGATGAACTGACCGATACCGAAGACAAAATCCAGGCCGCGAGGCGTTTTTACAATACCAACGTCAGGGATTTAAACATCGCCATTGAAAGCTTTCCGGCAAACATTATTGCTTCTCTGTTTAATTTCAAACCAATGGAATTCTTCGGAGCTGAAGGAGGAGAACGGGAACCGGTAAAAGTGAAATTCTAATAGTCAGGCGATGAAGTAGTAACTTCATCTTCTTCCATCTCCAAGTGATAACGAAGGGAGAGAAGAGGTATTCCTCTTCGATCTGCGTTTGCCGAAATGTAAGCTGAGACGAGAGATGAGGTTTACCTCATTGAACTTATAAATTAAAAACTTGATAAATGACTATTTACACTCAAGCCGAATCGAATATTCGGAAAACTTGGCTGCTTTTAACGTTTTTTTTGGTTCTTATTATTCTTCTGGGCTGGCTGTTCGGTTATTATTTTCAAAATCGGGACATCCTGGTTTTCGCCGTGATTTTCAGCATTTTTACAAGTTTCGGAAGTTATTGGTACTCGGATAAATTTGTTTTAGCCATAACTAGAGCAAAACTCATTGAGAAGAGGGATGATCCCGAACTTTATAGAATCGTTGAAAATCTCTGCATTACTGCGGGTCTTCCTACGCCAAAAATTTACATATTGGAAGAACGGCAGCCCAATGCTTTCGCCACGGGCCGCAATGCAAAGCACGCCATTGTCGCGGTTACTCGGGGACTCCTGGAAAAATTAGATAAATCAGAATTAGAAGGAGTTCTTAGTCACGAACTTTCCCATATCGGAAACAAAGACATGCTGCTGCAAACAATGGTTGTAATCTTGGCGGGGATTATAGCGATGCTTTCCAATTTTTTTGTAAGAATAAGTTTTGGGGGAGGTGGGAGACGAAGTTCAAGAAATTCCGGCGGAGCAATTTTAGCGGTTGTCGGAATTTTGGCCGCAATTTTAGCGCCGATTGCCGCTACTCTGATCAGATTAGCCATTTCCAGAAAAAGAGAATTTCTGGCCGATGCTTCCGGCGCTCTTCTAACAAGGTACCCGGAAGGTTTAGCCATGGCCTTGGAAAAAATTTCTCAGGATTCGAGTCCTTTGAGAGTTGCGAATAATTCCACCGCTCATTTATTTATTGCAAGTCCTTTCAAGGGGAGAGAAACTGAAAACTGGTTTACGAAATTATTTATGACACATCCTCCAATAGAGGAGAGGGTGAGAGCGTTAAGGGCGATGGAGGTATAAATTATTAAAGGCGATGAGGATTTCGTCCTCATCTTCACCTTCGCTTCCAAAAGTGGAAGCTCGGTATTTAAAAATATGGCCAAAAAAATTAGAGTAGGCATAATCGGAGCCGGCAATTGTTTCGCCGGATTAATCCAGGGGATTGAATATTACAAAAAACATAAAGATAAAAAACCCGTAGGATTAATGCATCCTAAAGTTGGGCCTTACGATTTTAAAGACATCGAATTTGTTTCCGCTTTTGATGTGGGAGCAAATAAGATTGGCGAGACTCTTGATAAAGCAGTTTTTGCTTATCCCAATCTGGTGAAATGGACAAAACTTCCCCGAAGCAAAGTGATTGTCAAGGAATCGCCGGTTTTGGACGGAGTGGGAATTTATGTCGAAAACAGAATAAAACCCTTAAAAAATCCGACGCCAAAAGAGAGATCGGAAAAAGAAGTTATAAAAGAAATCAAAAAATCAAAAACTGAAATTTTGGTAAATTATCTGCCGGTAGGCAGCCAAAAAGCAACCGAATTTTGGGCGGACGTTGCTTTAAAAACCGGTTGCGCCTTTGTAAATTGTCTTCCAGCCTTCATCGCTTCAAACAAGAACTGGGCGGCAAAATTCAAAAGAAAAAGAATCCCGATAATCGGAGACGATATCAAAGGACAGATTGGAGCAACTATTGTTCATCGGGTTTTGGCGAGACTTTGCGACGACAGGGGAACAATAATTGATAAAACTTATCAGATAAATGTCGGCGGGAATACCGATTTCTTGAATATGTTGGAAAGAAGCCGTCTGGAAAGTAAAAAAATAAGCAAAACCGAAGCAGTGACGAGTCAGATTAGTAAAGATATTAAGGCAGATAAAGTTTATATCGGTCCCTCGGATTTCATCCCCTTTTTGGGCAATACTAAATTAGCTTTTATGAGAATAGAGGGCAGGATGTTTGCTGATGTTCCTTATTCAATTGAGTTGAGGTTAGATGTTGATGATAAGGCGAATAGCGCGGGAGTTGTAATTGATGCCATTCGCTGCGCCAAGTTGGCTCTGGATAGAAAACTTGGGGGGTATCAAGAAGTGAGTGCTTATTTTATGAAGCATCCTTTGATTCAAAAAACTGACAGCGAAGCAAAAAAAATAGTTGAGGATTTTATAAGTAATAAAAAGAAAAGATAGGAAATTTGGAGGGGTCGCATAGTGGCCGAGTGCACGTGTTTGGAGAACACGCAACCCGAAAGGGTTCGCGAGTTCGAATCTCGCCCCCTCCGCTTTAAAGTCGAAGTATTAATTAATTACCGAGTTCCGCAATGGCGGGACGAAGGTGAAGATGAAGGCAAACCTTGAAAAGGGTAAACTTCATCGCCTAATAAATATATGAAACTTACGCTTTCCATTATGCCCGAAAAATTGGGCATTTGCCATTTGGACAAAAATACTCCGATTCCTTCCTGGGCATTGGAGGGAGATAGTTTTATTTCAATCGGAAAAACAAGGGACGAATTGTCAGTTATTTGCCCCCAGGATAAAATCCCCGGCGGCGTATTATTCGAAAAAGATTGGCGAGCATTTAAAGTTCAGGGTCCTTTGGGTTTTGTCGCAACCGGCATAGTTTCTTCTTTATCAGCGCCTCTGGCCAAAGCCGGAATCAGCATAATGTATATTTCAACCTACGAAACCGATCACGTTTTGGTTGAAGAAAAAAATCTGGCAAAAGCCAAAAATATTCTAAGCACTTTTTGCGAAATCAATGAATAAAATAATCTTAGCGACAACCTCGCTTTATCGCAGAGAAGCCTTCGGATTTTTAGGGCTTAATTTTGAAGCAGAAGGAAGTAAAGTGGACGAATCTCAAGTAGAAAGAAATAACCCAGAAGAATTAGTGAAGCAACTTTCAAGATTGAAAGCAGAGGCAGTCGCCCAAAATCACGCCGGTGCTATTGTAATTGGCATGGATTCGATTGGCTATTTTAATGGTCAAATTTTAGAAAAACCAAAATCAAAAGAAGAAGGGTTTGAGAGATTGAAAAGTTTGTCGGGGAAGCAATTTGAATTTTACACCGGTATTTATATGATCAACACATCAAACCGAATAACAACATTTAAGGTAGTAAAATCAGAATTATTTATGAGAGAACTACAGGAGATAGAAATCAATAAATATTTTGAGCAAGACCCGAACTATAATACCTATGCCCTTGGTTTTGACCCTCTTAAAAATATCAGTTCGTCATTCATTACAAAATTAGTTGGAAGTTATAATAACGTATTAAGAGGCATACCCCTTGAAGTTTTTCCGGAAATGCTTTCAAGGGTAGGTTATAAAATATGAAAATAACAATTTGCGGGAGCGTTGCTTTTCAAGATGAAGCACTTTCCTTGAAAGAAAAATTGGAAAAATTGGGGCACGAAGTAAAGTTGTGGCCTACCGAATTAAAAAATGAAACAGGGCAATTAATTTGTGCCAAAGAATATTACAAAATACGTAAGAACGCCGCAGAAAATGAAAAATGGGTTTGGGATAGGAAAGCGGAAGCCGTTCTTGAACATTTTGAAAAAGTTGCTTGGTCGGACGCAGTTTTGGTTATAAATTATGATAAAAACGGCATTAAGGGCTATATTGGCGGGAATACTTTAATGGAGATTGGGCTCGCTTTTTTTCTGAAGAAAAAAATTTATCTTTTAAATAAAATTCCGGAATTATCCTACAAGGAAGAAATATTAGGAGTAAAGCCGATTATTATTAGCGGAGATTTAACTAAAATCAAAAATGATTAAATCAAAAAATAAAATAAAAAATCTGAAAGAATATCAGAATCTTTGTAAAAATACCGCCCAGCGCTTTTCGGACAAAGAAAAAGAAATATTAACTTGGGGACTGGGGATAGCCGGCGAAGCCGGCGACGTGGCAGGTTGCATTAAAAAAACCTTTTCTCATAAAAACGATCAAAGAGAGGGTATAAGGGAAAATATCGGGGATACGCTGTGGTATGTAGCCATGATTTGCAATTACTTTGATTGGAATTTAGATGAAATTTTAAATGAGAACATTCAAAAACTTAAGAAAAGGTATCCCGGGGGATTTACTCAAAAAGACGCCAAAAGAAAAGGGACGGACTGGAACGAAAAATGATAAGTAAAAAAAAAGAAATTAAAAATTAGTCAAACTCAATGAAGCTAAGGCTTCATTTCGACTTTCGCCCTGCGGGGCTCGGTATATGGTTTCTTCTCCAATAGACGAAATTAAAAATCGGCTGGATATCATTGAAGTAATAGGCGGTTACATCAAGCTTCAGAAAACGGGGGCGAATTATCGGGCCGTTTGTCCTTTTCATTCGGAAAAAAAACCTTCTTTTTTCGTTTCACCGGCTCGCCAAATCTGGCATTGTTTCGGATGCGGAATCGGAGGAGATATGTTTAAATTCGTGATGCAGATTGAAGGAGTCGAATTCGGCGATGCCTTGCGGATTTTGGCCCAAAAAGCGGGAGTGGAATTGAAAAGGCAAACTCCGGAATACGTCGCCTGGCAAACCGAAAGGCAGCGGCTTTATGAGATTTGCGAATTAGCCGCCAGATTTTTTGAGAAGCAGCTTCAGGAGAGCAAAACCGGCGAAGCTGCGAAAAAATATCTTCTTTCCAGGGGAATTACGGAAGAGAGTATTGTAAAATGGAGAATAGGTTATGCTCCCGACGTCTGGCAGGGACTGTCCGATTTTTTAAACTCATCAGGATACCAGAAAAATGAAATTGAAAAAGCGGGTTTGTCCATCACCTCCGAGCAGGGTTCGTTTTACGACAGATTCCGGGGCAGAATTATTTTCCCCATTTTTGATTTGAATTCTCAGGTGGTAGGTTTCGGCGGAAGGGTTTTTAAAGATAAAGACAAAAAAGAGATAGCGAAATACGTTAATACTCCCCAAACCATACTCTACGACAAAAGCAGGATTGTCTACGGTTTGGATAGGGCGAAAATGGCCGTTCGCAAGCAAGAAGAGTGCGTTTTGGTTGAGGGTTATACCGACGTGATTCTTTCCCACCAGGCCGGGGTTGAAAACGTCGTCGCCACTTCGGGAACCGCTCTTACTTCTTATCAGTTAAAAATCATCAAAAGATATTCGGATAATATTTTAACCGCCTTTGATATGGACGTGGCCGGAGATTCGGCGACGAAAAGAGGCGTAGATTTGGCGATAAACCAGGGATTCAACGTTAAAGTGGTTATCATGCCTGAAGGCAAAGATCCGGCCGACGTCATCTCCCGAAATCCGAAAGATTGGGAAAAAATAATTACCGACAAGAAATCGGTTTTGGATTTTTATTTCGAATCCACTTTCGCTAAGTTTAACAAAGACGACCCCGAGGGGAAAAGAGAAATCTCCAAGATTCTGCTTCCCGTGATAAAAAGGATTCCCAATAAAATAGTTCAATCCCACTGGGTCGGGGAGTTGGCTAAAAGAATAAGGATAAAAGAGGAAGACGTAGAAGAAGAATTAAAAAAGGTAAAATTGGACGAATACTCAGAAGTTTTGGGGATGGAACCCGAAGAGATTGCGAATCTTCCGTCAAAATCAAGAAAGGAATTGTTGGAGGAAAGGCTGATCATTTTAATTTTAAAATCTCCCAAAAATTTGGAAATTGTCCGGGAATATGAGATAACCGACTTGTCGTCTTCAATCGGAGAAATCTTGGGCAAATTGAAAGAGAATCAGGATTTGGATCCCAAAAAACTCAGTCAGGAAGCCGAGGTTTTGTTCAACTGTCTTGCTTTGAAATCGGAAATAGAAGATATTGAAGAAAAGGATATTACGCCAGAAATCCGATGCTGTTTCAGGGAGCTTAAATCTCTGGAAACTAAAAACAAAGTGGACCGGATTTCCAAAGATATTAAAAAAGCGGAAGAAGAAAAGGATTTGGAAAAAATCGAAAAATTAATTCAGGAATTAAATTCTTTAATCAAAAATGCGCAAGAAAAAATCTAAAAAAACAAAAAAAGTCCTCCGCAAAAAAATCAAAAAGGCGGCCAAAAGAAAAACGAAGAAAAAGCCCGCTGTCCGCACGAAGAAAGCCATTCGCAGAAAGCAGAGGGTAAAACCGAAAAAAAGAAGGGTTCAAAGAAAAAAGAAAAAATCCCCGAAGCTCGGCCGTCCCAAAAAAGTTTTTCTGCCGGAGAAAATCCGGCAATTAACGGAAAAGGGAAGGGAGAGGGGTTTCGTCACTTATTCCGAGATTCTTTATTTTTTCCCGGAAATTGAAAACGATATCAAAGGCTTGGAAAAACTATATGAAGATTTGGAAAAAGAAGGAATTGAAATCAAAGAAAGCAGGGAGCTTATTACCATAGAGGAAAAACCGAAAAAATCGGCGGCGGAAGACGTCAGGATCGATCCCATTCAGATGTATCTGAAAGAAATCGGCCAGGTTTCTTTTTTGACGGCCGCCGAAGAGAAAGAATTGTCCAAAAAAATCGAGAAAGGAGACGAAGAAGCTAAAAAAAGATTAGCCAAAGCAAACCTTCGATTGGTGGTTTCCATCGCCAAAAGATATGTCGGCAGGTCGCCGAACCTGACTTTGTTGGATTTAATCCAAGAGGGAAATCTGGGATTGTTCCGGGCGGTGGAAAAATTTGACTGGAGAAGAGGTTATAAATTTTCAACTTACGCCACCTGGTGGATCCGCCAGGCGATAACGCGCGCCCTTGCCGATCAGGCAAGAACAATCAGAATCCCCGTTCATATGGTGGAAACGATATCCAAATACACGCAGGTCAGGCGCAGACTCTTACAGGACTTGGGTAGGGAGCCCTTGCCGGAAGAAATTGCGGCCGAAATGGGCATCGAGGTGGAAAAAGTTTATCATATCCAAAAAATTTCCCAGGAAACGATTTCTTTGGAAACGCCGGTGGGGGATGATGAAGAAGACTCAATTTTAGCCGAGTTTATTGAAGACGAGAAAACGGCGCCGCCTTCTTTGGAGGCTGGTAGAAGATTGCTGCGGGAAAGATTGAAAGAAATTCTGGTTGACTTGACTCCCAGAGAGCAGAAAATTCTGGCCATGAGATTCGGCTTGGAAGACGGAGTAACGCATACTCTTGAAGAAGTAGGGAAGGAATTCGGCGTGACGAGGGAAAGAATCCGCCAGATTGAAGCTAAGGCGCTGGAACGGATAAGAGATCACGGATCTCTGAAAAAGTTGCAAGGATATTAGTTGAAAAATTTTCAATTTCTGTTAGAATTAAAAATGCATTCCGCGGTGGCGCAACGGTAGCGCGGCTCGCTGTTAACGAGAAGGTTGTAGGTTCGAATCCTACCCGCGGAGCTGCTAGCCGTCTCGTAATAGAGGCGGTTTTTTGGTAGAATAGTAAAAGATAGTAAATAAATAAAAATATGCCTTACATAACAATATCTATTGTCATATTAGCCATTATTGTGGGAATTGTGATTTATTTTGGAAGGAGCAGGATGAGACAGGAAAATAAAAAACCGAATAAAGCAATGTTTTGGATTGGAATAGCAATTGTAGCAATAGCAGCGATATTTTTCTTAACAGCAAAAGAAGAATTTGAGAATAAGATGTGGGCTGTTCCTATTTGGATAATAGGGATAGGGTTAATAGCAAATTCACGATATAGACTCCTGAAGTAATGAGTTTTCTTTAAGATAATTTACAAAACAGGTTCTAACATCGTCCGTCCCTCGGAACCCCGATTTCCGCCTATTTATTTGGGCGGTTTTTTGGTAAAATGTGGTAATGAAAAAAATCATAGGTTTGATTATTTTAACATTAGGAATATCATTGCTTATTTCAGTACTTTCTTCAAAATGTTTTGGTATTGATTTAGAAATAACAGATCCAGCTGATTTACCTCTTGCATTATGGCTTGCGGGTATAATTCCTATGGTTTTAATGGTCATAATTATAATTTTTGAGATTTTCAAAACATCCAAAATAATTCCTAATGCCAAAAATGGATTTTTACTCGGTTTGGCTGCTGTTGCTATCGGTTTATTTTTTGATTTTTTGGCTTTTGTTCCTCACCCTAACGGAATAAATATCTTAATTAAATATTTTCACCAGTCGGAATACTGGTCGGCATTTGTTTTAATTTTAGTTGCTTGCACTTTAGTTGGTTATATAAAAGATAAGAAGATAAGACCAAACAGGTTCTAACATCGTCCAGTCGGGGAGCCCCGATTCCCCGCCTATTCATTTGGGCGGTTTTTTGCAGCAATTCTTGCCTCCTCCCCTCACCATATCACAAAGAACCAGTATGCTATCTTTCTAACATACTGGTTTTTTGGTAGAATGAAAGAATGAACAAAAAGAAAAAACTTTTAGTCATAGTTTTGATAGTGATTATTTTGTTAATTTTTAGTTGGCAATTTTTTAAGGTATGCGGAGACGATTCTAATTGCCGGAATACTTGCTGTGGCTGCATAAGTATTAATGAAAAATGTAATATCCTCTGTTACTTTCTACCAGAAAGAAAATGTATTTTTGTAAACGGCGAATGCACAGAACGCAGCAAATTTATTATGGTTATAGAGAATTTTTTAAGGTGTAGGTAGACTTTTTACGCAAAACAGGTCCGAACATCGTCCAGTCGGGGGAGCTTGAGCATTTTATCAGAACTTGAATTCAAAATTCACTAATTTTTACCTAATTTTGCATACCCAGGGCAGAACATTAGAACTTTTCGCTAAATCAGCGATTTTTTGGTAGGACTTGATTTTTTTATTGAAACAATGTAGTTTTTAATTAAAGGGAGGAAAGCTCCTTAATTTATTTAATAGGGGAGGGAGGAAATGAAAAAGATTCAGATTTTGAGGCGTCCCGCAGTAATTAAAAAAGCAGAGAAGGTTTTTGGGATAATAAAAGAGAGCGGCTTGCATATTACTCCGTACTACGTGTTTGGAAATGGCTTCCAGAGAAAAAGTATGTTTTTCTACCTCAGCGACAAAAAATTCCATTGGTGGGATCATATATTGAATATAATATACGACAGAACATGGTCGCAGACATCACTTTCTTTTAAGCCGCAAAAACCAGGTACCGCATGCTTCCTTATTGATTCAAGAACTAATCTTCTGCCGAAAATTACAGTTGTTTCCGAGCGAATAAAAAAAGAAACCGATCTTAAAACAGATATTTGGTTTTGTTAATTAGAAAATAAAAGAAAGTAACGAAAGGAGATGGGAAAATGGCAGAGGAAAACCATCTAAAGGTCACTGATGAAATGAAGATAGAAGAGGTATTGAAGGACTTGGTACTTATTTTCGGGAATATCGACCGCTACCGCATTATGTGTATACTGGACGACAAGAAGTTAGACCTTGGTGAATTGGCTACTCGATTGAGTAAGGAGAGAGCTGAAATTTCTTATCATCTGAGAAGGCTTCAGGACGGCGGCTTTGTTGGGCAGGAGTATGAAATGCTCGAAAAGCCTGCGGATGGTAAATCGGGAAAGGTGCATACGGTGTTTGGGAAAACTGGCAGAGCAAATAGCGTTATGCCGTTCATTCAATTAGTTGTAAACGATATGGTAAAAAGGTATCCTATTAATACCTAATACCGAATCCCTGATGCTCATATTCATAACAAAGCGAGGAATTCAGTCTGTAGACTATCCTCGCTTTTTTTATCTAAAACAGGATTTAATATCCTCCAGCTAAAAGGGTAAAAGTTGATGTTTTGACTCCAAAATTCTCTATAAACCAAGTTCTAATATTGTACCATCCTCGGAGCAAAAATTAGTTCTTAGTTGTTAGTTCTTAGTTAACTTTTCTTAGCGGCTTAGCCCCGTAGTGAAAGTGAAGCTTTCTATTGCTGGGGTTTTTTGGTAGAATGGAAATAGAAGTATAATCAGTAAGAGAGGGGGGGGGATATCGTGCGTACTTTCACAAAACCGGACATACTTAAAAGTCAGTTAATTATAGGTGTTATAAAACGAATAAGGTTATCAGAAGGTATGAGCGCTATTTTTATAGAAGATGAGGATGGAGACCTCCACGAGATCACGGTCCACTCGGAACTTCTCCAGTCTGTAAACATAAATACAGGGGTAATCTGCGCTACTCGTAGGGCTTATAATTTTGTGGGACCTTCTCTTTCAGAAGTGTTTGAGGTGCTTCACATCCTCGATGGCTCACAGAAAGGAAAAACGCTAACTTATAAACACCAAAGTTAAACTGACAAATATAGCGGTTTAAACCCAAGAGCTCACCCTAAGTGAGCTCTTGTTCTTTCTGCTTTTTTCATACCCCTGAGTAAACGTTTAAAAACAGGTTCTAACATCCCTTCTTCTCCGCCTTGGGCGGATACGGAAGGGCAATGCGTCCAGTCGGGGGAGCTGAGATTTCCGCCTATTTATTTGGGCGGTTTTTTGGTAGAATAGAGAAATATTATATTAAAAGAATTTTCAAACTTAAAAAATTTAACAAATAAGGTAGAATTAAACAGAGTATGTTTTTAGAAAAATTAAAAGAATTTTCAAAGACTAAATCTTTGGTTATTGCTACTGCGATAATTTTTGTTCCGTTCATATTGATGACGGCATTTTTTATAATTAACGAATATAAATTAAAAACTACAACGGGTTACGGCGTATTAAATTTTGAGCTTGCCCGAACGTCACAGAATATAAATAAGATATTTACTGCCTGGGGTCCGAACGAAATAAAAGAACAGACGGTCATAACTTATTTGGATTATTTAGCCATATTTTTTTATACTTTGTTCGGAACGGGCTTAATATTAATAATTTCGCGTAAATTAAAGGGAGAATTACAGAATTTAGGGTTAATAATATCTCTCTCTTTTATAATTGCAGGATTATTTGACGCTCTCGAAAATATAAATTTACTTTTGATGCTAAACAATAAAAACTATATCCAATCTGCTATACCATTTTTCGCCTTCCTATTTTCCACATTTAAGATTATTTTTTTAGCAGTCGGATTAACATTTGTTTTTATTGCAGCGATTTTCTTAATAGTTAAAAGGATGAAAATGTCTCAAACTTATCTTTATATATTTCATATGGTCGGGGGATTATTTATTCTCTGGGTTATATCGCTATGGAACCTTCCCCTTTCTCTTTTAATCGGAGCAATCTATATTATTATGTATTTTTTTATAAGAAAATGGCTAAAAATATAAAATAATTGCCAATCAGGCGGGTTTTTGGTAGAATAGGAGAATAATAATTAACAAACAAAATAAATAAAATGACTTGCGAATACTATGATATTTGTCCATTAAGAGGGTTTGAGAAAGGGGGAAAGATAAGTGATAAATGGAATAAGGAATTTTGTGGCACAGATAAAAACTGGTCTAACTGTATAAGATACAAAGAAGCAAAAGAAGGAATACCCCATCCCAATAATAAACTTCCAGACGGGACAATAGATGAGAGTTTGAGTTAAAAATTTAGCTCGCCGCCTCGCACAAGGGGCGGATTTTTTGCAGCAATTCTTGCCTCCTACCCTCACCATAGCGCAAAGAACCGGTATACTATCTTTTTAATATACTGGTTTTTTGGTAGAATGAGATAATATGAAAAATTATAATATTAATTTACCTAAAATAGAAAAAAGCTTAAAATGGGGGCTATGCTTAGCAATAGGAAGTTTATTAATTGGTTTATATTTTCATTCTGTTGGTGGTGATGAAGGATTATTTTTCTTTTTCCTTAATCTAGTTATTATTCTTCCTTTGCACCTCATCGGGTTATTTTTGATTGGTAAAAATATAAAGAATCTACCCTTTAGACTTTTAATCCTAGTTTATGCTTTTTTAGCTATTTATTTTATTCTTTATCCACTTTTAGGTTTTTAGACTAAAACAGGTTCTAACATCCCTTCTTCTCCGCCTTGGGCGGATACGGAAGGGCAATGCGTCCAGTCGGGGGAGCTTACTTCAGAAAATCGCTCTATGCCTTTCAGGTCGGGCGGTTTTTTGGTAGAATAGAGTAAGATAAAACTTTTATGAAATCTGAAAAAGAATTAGAACAAGCACTTAAAATATCTGTTGATAAAGATAATATAATTAATTTAGCTATTCTAGAGCTTCAGCCAAATCTTGATGACCAAGACGTTTTTGTAAAATTAATAAATAAAGCTATATCCGAAATTTTAGATAAGAATCCTCAAAAGAGATATAAATTATTGGTTAATATTATTGCCGAAGAAAAAGGAAAGCGTTTCTCCGTCAACTCAAGAAAAATTGCTGTTAAAATAGTTTCCGACGAACGATTAAGTAAAACCGTGGTTATTGGCTCAAATATAGTTTCAAAAGTGATAGTTAATTTTATTATTAAGGCAGCAGGTAAGGATGGAAAAATGAAATGGTTTACAAAGAAAGAAGAAAATCAAGCTCTTAAATGGCTTAAAGAAGAGTAAACTTCCTTAGAAATATTGTTTTTAGCGGGGTGAAATAATATTTATGGCAAATAACCAATTATCTTTTAAAGGCGAGGGGGGAGAATATAAAATTTGGTGGGACGAAAAAAATTGCATTGGAAGAATTTTTGTTAGCGGAGAGATTCAAATAGAAGAGTCATTAAAAATAACCAAAGAGAGCATTAAGATAGCTGAGCAATACGGTAAGAAAAAAGGATGGTTAATTAATGCGGTAAAAGTAACAAAGCCCATTTTTTCTTTAAGGTTAAGGAAGATTATGGCTGAGGCAAAAAAAGTTATGAGTTTTGGAAAAGTTGCGGTAGTCTGCACTTCTACCGTGTTGAGAGTAACGATGAGTTTTGTTTTAGTAGCCGTTCGTAAGAAAAATGTGAAATTCTTCAAAACGGAAGAAGAAGCCCTTAAGTGGCTTAAAGAAGAATAAGACAGATTCTAACATCTTTCCTTCTCCGTCCTGGGCGGATACGGACGAGTAAGCGTGTCCCGTAGGCGGAGCAAAAAACCGCCCCATGCCTGACGGCCGGGCGGTTTTTTTTTGATAGATTGTTTAAAATAAAATCAAAATAAGTATTTAACAAACGAAATAAGAAAACCGAACAAAAATCCGATAATAAGCATAGAGTAGGCTATAAATAAGCCCAAGGGATCATTTAAGAAAATAATTAGTCCTCCTCCTAATCCAGCCAGAATGAAAGAAAGAGATATAAATAAACTTTTTAGTTTTTGTTTTTTTTCTTCGGATTTTTTTATTAAAAACGATATGCCAACAATACCTGCCGCTATCACCATTGAAATAAGGAATATTATCCGAGGAACAAAATGCTGTCCCCAGTGGATTAATTTATATTCGTCTATGTGAGGATTGGCATAGGGAAAGTAAAAAATATTGATGAGGGTTGAAATGATACCAAATAACAAGATCGATACCGGTGCAATTTTTAAAAGTTTATTCTCATTAAAGAGAAAAACAAGCCCCTTCATTATTATTACAAAAGCAATAAATAAGGTTGCACTTCCTATTATATAGCC
>Ga0315274_10001773_pt1 | contig 33049 bp, 31 predicted proteins | sample YL17G02_20_MG_FD_203700 | JGI IMG/M metagenome (GOLD analysis project Ga0315274, IMG submission 203700) | Sediment microbial communities from Yellowstone Lake, YNP, Wyoming, USA - YL17G02_20 | ecosystem: Environmental > Aquatic > Freshwater > Lake > Sediment | place: USA: Wyoming | collected...
CCCAGGGTCTGTGTACCCTCACCGAGTATTACCACCAACTACATATTCCTCGACGAACCGCCGGATGCGGACCCGCATGTCCGGTGGTGTGAGAGGGAGGATGGGCGACCCATCCTCCCTACTCGATTTCGAGAACGCTGTAGACGACTGAACTTCGGCGGGGACCGTCGGAGAGGAGCATATGCTCGCGCCACACACCCTCGCGAATGGCGCCCAGCCGCTCCGGCGCGCGCTGCGAGTGCACGTTGCGCAAATCGGTCCGGAATTGCAGGCGGCTGCAGCCCAAGTGTTCGAAGGCATGTTGCATCAGAAGCAGTTTGGCTTCGGGGGTTGACGGGTGTTCCGCGATGTCCTACGGCGTACCCGGTCCCGCCAATCTCGATGGCCCCATTGGCTGCGTCCGCGTTCATGAAGCGGGTAGCGCCGACAACCCTGGCTTGCCGGCGATGGAAGACGACGAAAGGCAAATCGCTGCCGCGGGCCTGGCGCTCGAGCAGGAGGGCCACCCAGGCTTCCATATCCGCAAGTGCGTCCATCCGTCCCTACGGCATGAATCGCCAGATGTCTTCGTCGCGCCTGATGTCGACGAGCGCTGGAGCATGGGCGGCCGCCAATGGGAGAAGCCGAATGAACCGACCTTCGAGGGTCAACGGCTCGCGCTGGTGAAGCGAGGCTACCATCGGCGTAAGTCTCCTGCACTCCACGCGAACGAAGGCACGCTGAGCTGCCTCCGGAGTTGGCACGGTCTTCCAACGCACTGCGGTGATGGCCGAAGTGCGGGTGTTATAATCGACCGTCCGAAGCATAACAGAACGCACAACCGCACGAAATCAACGGGATTGGGGAATGTCGTATCTACCAACGCCGAAACAACGTGAACCCAAATTGCCGAAGGTCCGGCCGCCGCGGGTGCCGAAGATCGCCGCCGAGAAGATGAAATCGGTCAACTGGGGATTGTGGGGTCTGGGTGCAGCCTTCGTGGTGGCCCTGGCGTTCTCGACCTATTTTGCCTTCACGCTGGTGCGCAACATCGTCGCCGCGGGCAGCGGCGGACTGGCAGGCATTTTCTCTCCCGCCGCGCAGACCACCAGCGCGGCGCCGGGCATTACCCCGCCGCTGGGCCTCATGGCCGGGCCGACGCCCAAACCCTGGAACAGCGTCGAGCGGGTCACGGTGCTGGTCATGGGCCTCGACTATCGCGACACGGTGGCCAACGACGGCCCGCCACGCACCGATACGATGATGCTCATCAGCTTCGATCCGGTCGGCCTGAACGTCGGCATCCTCTCGATCCCGCGCGACCTGTGGGTTGAAATCCCCGGTTTCGGCTACGACAAGGTCAACAAGGCCTACTTCGATGCCGAAGCCTACCGCCTGCCCGGGGGCGGGCCGGCGCTGGCGATGCAAACGATACAGACCCTCCTGGGCGTGCCGATCGATTATTACGCGGTGATTGACTTCGGCTCGTTCATGACCTTCATCGATGAAATTGGCGGCATCGACGTCGACGTCCAAGAAGAGGAACTGCGCATCGACCCGATCGGCCCGGGCAACACCATTCGCCTGCATCGCGGCCGGCACCACCTCAATGGTGCGGCCGCGCTGGCCTACGCCCGCGCGCGCAGCTCGGAGGGCGGGGACTTCGACCGTGCCCGCCGACAGCAAGAAGTGATATACGCGGTTCGCGACAAACTGCTCAGCCTGGAATCCTTGCCGCTGCTCATCGCGCGTGCGCCGAACCTGTGGAACACGGCCATGGGCGGCGTCCGGACCAACCTGACCATCGACCAAATGCTATCGCTGGGCTGGTCGGCCAAGGATGTCTCCCGCGACAACATCCGCGCCGGCACGATCGGGCCGGGCCAGCTGCAGTCGATGCAGCGAATCGACGACCTGGATGTGCTCATCCCCAACTTGGAGAAGGTGCGCGCCCTGCGCGCTGAAATCTTCACCTCCGCCGGCTCGCCGGGGCCGCTGACCCCGGTGGCGAACCCGGCCGAGTTGGCACCCAAGGAGGGCGCGAAGATCGAGATCCTCAACGGCTCTGGCATTCCGGGCCTGGCCGGCGCCACGAAGGATTACCTGGTGCGCATGGGTTTTCCCGAGGCCAACGTCACTGTCGGCGATGCCGCCGGATACTACCCCTCCACCCAGGTGATCGATTTCAGCGGCATGCCGTACACCGTGCGCTACCTGCTGGAACTCCTGCGCATCGCCCCCAGCAATAATCTCAGCCAGGTCAGCCTCGAGCAAGGCATCGACGTGCAGTTGATTCTTGGCGGGGACTGGAGCGTGCCGGCCTCCTAGTGCGGGACCCGACAATTCGGACGACGGTCATCGGCGCGCTGCTGCCGTTTGTCACTCCCCGGGGAAGCATCCCCCGCGCAGAATCTTGGCACGCGTTCACCTGCGCGTGCGGAGGGAGAGCATGCAGGACCTCACCGAGCAATTCGTGGAACTTATCCGGCGCACGTCCACCGACCTTCCGGCCGACGTGCGCCGCGCGCTTAGCGAGGCGCGCGATCGTGAGGCGCCCGGCTCGGCGGCTCGCGGCGCGCTCGAGAGCATCCTGCAGAACGTCGAGTTGGCGCGCCAGAAGATCTCGCCCATTTGCCAAGATACGGGCACCCCGATCTTCTTCGTGCGCTACCCGGCCGGATGGAGCAGCCGTGCGCTGCGCGAGCAAATCCGCACGGCGGTTGCCCGTGCCACGCAGCATGCCTACCTGCGGCCGAATGCGGTCGACAGCCTGAGCGGGAAAAACAGCGGCACCAACCTGGGCGACGAGGCCTTTCCCAGCCTGCACTTTGAAGAGATCGAAGGCGACACCCTGACGGTCGACTTGTTGCTCAAGGGCGGCGGGTGCGAGAACGTGGGCGCGCAGTACTCGTTGCCCGACAACCGCCTGGCAGCGGAGCGCGACCTGCAGGGCGTCCGCCGGGCCGTGTTAGATGCGGTCCACCAGGCGCAGGGGCTGGGCTGTGCGCCGGGCGTGGTGGGCGTCTCCATCGGCGGCGACCGCGGCACCTCGTATGCAGCCTCCAAGCAACAACTGTTACGCCGACTGGACGACACCAACCCCAACCCGGACCTGGCGCGCATGGAAGCCCAGCTCACCCAGGAGGCCAACCGGCTGGGCGTGGGGCCGATGGGCTTTGGCGGCGCGACGACCGTGCTGGGGGTCAAGATGAGCAGCCAACACCGCCTGCCGGCCTCCTACTTTGTTACTGTGTCGTATATGTGCTGGGCCGACCGCCGGCGGCGGCTGACTGTCCGCGGCGACAACCAGACCATCGAGTAGGCACAGGTGGACTGCATGATACCGCTGCACATGCCGCTCTCCGAAGAGGCCATCCGCGACCTGCACCTGCGAGACGTGGTGCTGCTCTCGGGAGTGATGATTACCGCCCGCGACGCGGCGCACAAGTGGATGATCGACACCTTCATTCGCCGCTCGCGCACGCCCAGCGGTGACGATGAACAGACCTACGCCGCGCTGCGGGACCTACTGCGCGGCGGGGCGATCTACCACTGCGGGCCGGTGGTGGCCGGGTTGCAGACGAAGCAGTACGTCTTCAAAGCCGCCGGGCCGACCACCTCCATCCGCGAAGAGCCGTACCAGGGCGAGGTCATGCGTCATTTCGGGGTGCGAGCCGTGATCGGCAAGGGCGGCATGGGCGCGCGCACGCTGGCGGCCTGCGGCGAAGTGCCGGGAGTCTACTTGCACGCCATCGGCGGAGCGGCCACGCTCATTGCCGAGACGGTGAAACGCGTTCAGGGCGTCCTCAAATTGGAGTTTGGCGTGCCCGAGGCGATGTGGGTGATAGAAGTGGCAGATTTCCCCGCCGTGGTGACGATGGATTCGCACGGGCAAAGCCTGCACACCGAGATCGAGAAAGCCTCACGCAGCGAACTCGATAAGCTGCTGGCTGGGTGACGCGTGCGGCTGCATGAGCCGAGGGACGCCGAAGAGCTCGCCTTCCCCATGACGACATCGCCTGAGGCCAGTCCGCTGTCCGACGCGGCGGGGCAACCGCCGGGTCTTTCCGCGCGTTGGCTGCGGCGCATCGTCGTCCTGGCTTTCATCTTCGTCGCGGGCGGAGCGCTCTACCTCGCACCCCATGGCCTGTTGGGCGCCGCCGACGGCGTGGCCTATGCCGTGTGCCACCGCATCGAGCTGCGTTCGTTTCACCTCGGCGAGCGCGCGCTGCCGCTGTGCGCGCGATGCACCGGCACATTCCTGGGCGTCTTCGCAGGGACGATGCTGATCATCGCTGCAGGCCGAGGCAAACGATCCGGCTGGCCACGGACACCGCTCATCCTCTTGCTGGCCGCACTCGTCGTGCCGTGGGTGGTGGACGGCACCAATTCGTACGCCGCGCTTTTCGGCTCGCTGCCCACGCTGTACACACCCCACAACTGGCTGCGTCTCACCACGGGCACATTAGTTGGACTGGTACTGCCAGTCTTCCTCCTGCCGGCCGTGAACCAGACTCTCTGGCGCGAGCAGGACACGCGGCCGGTTCTTGGCAGCTTCGGCGAACTGGCGCTGTATCTCGCTGCAGCGCCGATCCTCATTGGCCTGGTGCTGCCCGAGAACGCGCTGTTGCTCTATCCGCTGGCGGTGTTCTCCGTGTTCGGCGTGCTCGGGACGCTGTGCGGCGTCTACCTGGTGCTGTGGCTGGTCATCCTGCGCAGCGAGAATCGAATTGTCCGCCTGAGCGAGGCCTGGCCGCACCTCCTCGCGGCTCTCACGTTGGCTCTGCTTCACATCGCGGCCATTGACATGCTGCGCTTCAGCCTGACCGGCACGTGGGGCGGGCTGCCCCTCGGCGGCTAACCGGCACAAGCCGCAACCCGTGCTGCGAGCTTTGCGTAGATCCTACAGACGGTCGAGGATATGCGTCCGGCGCGAAGCGCGCCGGACGCTGAGGCCGTTGCAGGATGCCGCGCTCGAGGTCGGCGGCGAGTGTGGTAGGATGCAAAACAGACGATGGGCCCCGGGTGCATCCCTTGGATGCACAATGGCTTGCGGAGGAGAAAGATGGATTCCTTGCTTGGGGTTCTCTCGGCCTTCGGCCTTTCGGCCAGCGCCGGGCTGAACGCCTACATCCCCTTGCTGGTCGTGGCGCTCATGGCCAAGCTCACGCCTTGGATCAAACTCTCGGCGCCGTGGGATGCGTTGACCAGTTGGTGGGTGATCGGCATTCTCGGCGTGCTGCTGCTGATCGAGATCTTCGCCGATAAGATTCCGGCGGTGAACCACATCAACGACATCCTCCAGTCGTTTGTACGACCGGCAGCCGGGGCGGTGGTCTTTGCGGCGAGCGCCCATGTCATCACCGAGGTCCACCCGGTGGTGGCCATCGTTGCCGGGTTGCTGGTGGCCGGAGGCGTACATGCGGTCAAGGCGCTGGCGTTCCGCCCGGCGGTGACCGCCACTACGGGCGGCGCGGCGAACCCGATTGTCAGTGCCGGCGAAGACATCCTGGCCACGGTGATGTCGGTATTGGCCGTGGTCATTCCGGTGTTCCTGGGCGCACTTCTGTGCGTGGCCGCCGCCTGGGTCATCTGGCGCATTTGGCGGCGCGCCAACCGCGAGGCCCGCGAAGCTGCCTAGCCACACCTGATCCTAACTGGCGGGTCCAATTAGTGCCGCCGCGTCAACCGCGGCGGCATCTTCTCATAAATAGGCCATAGCAGATTCGGCGAGTCAGGATTACAATTCCCCCCGTTGGCGCCGAGCGGGGTGAGGGTCGCTGGGTGCCAGCGTGGGCTCAAGAGAAGCGACGCGCGGTATTCCATTCCTCGGAGGAGATGCGATGAATCGAACGACAGCAATCATCCTGACCGTCGCCACAGCGCTGTTGTGCGGCTGCCCGGGTCTTTTTGTGTGCTTGGGTGGCGTTCTGACGGCTGTGGGGCTGGGCACGTATACCAGCGAATTGATGGGCACCACCTCCAGCGGGGGCACGCCGGCGTGGTATGGCGTGGCGGGCATCTGCGGCGGCCTGATTCTGATCGCCATCCCGGTCATCGTCGGCTTCGTGACACTGCGCAAGAAGGCGCCCGCGATCATGCCGCCAGCGGCCTGAGCTCGGGTATCTTCGCTCTATGAATCCAAAGGGCCTGGCTCACGCCAGGCCCGTGCCCTTCCTACGCCGCGAGGCTGAGCTCGCGGGGGCGGCTAACCCCTCTCGCGCGGTCGCCCCCGCTGCGCCAGTGCCTCGAACGGCGGGCGATGCTCCCGGGCGAGGGCCTGCAAGTCCGCGAGGCCGGCGGCGGCCTGGGCGCGATCGTCGTGGGAGAGAGCCAGCCCGGCGAACTCCTCCTCGTCGAGAAGGAGAGTGTTGCCTTCGGGCGAGACGAAGAGGTCGAGCGCCAAATCCTCACTCTCGATCAGGCCGCCGTGCATACGCACGGGACGGGCTATATTGCAGTACCAACCCTTGAGCTGCGACGACTCGCCGGCATAGATCTCAAAAACGTTGTACCAGCGGCGGGTGTAGTAGTGTTCGAGCATGCGATCGCCCTGGGCCAAAGTGAGATAGGGCAGTCTGAGAGTAGGCCTCGCGAAGCGAGCCTCCACGAGAATCTCATCTGCGTCGATGTGGAGGGCTCGCCCTGTCCAGCGCAAGACCTCCCGGCCTTGCCAATCGCGCTTCACCACGGTCACTTCAGACACAGAACAGCCTCAGGCGCAAGGTGGATGGAAAGAACCGTGCCGGGCGCCACCGGGTGAGGCAATTCGAACGCGACGCGGTGGGTTGAGCAGTCCAGTGTCGCCCGGTAAGAGTCTCCCCTGAACGACACCTCTTGAACGATTCCGCGAACGAGGTTGTCTCGGCGGCGCGCGGCGCGCTCGAGGGTCACCGGCGCGCGGCGCACCAGCAGCGTCAAGTATTCTCCAACCGCATGATGAGTGTGCGTGCAGCGCGGTGCGAGGATCCCAAGGTCGCTTTGTGCCCGCAACGGCGAGGAGTGGATGACGCGCGCCGGCACGAGCGTGCCCATGTTGAGGAATTGCGCCACCCATGCGTCGCCGGGATCGGCATAGACTTGGGCCGGCGTCCCGCTGCGCTGCAATCGCCCATCGTGGATGAGCAACAGCCGATCGGCGATGGCCAACGCCTCCTCCTGGTCGTGCGTGACGTACAAGGCCGGCGTCCCGTCGAGGGCGAGGATGCGCCGCAAGTCGGCCAGCAGCTGATCGCGCAGCCCTCGGTCGAGCGAGCCGAGCGGCTCGTCGAGCATGAGCAGGCGCGGGCGCGGTGCGAGCGCGCGCGCCAGAGCCACGCGTTGCTGTTCACCGCCCGAGAGGTCGGTCACCCTGCGCTGGGAGAAATCCGCCAGGCCGACCCGTGCCAGCGCCTGACGCGCGCGGGTATCGGTCTCGGCCTTGGGCAGGTTCTGCATGCGCAGCCCAAAGGCCACGTTCTCGAGCACGTTGCGGTGGGGGAAGAGTGCGTACTCCTGGAACATCAGGCCGAAGCCGCGCGCATGGGGCGCGACAGGCGCGAGATCCTGCTCTTCCCATAGCACCTGGCCGGCCTCGGCCGGCTCGAGCCCGGCGATGATTCGCAGCAGCGTGCTCTTGCCGCTGCCGGAGGGGCCGAGCAGGCAGGCCGTCTCGCCGCGTGCCAGGTGGAAGGAGAGGCCGCGCAACAGCGGCGCCCCCTCATAGCTCTTCCATACCTCACGCACCTCGAGCACGGTGGACTCCTCGCGCGCCTTTAGAATTCTCCCACGCCGGGCAGGCGCAGGCGTTCGATGACCAGAATGCCGGCCAAGGTCAGACCCATGAGCAGAGTGGCCATGGCCAGCGCTTGGCCGTAATTGAGCGCCCCGGGCTGGGAGAGGAAACGGAAAATGGCAATGGGCACGGTGGGGTACTCGGGGCGAGCGACGAGGGAGGTGGCGCCGAACTCGCCCATCGAGATGGTGAAGGCAAAGGCCGCCGCCACCGACACCGCGCGTGCGACGATCGGCAGATCCACCTCGCGCCATACGTGCCAGGGAGAGGCCCCCAGCGTTGCGGCGGCCATGCGCAAGCGCTCGGGGATCGAGGCCAGCGCCGGTTGCAGTGTGCGCACAACGAAGGGCAAAGCCACTAGGCTGTGGGCCAGGGGCACGAGCAGCGGTGAGGCGCGCAGGTCGAGCGGCGGGGTGTCGAGCGCCACCACAAACCCGAGCCCTAGGGTGACGGCCGAGGTGCCCAGCGGCAGCATGAGCAGCGCATCCACTTGCCGGCCGAAACGGGAGGTGCGGGCCAAGGCCGAGGCCGCCGGCAACCCGAGGGCGAGGGCGATGATGACGGTGGCCGCGGCGTAGCCGAGCGAGTTGCGCACCGCGGCGATAGGCGGCACGTAGAACAACGCCTCGCGCCGGTTGATAAACAGCTCGCGATAGTAGGACAGCGTGAGACCAGCGGAAACGCTCGTGCGCTGACCGCGATCCGGTTCCATGCGTGCGACGGAGCGTGCCGCGAGGGCGGCCAACGGGGCCACGAGCAGAACGAGCAGCAGCCCGACCAGCAGCACGGCGGCCAACCGCTGGCGGGGAGCCACCGGCTGCTGGGAGGCTTCCTCCGCGGCACGCGGTGCGCTAGGCGCCGACAGCTGCGGGGCGAGCCGGGCATAGAGCGTGGTCAGAGACAGCGTGCAGGCGATTTGAATCAGCGAGAGCAGCGCGGCCAGCGGCAGGTTGAGCAGGTGCAGAGCCTGGGTGTAGATGGCCACCTCCAGCGTGGCGAAGCGCGGTCCGCCCAGCATCAGCACGACGCCGAAGCTCGAGAAGTCGAACAGGAACACCAGCACCAGCGCCGCGAGGATGGCCGGGCGCAAAAGAGGCAGAGTGACCTCCCTCCACGCACGCCAGGGGCTCGCGCCCAGCACACGCGCCGCGAGCCCGAGGCGCGGGTCTAGATGTGCCCAGGCGTTGCCGACCAGCCGCAGGACGACCGCCGTGTTGTAGAAGACGTGCGCTGCAAGGATCGCCCACAGCGTGTTGATGAACTGGATCGGTGGCGTGTTCGCGCCGCTGAGGGTCATCAGCCCAAGGTTGAGCCAGCCGCGCGGGCCGAGCAGTGCATTGAAAGCGACCGCAACCACCACCGTGGGCAGCACGAAGGGCAAAGTGGTCAATGCGCGCAGCAACCGTTTGCCAGGGAATTCGAAGCGTGCGAAGAGATAGGCGCTTGGCATGCCGACCGCGAACGTCAGCAGAGTAGACAAAGCGGCTTGCCACAGCGTAAACCCCAAGGGGGCGAGGATCGAGCTAAGCGCGAGCGGCTGCGACTCACCTGTCGCGGACAGGCTCAGGCGCAAAATCGAGAGCAACGGGTAAAAGAAAAAGAGTGCCAGAAAGGCCAAAGGCAGGACAAGCAAGAGGAGCGATCGCCGCGACCCTCCCGCGCCGTATGAAGCCTGCGGCACGCGACCAGCGCCAGACATCATTCAAGGACCGCCTGATGCCACGCCTGGATCCACGAATCGCGGTGTGAGGCAATTTCCTCGGGCGCCAGCGTTGCCGGTTGGGCAGGGATCTCCGCGAAGCGAGAGAAGACCTGCGGCAAGCCGGCCTGCGGATTCACGGGAAATACGAACATCTTGAGGGGCATGTCTTCCTGGAAGGACCTCGATAGCATGAAATCGACGAAGGCCTCGGCCAAGTCGCGGTTGGGCGTGCCGTGCAAGATGCCGACGAACTCAATCTGGCGAAAGCACATGTCCTGGCCGATGAGCGCGCCGGTCGGTGGTTCACTGATCGGCGGATCGGCAAAGACCACCTCGGCCGGCGGGCTGGAGGCGTACGAGACGACCATCGGCTGAGGCCCGTGTCCGGAAGCGGCGCTGAAATTGGTGTAGTACGCCGTTTCCCAGCCGTCGACCACGGCCAGGCCGTTGGCGCGCAGCGCCTTCCAAAAATCGAGATAACCCGGATCGCCGAAGTGAGCAACCGTCGCCAGCAGGAAGGCCAAGCCGGGTGAAGAGGTGGCGGGGTCCTCAACCACCAGCAAACCGCGATACTCCGGCTGGGTCAGATCGTCGAGAGATTTGGGTAGGGGCAGGATATGGGAGGCGAAGTAGGCCTTGTCGTAGTTAATGCACACATCGCCGTAATCCACCGGCAGCGCCCGGTGTTGCGGGTCGAGCTGGAAGGCGCTCGGGATCGTGCCTAGCGCTGGAGCGTCGTACGCGTCGAAAATGCCGGCGCCGAGGGCGCGCGAGAGAAAGGCGTTGTCAACTCCGAAGAAGACATCGGCCAAAGGTACATCCTTGGAGAGGATGGCCTTGTTGAGGGCTGCCCCGCTGTCGCCGCTCTTAAGGATGTTCAGGCGGACGTTGTGCAACTGCTCGAAAGCATCGATGAGCGAGGTGCTGGCATCAAAGGAATCATGGGTCATGATCTTGAGGGTGCGCGGTGCGGGCGTGGAGCCCGGGCCCGGAACGGCGGGCATGCAACTCCCCACGACGAGCGAGAGCAATGCCAGCCCGAAGAAGAACGCGTTGCTGCGTCTCATGTCGACCTCCTACGATGACACGCCCTCAACCGGTGGCGCCGAGGGGATTTCCTGGCGCCGGGAGTGGATGCACACCAGCAGCCCTGACTCGAGGGCTATTTCCGTCGCAGGGGCGATCATCTCGTTACTGACGCCGCGGGAACGGTAGGCCTGCAGCGTTTCTCCGAGAAGCGAGTAGCGCAGCCCGGTTGTGCGAACGCCGCGGGCCTCCTGGCCGAATGGAAGCAACGATATCTGGTCGCCAATCCGGCCTTGCAGGCGGAGGGTGCCGCGCACAAGCACGGCGTCGGTTCGCCCGTCGGTGAGGCAGGCGCTGCACTCGCGCAGTTCAGGCATGGCCAGCAGGGCGATGTTGGCCAAGGTCTGGTCGAGGCGCCCGCCGAAGGCGCCGATCACGAGGAGATCCCGCGCGCCCTGAGCCCGGGCGTGAAGCAGCGCCAGCTCGAGATCGGTTTCATTCTTATCCGCGGGATAAACGAGCAGTTGCGTCCCCTGCTGTTCGAGGGCTTCGCGCTCGGACGGGTCCACCGAGTCCATATCTCCGATGAGCAGATGCGGGGCGAGGCCGAGGGCCTGCAGGTGACGCAGCCCGCCATCGGCCGCGATGAGCCAGTCGCCGGAGCGCAGACGCGCGCGCACCGCAATGGGATCCGTCACCTCGCCATTGGCGAAGATGACCGTGCGGTCATGCACCATATGAAAAACCACCCTCCGCCGAGGAGGGTGGTGGAAACTGCAGCTCGTTTCTCCCTCCGCCGGCATTACCCGGGTCAGGTTCAGCGGGTCGAGGGCTTGGCGCCCTCCTCTCAGCCCGGTCTACGGGCTCCCCGTCGTTCTTTCGGCAATTGTAGAGAAGAGCTGTCGGATTGTCAATGGCGCGCAAATCGGGTGCAGGGAATCGCAGCTGGAGGTGGGGTCATGCGGGGCCGGTCTTGATCTAGACCCGCGACGCGCCAAGGATACCCATCCAGGTCACCACACCCCGATAGGACTCGAGGCCACGGTGATAGTCCGGCGCAGGCGCGCAGATCTGCGCAGTGGGCCAAAGGGAGGCGTGGGATATCAAGAAGAGGTCCTGCGTGTGCTCGAAGGAGGGCCACGCTCGGGCAACCTTGCACAATCGTTTCTTCTCGTCTACAATGATAATTCGGATAACGTTCCGCAAGATCCCCACTTAGGTTAGGCGGCCGCCATGGTTGGGAATTGGAGGGCGAACGGCAGCGCAAAATGCGTTGACGGCCGGCTCCCAGTCCCTAACCGGCACGACCGCCACTGGAGCTGACAATGCCTGAAGCACGAACCTTCCAAACGGTTGTGGAGGGCAAGACCTTCACGATCGAGACGGGAAAGCTGGCTGCCCTGGCGGGTGGTGCGGTGACCGTCCGCGTCGGCGATTCGATTGTCTTCGCCTCCGCGACCATGAGCAAGACGCAGCGGGAGGGGATTGATTTCTTCCCGCTCACCGTGGATTTCGAAGAGCGCATGTACGCCGGCGGGCGCATCCCCGGCTCGTTCTTCCGCCGCGAGGGACGGCCCTCGGAGGCAGCCATTCTCACGGCGCGCCTGACCGATCGCCCGCTGCGGCCGCTCTTCCCCAAAGACATGCGCAACGACGTGCAGGTGATCATGTACGCCCTCTCCGCCGACGGGGAGAATCCACTCGACATCCTGGGCATCGTGGCCGCATCGACGGCGGTCACGATCTCCGACGTCCCGTGGGGCGGGCCGGTGGCCGCGGTGCGCGTGGCGCGCCTGGAGGGGCAGTGGGTGGTCAACCCCACGTACGATGAGATTGACCGCTCGGCCCTCGACTTGCGTGTGGCCGGCACGCGTGATGCGGTGCTGATGGTGGAGGCAGGTGCGCGTGAAGTGCCCGAGGACCTGATGGTGGAGGCGCTCGAGCTGGCGCACCGCTCGATGCAGCCGCTGATCGACCTGCAAGAGAAGATGGCTGGCGAGCTTGGCAAGCCGAAAGCCAGCTATCCCTCCTTTGCCCTGACCGAGAAGGTACGCACGGCGGTTTCGGAAAAGGTGGGCACGCGCCTGGCGGAAATGCTGCGCGACGAGATGGACCGCATCGAACGACAGTCGGTGCTCGACGCGCTGGAGGGTGAAGTGCTGGCCGGCTTCGCCGACGACGCGGATATGGCCGAGAGCGATCTGCGCGAGGCCTTCCACGATATCTATCGCCACGAAGTGCGCCAGCGCATTCTCAACGACGGAGCACGGCCCGACGGCCGCACGCTGACCGCCATCCGCCCGATTTCGTGCGAGGTGGACCTGAGCCCGCGGGCGCATGGTTCGGGCCTCTTTACCCGCGGTGAAACGCAGGTGATGACCCTCACCACGCTGGGCACGCCGCGCGAAGCGCAGGAGCTCGACGGCCTGGGGCCGACCAAACACAAGCGCTACCTGCATCACTACAACTTCCCGCCCTTCTCCACCGGCGAAGTGCGCATGCTGCGCGGTTCGTCGCGGCGCGACGTAGGTCATGGTGCGCTAGCCGAACGCGCGCTGGTGCCGGTGCTGCCCGACCTGGAGGAATTCCCCTACACCCTGCGCCTGGTGTCGGAGGTATTCTCCTCCAACGGCTCGACCTCGATGGCCTCGGTGTGCGGTTCGACCCTCTCTTTGATGGATGCCGGCGTGCCGATCAAGACCCCGGTGGCGGGCATCGCCATGGGGCTCGTTAAGGACGGCGAGCGCTATGCCATCCTGACCGACATCCAGGGCGTGGAAGATCACCTGGGCGATATGGACTTCAAGGTGGCCGGCACCTCGCAGGGCATCACCGCACTGCAGATGGACATCAAGATCAAGGGCATCACGCCGCGCATCATGGCCGAGGCGTTGGCCCAGGCCAAGACGGCGCGTCTGGCGATCCTCGAAAAGATCCGGGCCTGCCTGCCTGAACCGCGGCCGGAGCTCAAGCCCCACGCTCCGCGCATGACCATCCTCAAGATCGATCCGGAGAAGATCGGCGCGGTGATCGGCCCCGGCGGCAAGATCATCCGCAGGATCCAGGAAGAGACCGGGGTAAAGATTGATATCGAGGATGACGGGCGGGTGTTCATCGCCGCCACCGATGGGCCGAGCGCGGAGAAGGCGCGCAAGGAGATCGAGGCGCTCACCGAATCCCCGGTGGTAGGGCGCATCTACACCGGCAAGGTCGTGCGCGTGGCCGATTTCGGCGCGTTCGTCGAGATCCTGCCCAACATGGACGGCCTGGTGCACATTTCGCAGCTCGACTCGACGCGAGTCGAGAAGGTCGAGGATGTGTGCAAGGTCGGCGATGAGATCACCGTCATGGTGACGGCCATCGACCCGGAGGGCAAGGTGCGCCTCTCGCGCCAGGCCGTGCTGGAAGGCTGGACGGCCGAAGAAGCGCTGGAACGCGACCGGCGCCCCTCTGGCGGGTCGGGTTCGCGCTCGCGTGACGGGCGGCCTGGCGGGCGCAGCGGCCCAGGGGGTGGACGCCCGGGCGGCGGACGCGGCCGCAACTAATCGCTGTGTGTGCACAGGGCGAGCCTCCGCTCGCCCCGTGTTGTTCCCTGGGGGTTGTCACCGTGATTAACCAGCCTGCCGGCTCGCCCCGCTGGACCACGCGCACAAAATCCTTTGTGGCCGTGGTGGGGGTGGCCCTGGTGGCGGCGCTGCTCATCCGCTTCCAGAATCTGGTCAGCCCGCTCATTCTGTCGGTCATCCTGGCCTACCTGCTCAACCCAGTGGTGGTGTGGATCATGCGCCGTTCGCGCATGCCGCGGCGCGTGGTCGTTGGCCTCATCTACCTGGTGCTGGCGGTGCTGCTGATGTCGATCCTAAGCGGGGTGGGCTTTCTCATCCAGCAGCAGATGACCGGCCTGATCAGCGGGATGCAGGCCCTCATTCGCAACATCCCGATCTTTTTGCGCGAAGCCTCGGCCCGGCCGTTCATGATCGGACCTTACACGATTGACCTTTCAACCCTCGACCTGACGACGTTCGAGGCGCCGCTGGTCAATAGCGCCCAGCAGTTGGTGAGCGGCCTGGCGGGTACGGCCACCGATGCGGCCTCCTCGGCAGTGCAATTCCTGGGTTGGATCGTGTTCATTCTGGCGGTCTCGTTCTATCTTCTGCACGACCTGTATGCGGTGGAAATGTCGGTCATGCGCATCGTCCCGCCGCCGTACCGCAAAGACGCCGAACGCCTCTTCTCCGAACTCGGCCCGATTTGGAACGCCTTCCTGCGCGGGCAAGCGATCCTGGCGCTATTGATGAGCCTGGCGGTGGGGCTAACCATGACCGCCCTCGGGCTGCGCTACTCACTGGTCATCGGCCTGACCGCCGGCCTGGTGGAGTTCGTGCCGATCATCGGGCCGCTGGCGAATGGGATGGCGGCGGTGGCGATCGCTCTCTTCCAGCCCACCAACTGGCTGGGGCTGACGCCTCTGGCGTATGCCGTCGTGATTGCGGTCGCGTCAATCGTGTTGCAGCAACTAGAAAACAACCTGCTGGTGCCGCGCATCATCGGCAAGTCGGTGGGGCTGCATCCGGTGCTAGTCATCGTTGGCGCGCTGGTGGGCGCCAGCCTGGCGGGCATTGCCGGGCTGCTCTTGGCCGCACCCATCCTGGCCACGCTCAAGGGCATCGGCCGATACCTCTACGCCAAGATGTTCGACATGCCGCCCTGGCCGGATGCGGTCGGAGTTGAGCAGCCCGGGTCGTCTGCCGCAGGCCCCTCACAGCCGCCTGCGGCGAAGGTTTGAGGGAGAAAGAAACGATCGAAAGGCGCGGCGCGCCCGCCGGCCGCATGGGGTGTCTGCGACACACTAAGAGAAAGACCGCGCGATGATACGCATGGGCTGATGCCCGGAGGGAGTTGGGAATGGCTGAACCCCCCGAGATTCACACCGAGACGCTCGCAGAAACCGACAACTACATGGTGTACAGCGCGGTAGAACCCGACGGTGAACCTACCTGGCATCTTGAATTGGGAAACGTCACGTTGCATTTCTTCCGCGAGGAGTGGGACGAACTTCTGGCGCTGCTCGGCCAGGTCGCCGGCCGCGGCGCGGCCACGCCGCGTAAGTGAACCCCGCGCTCTTCCACGAACTGCTCACCCCCGGCGGGCAGGACCTCGTGCGCGCTGCCGAAGGTCTCGCCTCACGCGAAGAAGCCTACCTCTCGGCGTTGAGCGCCCTGCGCCGTGCGAGGCCGGGCGCCTCGCGGGCACTCGCCGGTGCCGCACTGGATACGGCCCTCTTGCGCGCTCGCGCCCGCCGCAAGTTCTCGCGCGCGTCTGCCATGTACTTCACGCGCGAGGCGCTGGAGCAGGCCACGACCGAGGCGGTTGGGCAGTATCACGCGCGGCGCTTCGCCGGCATGCCATGCGTGGCCGATTTGGGATGCAGCATCGGCGGCGATGCGCTGCATCTGGCCGCGGTGAGCGAGGTCACGGCGGTCGACCGCGACGAGCTGCGCCTCGTCATGGCGCGCGAGAACCTGGCCGCGTACGGCGTGCGCGCACGCCTGGTGCAGGCGGATCTAGGGTCCTACGGCTTCTTGCGCGCACTCGGCCTTGAGCGCACCGCCATCTTCTGCGATCCCTCGCGGCGTGAGGCGGGCCGCCGGAGGTTCAGCACACTCGCCTACTCGCCGCCACTCCCCGCGGTGCTGGAATGGCACCGCGCCTGGCCCGAGCGCCCGATGGGGGTCAAGCTCTCGCCGGGGGTCGACCTGCGCGAGCTGCCGCCAACCGAGAGTGAGGTAGAGTTCGTTTCGCTGAACGGCGAACTCAAGGAAGCCATGCTCTGGCTGGGCGCGCTGCACAGCGTGCCGCGCCGCGCGACGCTGCTGCCGCAAGGTGAAAGCCTGGCCGCCACTTCGCCGGAGGCAGCGCCGATGAGTGACCCGTTGGGCTTCTTGTACGAGCCCGACCCGGCCGTCATGCGTGCGGGGTTGGTGGCGGAGCTGGCCCACCGGATCGGCGCGGCCCAGATCGACCCGGACATCGCCTACCTGACCTGCGGCCGCCTGGTGGCGACTCCATTTGCCAGGGCCTTTGCCATCGAAGCCGCCATGCCCTTCGGCCTCAAGCGCCTGCGCCAGTGGCTGCGCGCGCATGGCGTCGGTCAGGTGGTGATCAAGAAGCGCGGTTCACCGCTCGAACCGCGCGCGCTCGAGCACGCGCTGCGCTTGCGGGGCGAGGCCAGCCGGACGCTCTTCCTCACCCACGTGCGCGGCGAGCCTTACGTGCTGGTGGGTGAGCCGGCCCACCCGCGCGCTTGAACGGTAGTGCAGGCACGCGGTTTGTGAGCGGGCGGGCGCGATGCTATGATTGACCCAACCCAGGTGCGATCGGACCTCGCGCGCGCTGTGCACCATCCTCAAGGAGAGTCGCCATGCCGACCCGACGCGAATTGCTCCGCTGGGAGGACGTGGACCGCCTGGTGGACGTTCTCATTCCCCAGTTCCGCGGCGAGTACGAGGGCATGGTGGTCATCACCCGCGGCGGCATCGTGCCCGGCGGACTGCTGAGCGAAGCGCTGAACATCAAGCACATCCTCATCGCCTCGGTCGACTTCCCGGCTGAATCGGAGGAAGACCGACCGAACGTCTCGCGCGCCGCCGGCCTGGTGGCCTGGCCGCAGTTCATCATGTTCCCCGATAGCGCGCTCTTGCGTGGACGACGCATCCTGGTCGTCGATGACGTGTGGGGATCCGGGCGGACGATCACCGCGGTCAAGAACCGGGTCATGGCGGCCGGCGGACTTCCCGAGTTGTGCGTCTTCCACTACAACCCTCACCGCTCACTGTTTGGGCAGAGCAAACCGGATTACTTCGGAGCGATCACGGATGCGAGGGTGATCTATCCTTGGGAGGCCGGGCGCGGACCAGACCGCGTGCTGCTGGAAGGCCCGGAGCGAAGTTGACTGTGCCTGCGGGAACCGAAGGCAATGTGGCAGTCATTGCCGATACCAATCAGGAAATCAATCGCGCGTCGGCGCACGGGGCCGCCCGTCGCGAGCGAAGACGTCTGTCTGGCCGCCCAGGGAGATGCCGGAGAATCCTCGCACCAAGAGCGCGCCCGAGGACGGGCGGGAGGTAGTGCACATGACCAGTGATGCGAACCGAATCCTCGCGCTTCTCGGACGAAGCGCGCACGAATTGGCCGAGGTGCTCGGGCGAATCCCGCCGGACCACCTCCAGGCCCCGCCCGAAGCGGGTGAATGGAGCGTCCAGCAGACACTGCATCACTTGTGGGTCGTCGAGGCGCGCATCTTCTTACCGCGGGTGCGCCGTGTCGTGCAGGAGGAGCGTCCTTTTCTGGAGGTGGTCGACGAAAAGGCGATGCAGAGCGAATGGCAGGCCACACGCCCGATGGCGGAGATGCTCGAAGGATTCCTCGAAGCACGCCAGATGGAGATGCTCCTGCTGCGCGGCGCAGACTGGACGCGGGTGGGGCAACATGAGACACGCGGGCTGATCACCCTCACCTGGATCGCCAAGTACGCGCTGGCGCACACCTGGGAACACACGGCACAACTCATGCGCGCCGCTCTCACTGCCGAACTGCAGCCTGCCACGCCGGCCTGAGACGCGGGGCGCCGCGAGGCGGACGCGGTCCGCCATCACGGAGAGGGAAGCCATGACAATCTACCAGCACCTGCTCGTTGAAACGCGCGGACGTGTGGGCCTCATCCGTCTCAACCGGCCGGAGGCGCGTAACGCGCTCAACGCAGAACTCTTGCGCGAACTCGGCCGCGCACTGACCGCCTTTGAGGACCAGGCCGAAGTGGGTGCGATGGTCATTTGCGGCGACGAGAAGGCCTTCGCGGCCGGCGCCGACATCCGTGAGATGGCCGACCGCTCGGCGGTGGAGATGTTGACCTCCGGTCACATCGATCTCTTCGATGAGATGGTGCACATTCGCAAGCCGATCATCGCCGCCGTCTCGGGCTGGTGCCTGGGGGGAGGCAATGAGCTGGCTATGTCGTGCGACATGATCGTGGCCTCCGAGAGCGCACGCTTCGGTCAGCCAGAAATCAACATCGGGGTGATCCCCGGTGCAGGTGGCACGCAGCGCCTGACGCGAACCGTCGGCAAGGCGCTGGCCATGGAGATGGTGCTCAACGGGCGCACGCTCACCGCCGAGGAGGCGCTGCGCTGCGGGCTGGTCAACCGCGTGGTGCCGGTGGCGAGCTACCTGGATGAGGCTCTCAAGCTGGCCGAGGAGATCGCCGCCCGCGCGCCCCTGGCCGTGCGTCTCGGGAAGGAAGCGGTCAACCACGCCTACCAGAGCTTCTTGCGTGAAGGCCTGGCCCATGAGCGCCGTTTGTTCTATCTGCTGTTCGGGAGCGAGGATCAGAAAGAGGGGATGCAGGCCTTTCTCGCGAAGCGCGCGCCTCAGTGGAAAGGGCGTTGAACCGATAGATCGCGCGAGAACCAAGCGGGAGCCGGCCAGGAAGAGGGCACACCACGCCCGACGCTTGCCCGCGCGCGTGCGGAATGCGCACGAATGCCGTGGGCGGGATCGTCGATCGCATTTCTCGGCCGGGATGCGCGGCACCCACATGGATGAGGACGAACGAACGCGCGAGAGTGTCGCCCTCGGAATGAAGGGCGCGGGCTCCCCACGATCGGTTTGTGAGGAGATAATTGTCACCGCAAACCGGGGCTGCCCTCATAGGAGGTAACCCCGGTTTCTATCTTGAGGCTCTTGGTAGCGGTTCGAGGGAGGCGCCTCATGCGCTGTGCTGGAGGAAGCGCACGCCTGAGGCGCGCACGGGTTGGCCGCGACATGTCTCTCAGCGAAGGGAGGCCAATTCGTCTTGGTCTATCCTGTACACCAGATGGGTGTAGGTGGTCACCTCGTCGGGCACGAAGTTCTCTCGTAGCCACCGATACTTCTCCTCGTCGCTTGACACACCGACGAGGTCGTTCACCGCGACCACAACCTCCCCGGTTTGCGGTCCCTCAGGTTCAAAGACAGCTGCGGGGTGTTCCTTCTGCCATTGTGTGACAACCCATGCACTTTGCCCCCAGTCGATGTTCGAATCCGCGAGGACCCGATACCCCAGGCGGCGGTCGGGTACCAGTTCGTTGAGATAGGGCATGAAGTGGGGGAAGTAGCTTAGTGTTGAGGCGGCCAGGTAGAGGCCAAGTGCGGCTAGGCTGTACATTGCCCGGCGGGTTGGAAGCGAGGCGTCGCGCAAGACGCTGGCAGCGAAGGCCAGGAGATACGGGAATACTATGAGGAAATGCCGGATCCCTATCTGCGCCCGGTACAGGAGGTTGAAGTATGCGACGAAAAAGAGAATCGGTATGAGGAGAAACACATCGTTCCTAAGGAAGTCCTTGTACCACCCTCTGCGGAGGTATGCCCCAAGGGCAAGGAGGAGAAGCAACTGAATGGCCAAAGGGGACTTAAGGAGAACGGCGACGAGGTAGTAGCCTTTGAACGGCTCGCGGCTCAGAGTGCCCAGGAGGAAGTACCGCTGGTGACCCTCGGTATCGTGGCCTCGAGGTACAGACCGAGGTCGAGATGCAGCACATAGGGCATTGGCGCCGGGACGCGTAGCGCTGGAACATCTGCAAGCGCGGCCTGCATCCGTCGGAAGGGCTCGTGGCGGAACTTGTACTCTGCGAGCGGGGCGAAACTGCGATTGAACACCCATCCGACGTTGATGAGCGCCAAGCCGATGAGAAGCGCCACGAGAGATTGAGCTGCCACAACGGCGATCTTCGCGCCGAGCGCTCTTGCCCGACCTTGACGAACAAGCTCCCTAGCCTTCGGCAGCCCGCACAGCAGCAGGATGAGGGCAAAGACCGGGTAGAGCGAGAGAGCTGTGTATTTTGCCCATTGGGCACAGCCAAAGAGCGACACCGAGCGCGACTGCACGGCCCCATGAGCGGCGTTGCCAGTACCGCCAAAGGGTGTAGCTGGCGAAGATGGTCATAGCCATGAAAGGGGCGTCGGAGGTCGCAAACTGGGAATGAGCCAGAATGTTTGGCTCGAACACATACAGAAACAGGGCAAGTAGGCCTGCCCGACGACCGTACATCTCGCTTACCCATTTAGACAAGACCAGCGCTGCCAGGGCGGAAAGCAGGACTGTCGGGATCCGCGCAACCTGCAACTTCCCCAAGATCTTAGCGGCTCCCGGGATGGGAATGCGGGCGCCAATCCAATCAGGCAAGCCATTGATGGCTGTGATGGGCATTTCGACAAGGTCGAAGGAATTCGAGTTGAGAGCAAGGATCTGCTTGCCGTAACGCAAGTGAGCCGCCTCGTCCCAGGTCAGCGCTTGACGCCGCATGCTCGTCGCGCTCACGATCAGGAAGGCCGCCACCAGCAGCAAGGGCCCGAGCCACCGGAGGCCCGCCGCCCGGCGATAAAGCGCAGTGAGTGTGCTTCCTGGATTGGGAATCAGCCTGGTCATGGCTTGCCTGCCTTGGGCGATGTGCGCGTGGCACGCGCCAGCGGCTGACACAATTCCACCAGCACGCCGCCCGTGCTCTCAGGATGAACGAAGGCCACCTGGGAGCCGCCCGCTCCTGGGACAGGTTGCTCGTTGATCAGGCGCACGCCGCGGGCTTTGAGCTGGAGGAGCATGGCCGGCAGGTCGGCCACCTCGAACGAGACATGATGCAGCCCGGGGCCGCGTTTGGCGAGGAAGCGGGCGGTGCCCGATTCACTGTCCGTCGGCCGCACCAGCTCCACTTGCGACCCACCCAGCGGCAGGAAGGCGATCTCGGCCTGTTGCTCAGGCAGCGTCTCGGTTTTCGCGAGGGGCAGGCCGAGAGCGTCGCGCCAGAAGGCCAGGGCGCGGTCGAGGTCTTCGACAACGATCGCCAGATGATCAACGCGTCGGATATTCGCCATGATTGAAATCCTCAACCGCCCTGTGAGCGCGGCCGCGAGGGCCGGGCGGGGCCTCAGGCAGGACGGTATTCTCCCCACACTTCACGCAGCACACCGCACAGTTCGCCGAGCGAAGCTCCAGCTTCCACCGCCTCCACGAAGAGCGGCATGAGCGGTTCCGTCGTGCGCGCCGCGTGCTCGACTCGCGCAAGCAGCTCGGCCACCCGGGCGCCATCGCGTGCCGCGCGCAGTTGGGCAAGCCGTTCGCACTGGCCGCGCTCGAGGGCGGGGTCCACCGGCTGCGGGGCGATCGGCGCGCGGGGCGGGCCGCCGGTCGCGGGCTCCTCGGCGAACGCATTCACCCCCACCACGACCGACTCGCCGCTTTCGATCGCGCGCTGCGCCCGGTAGGCGGCCTCTTCGATTTGGGATTGCGGATAGCCTCGTTCGATGGCCGCCAGCGCCCCGCCCATCTCGTCAATTGTGTGCAGGTACTGGAGCGCGCGGCGCTCAATCTCGTCGGTGAGCGCTTCCAGCGCATATGAGCCGGCCAAGGGATCGATAGTGTCGGCAACGCCCGATTCATGGGCCAGCACCTGCTGGGTGCGCAGCGCGAGGTGCGCAGCATGCTGGCTGGGCAGGCCGAGCGCTTCATCCAGGCTGTTGGTGTGCAGGGATTGCGCGCCGCCCAGGATGGCGGCCAGCGCCTGCACCGTCACCCGCACCACGTTGTTCTCGGGTTCCTGCGCGGTGAGGGTTGAACCGCCGGTCTGCGCGTGGAAGCGCAGCATCTGCGATCGCGGGTCGCGCGCGCCGAAGCGCTCACGCATCACGCGCGCCCACATGCGGCGCGCGGCGCGGAACTTGGCGATCTCCTCCAGCAGGTGATTGTGCGCGTTGAAGAAGAAGGCCAGCTGCGGTGCGAATTCATCCACGGCCAGCCCGGCCTGGCGGGCCGCCTCGACGTAGGCGATGCCGTTGGCCAGGGTGAAGGCGACTTCTTGAACCGCATCCGATCCGGCCTCGCGGATGTGATAGCCAGAGACGGAAATGGTGTTCCATTCCGGGAGGTTGGCGTGACAGTAGCGAATGACCTCCGCCACGAGACGCATCGAGGGCGCCGGCGGGAAGATGTACGTGCCACGGGCAATGTACTCTTTGAGGATGTCGTTCTGCACGGTCCCGCGCAGCCGCTTCACCTCGGCCCCCTGCCGTTTGGCCGCGGCCACGTACAGCGCCAGCATAATCGCGGCGGGCGCGTTGATGGTCATACTGGTACTGACCTTCCCGAGCGGAATGCCCTCCACCAGGCGCTCCATCTCCGGCAGGCTGAAAAGCGAGACGCCGACTCGGCCTACTTCGCCCGCTGCCAGCGGGTGATCGGGGTCGAGGCCGATCTGGGAGGGCAGGTCGAACGCAACCGAAAGCCCGGTCTGACCCTGAGCGAGAAGAAAGCGGTAGCGGCGGTTGGAATCCTCTGCGCTGCCGAATCCGGCGTACTGGCGCATTGTCCACAAGCGTGCGCGGTACATTGTGGGCTGCACGCCGCGGGTGAAGGGGTACTGGCCGGGGAATCCCAGGCGCTGGAGGTAGTCCTCATCTGAGGTGTCCGGCACGTAGACGCGTTCAAGCGGAATCCCGGAGGCGGTGAGGAAAACCTCGCGCCGCTCCGGCAGGCGAGTGAGCGAGGGCTGGAGGATCGACTCCTCCCACTCCTGTTGTGGATCCAAGGACGAAGCGGTCATAGGGTCCGCCTTCAGCGGTGCGCGATTTCTGCCGCGCTCTGCGGCAGTCCCAGGTCGGCCAGTTCGATGCCGGCAAACTCTGCGAATGTCAAGTTGCGTGCGGTTAGTCCGCGATGTTCACGCAGCCAGCCGAAGATGCTCAGATAGCTCCCTTGAAAGACCTGGCTCCAGGGGAGGCCGAGCTCGTGAGCGGCGTGCTCGAGCGCCTGAGCCGAAGGGCCTTCAAGCTCAACGAATGCACCGAAGGGGAGCTCGTCGAGGGCCACCTGAACGGTCCCCAGGCCGTACACCGCGCGGTACTTTTCGTAACGCACGACAACCACAAAGCCCAAGCGCTCGAGCACCTCGCGCGTCGCCTCGAAATCCTCAACCACCACTTCGACCTCGGGCCGGCCGAGCAGCTTGCCCGCCGGCTGGGCGGGGCGCTTGTGAGTCAGGCGCACGTCGCGGCTGCGGCGCAAGCGCAGGATTTCGCCGCGCTGGGTCAGTGTGCCCTCGGTTGTGTCGAAGCGCAGGTTGACCTCGAGCATGCGGGGTTGTTCGGGCGCCGCGGCAAGGGCGGCGAGTGCCGCCCGCAGTGGGGCGAGGTCCGTCACACGAACTTTAACTTCGATTTCGAGGTGGGCGGCGGCAGGGGTTGTCATCGAATGCGCCAGAGTGCGGTCGGCGGGCGGCAGCCGCCCGCTACTCGACGATGAGCAGCGTCTGATTCTGTTCCACCGCCTGTCCGGCACGCACGCGAAGGTGAGCCACGCGCCCCGCCCGCGGCGACTTAAGCTCGTTCTGCATTTTCATCGATTCGAGCACGATCAGGACGGTCCCCTTATCCACCATTTGGCCTTCGCTGACGGGGACGGCCGCCACCAGCCCGGGCATGGGCGCGCGCAACGGGTATTCGCTGCTGGCGGGAAGGTCCAGCTCCATGGCGGCGCGCAGGCGCAGTTCGCGCTCGTCTTCGACGCGCACCTCATACAGCAGGCCGCGCATTTGCACCTGGTAGCCGCCTTCGGTGGGCAGCACATAGGCCTCGTAGGACTGGCCGTCGATCAGCACGGAGTAGACCGGCTGCCCCGGCAGCGGATGCCAATCCACCTCCACCACGCCGCCGTCGAGCGTGACGTGGTTCTCGTCGTTAATCTCGATGGTGTACGTGCGTTCGCCGACCCGGGTGATGTAGTTCATGGCCAGTCTGCCTAGCGCTGCATGCGCTCCCAGCGGCCGATCCATTTCCAGTTGCTGGTATCCCGCTGGCCGCGCTTAACGATCTGGGCCGAAAGCTGAGTCTCGTGGTGGGCCACAAGCGTGGCCAAGATGGCGGCCACCTCCGGATGCACCTCGCGGCCGTCCTGGGTGTCGTCGATGGAGAAGCGATCCTCGACGAAGCGCGTGTCGAAACTACCGGCCAGGAAGCGATGCGAGTCGAGCAGCGCCTGGTGAAAGGGGATGGTGGTCTTGACCCCGATCAGGTGATACTCCTCCAGCGCGCGGCGCATGCGCAGAATGGCCTCGGCCCGTGATTCGCCCCAGGTGATGAGCTTAGAGAGGAGCGAGTCGTAATAGGGCGTCACCTCCATTCCCGGATAGGCGCAGGTGTCGACGCGCACCCCGGGGCCGGTGGGCATGAGCACGTTCGACAGCACGCCGACGGAGGGCATAAAGTTGTTGTAGGGATCCTCGGCGTTGATACGGCACTCGATGGCCCACCCGTTGAACCCGACCTCGGCCTGGGTGTAGCGCAAGCGGCGGCCGCGCGCGATGCGAATCTGTTCTTTGACGATGTCGATACCGGTGGCCATCTCGGTCACCGGATGCTCCACCTGCAGGCGGGTGTTCATTTCGAGAAAGAAGAAGTTGCGATCGTGGTCCACCAGGAATTCGATCGTGCCTGCGTTGAGGTAGTTGACGCTGGCCGCGGCGCGGCAGGCGACCTCGCCCATCCGGCGGCGTAGTTCCTCGTTTCCGCCGATAAAGGGCGAGGGCGATTCCTCCAAGAGCTTCTGATGTCGGCGCTGCAGCGAGCATTCGCGCTCGCCCAGGTGAATCACATTCCCTTCCGCATCGGCCAGTATCTGAAACTCGATGTGCCGGGCGGCGTGGATCATCTTCTCGAGGTAGACCTTGCCGTCGCCGAAAGCCGCCTCGGCCTCGCGCCGCGCGGCGTGCAGCAGGCCGGGCAGATCCTCCTGCGATTCCACAATGCGCATGCCCTTGCCGCCGCCGCCGGAGGTGGCCTTGATCAACAATGGGAAACCGATCTGCGGGGCGATCGCGATGAGCGCCTCGTCCCTCAGATGGCCCTCGCCCTCGGTGCCCGGCACCACCGGGATGCCGGCCCGCGAGACGGTGTTGCGTGCGGCCATCTTGTCGCCCATGGCGGCAATGGCCGAGGGGCGCGGCCCGATGAAGGTGATACCGGCCGCTTCGCAGGCGTGCGCGAAATCCTCGCGTTCGGCCAGGAACCCGTAGCCGGGATGGATGGCGTCCGCTTCGCAACGGCGCGCAATATCGAGCAGACGGTCCATGCGCAGGTAGGACTCGCGGGCGGGCGCCGGGCCGAGCAGATAGGCCTCGTCGGCATAGCGCACGTGCAGGGCCTGGCGGTCGGCCGCTGAGAAGACGGCGACCGTCTGTAGCCCCAGTTCGCGGCAGGCACGCAGGATGCGCACCGCAATCTCGCCGCGATTAGCAATCAACACCTTTTTGAACATGCCTCTCCAGATCGATCGGACCCGCCGGCCCCAGGTGCGATCTTATGCGGCCCCCGGGTCGGGGCGGGCGAGGAATTCTATCACCCGCGTGTTGAACTCCGTGGTTCGTTCCAGGTTTGGATTATGGCGGCAGCCGGGGATCAGCCACAGTTCAGCGCCGCGAATGCCGGCCGCAATATCGCGTGCGTGCTGGAGCGAAGCGAACTCGTCGAGCTCGCCCTGGATGACAAGCGTCGGCGCGCGAATCTCCCCGAGCACGGCGCGCATCTCCAATTGCGTCGTGTCATCGGCCAGCCAGCGGTCGAGCCAGCGCAGCACCACGCGATCGCTGCGCTCGCCGTGCAGCGCCTGGAATACTTCGCGAAAGGGCGCTTCGCGCTGGTAGCGGGTGCGCGTCTGGCGCAGGCCCTGGCGCCCCACCTCTTCGTTGTAGATGTGCGCTGCCGCCACGACCATGTGCAACACGCACTGCGGGTGGCGCGCGGCGAAGAGCAGGGCGATCGTGCCGCCGTCGGAATGCCCGAGCAGATGCGCCTGCGGGATGCCAAGCGCATCCATCAGACAACGCAGATCCTCGGGCTCCTGGTCGAGATAATCCAGTGGCAGCTCCGTGCGGTCTGCAGATCGCCCGTAGCCCCAGCGGTCGTAGGCCAGCACGCGAAAGCCGGCCTGCGCGAGGGCCGGGATCTGCCCCGACCAGGCAGGCACCGCACCCAGCCCGTGATGCAGCGCCACCACCCACGCCCCGCCCGGCGGGCCGTGGGTTTCGTAATACAGCGAATGGCCGTTGACCTCGGCGATCACAGCGGGATGCAGCCGTGCTTCTTGGACGGGTTGACGTCGCGCTTGTTGCCGAGCATGTGCAGCGCATTTATTAGCCGCGGCCGGGTTTCGTGGGGTTCGATGATGTCGTCCAGGTAGCCGCGCGAGGCGGCCACATACGGGTTGGCGAACCGGTCACGATACTCCTGGACGAGTTCCGCCCGGCGCGCCGCCGGGTCGGCCGCCTCGTTCAATTCGCGGCGGAAGATGATATTGATCGCACCTTCCGGGCCCATGACGGCGATCTCGGCGGTCGGCCAGGCCAGGTTCAGGTCGCCGCGGATATGTTTGGACGACATCACGTCATAAGCGCCGCCGTAGGCCTTGCGCGTAATGAGGGTGATTTTAGGGACGGTGGCCTCGCAGTAAGCAAAGAGCAGTTTGGCCCCGGCGCGAATGATGCCGCCGTGTTCCTGCGCCGTGCCGGGCAAGAAGCCGGGAACGTCGACGAAGGTGATGAGGGGGAGGTTGAACGCATCACAGAAGCGCACAAACCGCGCGGCTTTCTCGGAGGCGTTGATATCCAGCACGCCGGCCAGCACCGCCGGCTGGTTGGCCACCAAACCCACCGCGTGGCCACCCAGGCGGGCGAAACCGATCACGATGTTGGCGGCGAAATGCTCCTGCACCTCGAGCAACACCCCGTCGTCGACGATCAGGCGCAGGATGTCGCGCATGTCGTACGGGCGCGAGGGGTCGTCGGGCACTATGCCGTCCAGCTCCATCTCGGTGCGCAGTGGGTCGTCCTGCGTGGCCAGGCTGGGCGGGTCCTCCATATTATTCTGCGGCAGGAAGGCAAGCATCTTGCGGATGAGGTACAGGCAATCGGCCTCGTTGTCGCCGACCATGTGGGCCACGCCGGAGAGCGTGCTGTGCACGCTCGCTCCGCCCAGGTCTTCGAAGGTCACTTCCTCGTGGGTAACGGCCTTGACCACATCCGGGCCGGTGACGAACATGTATGAGGACTCGCGCACCATGAAAATGAAATCGGTGAGAGCCGGCGAGTACACCGCGCCGCCCGCGCACGGGCCCATGATGGCGCTGATTTGTGGAATAACGCCGGAGGCCAGCGTGTTGCGCAGGAAGATGTCGGCATACCCGCCGAGCGAGACGACGCCCTCCTGGATGCGCGCCCCGCCGGAATCGTTGAGGCCGATGAGCGGCGCTCCGTTCTTGAGGGCCATGTCCATGATCTTGCAGATCTTCTCGGCGTGCACCTCACCCAGGCTGCCGCCGAACACGGTGAAATCCTGCGAGAAGACGTATACCAAGCGCCCGTCGATGGTCCCCCAACCCGTCACCACCCCGTCGCCGAGGATCTTTTGGTCCTCCAGGCCGAACTCGTGCGTGCGGTGGGTGGCGAAGGCATCCACTTCGTGGAAGGATCCCTTGTCGAGCAATAGGTCCAGGCGTTCGCGTGCGGTGAGGCGCCCGCGCTTGTGCTGTGCATCGATGCGATCTTGTCCGCCGCCCAGCAAGGCTTGTTCGCGGAATTGGCGCAAGAGCTTGCGGCTTGCATCGAAATCCATGCTCAACTCCTCGTGAAGCGCCGCAGTGTACCGGGCGCAAGGACGATGGCCAGGATAAGGATAACCCCGGCGGCATGCACGCCGGTGGCGAAGGGCAGGCCCATCACGCTGTCGGGGGTGCGCCCCCACAGCCAGCGCTCCACCACCCAGGTGGAAAGGTACAACGGAGCGCCGATCGCCGTGAGCAGAGCCCCCCAGCGGTGCATGCGCCACAGGCCGCAGGCTGCGGCTGTGGCGGCCGCGGCCCAGATGACGCCGCTGGCAACCCAGAAGGCCGGCGATACGGGCAGGGGCAGGCTGGCCAGCAGGGCGTGCTGCGTCCACGCCTGCCACGCGCTAACAGCCTGGGTCGCTGCAAAGAGGAACACAACCCAGGCCACAAGCGTTACGCGCCATGGGCGCCGCACGCGGATGACTGGGTTCATTCTGTCACGATGTCCGGCGTGCCGTCAGGGGATGAGCACAATCTTGCCGAATTGCTCATCGCGTTCCAGGCGGGCCTCGGCCTGGCGTACCTCGTCCAGCGGGAATACCCGGTCGATCACCGGCCGAAGGCGGCCCTCGAACACCAGTCCCATGACCTGATCGAAATCCGCGCGCGTGCCCATCGTGGAACCGAACACGCTGAGATGCTTGCCGAAGATGAAGCGATTATCGATTTCGAACTTTGGGCCGCCCGTGTTCCCCACGGTGAGCAGACGCCCGCCCTTGCGCAGGGCGCGAAAGCTGAGCGGGAATGTCGTGCCGACGTTGTCCACGACCACATCGACACCGCGTTTGCCCGTCTGCTGGTAAACCGTCCGCGACCAATCGGCCTCCTGGGAACGGTCAATCAGCACGTGCGCGCCGAGGGCGCGCGCCTGCTCAAGCTTGGCCGCGCTTGAGCCCACGACCAGCACCTGCGCCCCGACCAGCCGTGCGATCTGGATGCTGGCCGTGTTGACCCCGCCGGAGGCGCCGACGATGAGGACGCTCTCGCCGCCATGCAGCGCGCCGCGCGTGATCAGCGAGTGCCAGGCGGTGTGGAACACCAGCGCCGCAGCGGCTGCGGGCTCGAAGTCCACGTGTGCGGGCAGGCGCAGCAGGTTGCGGGCCGGCACCGCAACATACTCCGCCAGCGTGCCGCGCACGCTTTCGCCCAGGAGGTGCCAATCGGCACAGCGGTTGTCTTCGCCACGCAGGCAAGCCTCGCATGTGCCGTCGCTCAGCACACTGTCGATCACCACACGGTCGCCAAGCGACCACCCCTCAACACCGGACCCCAGCGCATGAATCTCGCCGGCGCCATCCGCGCCGGAGATGTGCGGGTACGCCAGCCGGATGCCCGGCCAGCCGTTGCGCACCCATAAATCCATGTGATTCAGCGCACTAGCACGGAGGTGAACGAGTACTTCGCCGGCGCGCGGCTCAGGTAGCGGCTGTTCGCCGACCTGGATGACCTCCGGCCCGCCGTGGGTCTCAAAGAATGCCGCCTTCATTGCGGTGCGTCTCCCAAGCGCGAGGGAATACACATGGCCGTATGCAGTCAGGGCACGCGATAGATCCAAAACAGCATGTTTCCAGTGCGCGAAGGTTCCTCGAGCAACTGCCCGCCCGGGTAGGCCGCGCTGACGGCGGCCAGATCGGATTCGTGTTCCGGCAAGAAAACGAAGATCAGAGGGTGTCCTGCCAGGGGCGGGTTTTCGGGCGATCCCCACGGTTCATTCATGTCGCTGCCGTCAATCTGGGGAACCAGATACTGCAAGCTGGGGATTGAGTAGTACCCCATGCGCGGTGTGCCGAAAAAGGCGACGTGCGCCGAGGCCGGTTCGTAGCGCAGGTGTTCCGCCAACCGCTGTGCGACCATGCCGTTGTCGCCCCCGAAATCGGTGGTGCGCGTGTATTGGATGTAGTAGAAGCGCAGGTCGTCGAGGGCGAGCACCGCCACCAGGCCCACCACAGCCAGACCGGCGTACGGGCGTGCGCGCGGCCATAGGCGTGCGAGCCACTCCGCGAGCCGATCCAGGCCGTAGGCCAGCGCAAGGCATGCCGCCGGTGCAGCGGCTACATAGCGCTGCGCGGCAGGGGTGCTCTCGCTCAGGCCGCCCGCCACGCCGAAAGCCACCAGCCACAACCCCACCAGCCATATCCGTTCATCGCGCAGCCGCAGCAACATCAGGGCCGTCCCCAAGAGAAAGAAGGCTGCCGGGAGGTCGCGCAACATAGGTACGCCGGGCGTGTACCAGTGACGCAGCGGCGTGGCCGTATACGCCTGAAAACCCAGGCTGAGCTGGCGCAGCAAGATGTTCGCCACGGGTTGCCCCGCGATCACCACTTCCTTCTCCATCCATTCGCCCAAAACCGAGAAGCGACTGAGCGGAGCGACGAATTCGTTGGGGTATCGCAGATAGAAAATGCCCAGCGGGAATGCGACCGCGGCTGCAGCCAGCACGCTGAGCGCCAGATGCGGCAGGAGCAGACGCAGCCGCTTCCGATCGAGCAACACCGCTATGACCAGCCACAGCGGGAGGAGCGCGAGCAACATGCGGCTGCTGGCATAGAAGTACTGCATCAGGCCCAGGACCAGCCCGCCCAGAACAAAAGAGGCGCGGCGACCGGTGCGCCAGCCGTGACTGAACGCGCCTAAGACAACGACGTAGCCCAGGCCGTCCCAGATGTTGTTGAGCGCGATGCGGCTGAAGTGATTGTGGAAATGCAGCCCGCCCAGGAACAGCGCCGCCATAAAGGCGGCGCGGTTGCCAAACATCGGGCGCGCCACGAGATACAACGCGGCCACCGTGAGGGCGCCCGCCAAGGCCGAGGGTAGACGGATGGCTTCAATGGTGTTTCCCAGCAGGCGCACCGAGAACGATTGCAACAGGAAGTACAAGGAAGGAAACGAGTACCAGCCCATGATGAAGGGGTTATCTTGCGCCCCGCGGGCAAATTCCACCGCGCTCATCCCGGCCGATCCTTCATCGCCGGTCAGAATGATCGGAATGCGGTCGGTGACGATGGCGCGGAGCAGCAGGGCCACCACGAAGAGCCCGAGCGCCGGCCCCATGATCTTCCAGCGTGGCTTCCAGCGAGGGACCTGGTGCGGCCAACTGCCGAGGCCGATCAGCACCACGCCCAGGCCCCACGCCAGCATGGCCACCGTGGGCTGGGTCATGAGAGCCCCGTCGCCTGCGGCGAGCGCAGCGACCAGGCCGAAGACAGGGACCAGCAGGAGGCACGCCATCTGCGCGGGCGAGACGCGCAGCCAATGGGTCACCGCCACGAGCGCGGGCACCTGCCGCGCGCGCCGCGGGCCGCGCTCGGCGAGATACCCGCCGCCCAGGAAGAGCACCAACCCAAGGGCGATCACGGCCAGCGGCGCCCACTGCAGCGGGGGCACGACCTTGCGCAACAGCGCCTGCCCGAAAACGGTGAGCACGGCCCCCGCGGTGAGCATCACCGCCTCCGGGCGAAGCCATGCCAGCCGGGGCGGGCCCATGGGCGCCTGCTCATCGCCGAGCGCGGCCTCCGCCGCCGCGCCCGCGATGGGAGTCGCCGGGGACGGTGTAGATCCGGCCCGCGCAGGTTCGTTGGCAGGCAGGGCGGCAGGCGCGGCGCGGCGCGCGCGCAGCCAGCGCCAGGCCAGTATCAGCCCGGCGTCGAGGATGACCGCCGCGGCCAGCGTCAGCAGACCCGCTGTGAGTGAATTCATCGTGGCTAGCGCAGTCCGAGTTCGCTGCGCGCAATCACCAGCCGCAGGATCTCGCTCGTCCCTTCATATATCTCGGTGATCTTGGCGTCGCGGAAGTAGCGCTCCACCGGCAGTTCCTTGCTGTAGCCCATGCCGGCGTGAATCTGCACCGCCTGATGTGCACAGAACATGGCCGTCTCGGAGGCAAACAGCTTGGCGATCGAAGCCTCCAACGTGTAACGCTGGCCGGTCTCGCGGCTGGCCATCTTGGCCAGAGCCGCCTGATAAATCAGCAGGCGCGAGGCCTCAATGCGCGTTTTCATGTCGGCCAGTTTCCACTGGATGCCCTGGAACTCGCCGATCTTCTGGCCGAAGGCCTCGCGCTCGCGCGCATACTCCAGACTGGCCTCGTAGGCCGCTTCGGCGATGCCCAGCGCCTGGGAGGCGATGCCGATACGGCCGGCGTCGAGCACAGTCATGGCGATTTTGAACCCCTCGCCTTCTTCGCCCAGGCGGTTCTCGACCGGGCAGCGGTAGTCGTCGAACAAGATCTCGCTGGTGGCGCTGGCGCGGATGCCCAGCTTGGGTTCCTTCTTGCCGCGCTCGAACCCCGGCTTATCCGTTTCGACCACGAAGGCAGTGATCCCGCGGTGCTTCTTGGCCGGGTCGGTGGTAGTGAAGACGACGATGAATTCCGCCACGGGTGCAGAGGTGACCCACGATTTGCGGCCGTTGATCACGTACACGTCGCCCTCGCGCACGGCGCGGGTTTTCATGGTGGCCGAATCGGAGCCGGACATGGGCTCGGTGAGCGAATAGGCACCGATCTTCTCACCCGTGGCGACCGGCGTGATGTATTTGCGCTTTTGCGCCTCCGTGCCGAACTTGAGCAGCCCGTGGCAGAAGAGCGAGTTGTTGACCGACATGATCGTGCCGTGGGCTGCGTCAACTTTGCAGATCTCTTCCATGGCCAGGACGTAGGCGATCGTATCCAGCCCGGAGCCGCCATAGGCCTCGGGCACCTCGATCCCCATGAAACCCTGCTGGCCCATCTTGTGGATTGTATCGTAGGGGAACTCGCCGGTTTCGTCGAAGTGCGCCGCAATGGGTGCAATTTCGTTGCGGGCAAAGTCGCGAGCGGCCTGGCGGATCATTTCGTGCTCGGGCAGGAGCGTGAGGCACGGACCGGACGCAATACGCTCGGCAGATGTCA
>Ga0315274_10001774_pt1 | contig 33046 bp, 33 predicted proteins | sample YL17G02_20_MG_FD_203700 | JGI IMG/M metagenome (GOLD analysis project Ga0315274, IMG submission 203700) | Sediment microbial communities from Yellowstone Lake, YNP, Wyoming, USA - YL17G02_20 | ecosystem: Environmental > Aquatic > Freshwater > Lake > Sediment | place: USA: Wyoming | collected...
GTCGCCTCAGCCCGGCTTCTCAGCCGGGGTTGCCGTCCAAACTGCCAACGGCTTGGCAACAGGTCTCCCCAGATAAGAGCGCTGGCTGTCCCCGCATCCCTGCCCGATTTACCGCTCCGCCCCTTGACGGCTTGGACTTCGTGGTTACGTGCCCACTCGTCCGGGCTCACGGCCTCGTATCGGGTTCGTGTCCCTCAGGTCGCGGATTTGCCTCCGGCTTCCTCCGGACCCCGCCTCACGACGACGCCCTTGCCCTTGGCTACGGTGGGTGCCATCAACCCCCGGGAAGGACTTCCACCTTCCTAGTCAGCGCCCATGCTGGGCGTACATGCAGACCGGGCCGCATCTGCGGCCCGGGATCGGTCTTGCGAAGTCGCGGGCGCAGGTCAGCTCTCAGGCAGAAGACCGTAGCCCAGGGCAATCCCCATGGCGAACCCGAAGGCAGTCATTACCGGGACCCACAGAAGGTAGTTGCTGGCTACGGCGCCGACGAGTACACCCAGCAGCGCGCCAAAGGCGAGCATGGCCATCACCGTCGCGCCGACCTTCTTGAACCCCGCGAACATACGGCTCTCCCCGAACAATTAGGGGCATTCTATATCCACTAAGTCCGATTGTCAAGGAAGCGCGCTGCGCTCGGGGGAGTGCAGCAGGTCCGGCAGGTCAGCCAGTGCCCTGCCCAACCGCGTGCCATGCCAGGTCAGGAGCGTGCCGTCGACCCGGTGGACACGCCCGGACCGGACGGCGGGCGTGGAGGCCAACGCCTCGCGCAGGCTCGCTTCGTGGCCGGGGTCAAACGGGAACGGCTCGTCGGGCAGCAGGATCACCTCAGGCTGCGCCGACAGCAATTCGCTCAGGCCAAGACACGGATAGCGCGTGTCCCGGCCGGCCAAGTCCTCGGCGGCGACCCGCCCGAGGTCAGCTTCCAGCGGGTAACGGCGTTCGCGGTTGGCAAACGCGTTCTCGCCTCCGCACGCCCACAAGACGTCGTGTGCGTAGGTTCCGAGGTTGAAGGTCATCCAGTACGGCTGGCCGTCAGGCGCTTGGTCATACCAGATCGGACAGAAGACGCGCGGGCGCCGCGCCTCGGCCGAGGCAAGCATCGTCCACTCGAGCGTTGACTCCAGCACCTGCAGTCGCGGTGCGGCCTGGGGAAGGCGATACAGGTCGAGCAGGAGCCATAGGACATCCATCGCCTCGCGGACCGAGCGCGGGAAAGTCACCCACACGCGCACGCCCGCGTCCTCGAGGCTCTCCACCAGCGCCCGGTCATTCTCCTCCTGGTTGGCCATCACCAGTTCGGGCGCGAGCCCAAGGATGATCTTGCTGTCGGCCGTGCGCGTGCCGCCCACGCGGGTGACGCTCGCCGCCAGCTCGGGCGGGACGCGGCAGTAGTCCGTCACACCGACCAGGCTGCCGCCAACGCCCAGTTCGATCAGGCTGTCGCTCATCGATGGCACGAGGCTGACGACGCGCTGGGGAGCGCGGGTGAACACCAGGACACTCGAGCGCCCGTTGCCACCGCCCATCGTCGATTCACCTCCGCGGCGGAGTTTCCGCCCGTTCTTCGGATCGCGCAACCTGTGACCCACGACGTGTCACGTGCTGCGCACGTGTCACGTCGTGGGTGGCGCAGCCTGAACGCCGCGACTACGGATTGCCCAGCAGATCGATGGCTGCGGCGGCCAGCAGCGCCACGGCGCGCGGCAGCGCGGCCTCATCGAAGTCGAAACCGGGGTTGTGATGCGGTGCATCCAGTCCACGCGCCGCGTTCGCCGAGCCAACGAAGACGAAGCACCCTGGGACAGACTGCAGGAAGAAGGCCATGTCCTCGGAGACCATGGACCGCTCGCTCTCGTCGATCGAGGTCCCAGGAAGCACCCGGCGGGCGACGGCGCGCACGCGCCCGGCGATACGCGGGTCGTTCACCACCGGCGGCGTCAACGGCGTCAGGCGCACGCGCGCCGTGCAATCCATCGCGCCGGCGACGCCGGCGGCGACCTGCTCCACGCGCCGCAGGACCGTCTGCCGCACATCCGGCTTGAACGTGCGGATCGTGCCGCGCAGCACCGCCCGTTCGGGGATCACGTTAAAGGCCTCCCCGCCGTGGACTTGCGTGATGCTGACGACAGCCGTGGCCCGCGGATCGACATTGCGGGCAACCACGGTTTGCAGGGCACTGATCACCTGCGCCGCCGCAACCACGGGGTCCTGTGCCTGGTGCGGTGCGGCGCCATGCCCGCCGCTGCCCTGGATCTCGATCTCGACCAGCTCGGCGCCGGCCATCATCGGGCCGTCGGTGATCCCAACCCAGCCCACGGGGCGGGAGTTCCACAGGTGCACGCCAAGCGCGATCTCGGGCGTCGGGCTTTCGAGCACGCCTGAGGCGATCATGCGCTCGGCGCCCCCCAGACCTTCTTCGGCCGGTTGGAAGACCAGCTTGATCCGGCCCGGCAACGCCTTGCGCTGGGCGTACAGCAACCGCGCCACCCCCAGGCCGATGGCCACGTGGCCGTCGTGCCCGCAGGCGTGCATCTTCCCCGGCTCGAGCGACGCATACGCCGCGCCGGTCGCCTCGACGATCAGCAAGGCGTCCATGTCCCAGCGCAGCAGCAGCGTCCGCCCGGGCCGTCCACCTTCCAAGAGAGCGACGACGCCAGTCTCGGCCACGCCGGTCTGCACTTCGAGGCCCAGGTCGCGCAGCGACTGGGCGATGATGCCGGCCGTGCGCTGCTCGTGAAAGCCGAGCTCGGGGTGTTGGTGCAGGTCGCGGCGCCAGGCAGTCAGGGAACCCGAGATGGATTCGGCTTCACGCAACAACTGCGGTTGGTCCATTGCGCCTCCCTGGAGACAATCGGCCGGGACGGCGTCGCGGGAGCGGGTGCGATCAGCGCCCCAGGTCGATCAGACGGAAGCGTTCGACATAGCGCGGCGCGTCCGGCGGGCCGGCCGGATCGAGCAAGCGCTCGCGGATGCGCGCTTCCAGCCCGGCCTGGTCGGGGATCTGGCTGCGATGCTCGCGCAGCGCGGCGATCTTACGATCGATATAGGCGGTCACGTCGACAAGTGTGTTGGGGGTCTGCGGCATGGCGACGTACACCTGGCGGACCTTGTGCGGCGCCAGGCCTTCGTCGCGGATCAGCTCGGGAAAGAACAACGCCGAACCCGCGGCCGGGAAGACGGCGTCCAGCGTCGCCTGACCGGCGGCGCGGTGATCCGGGTGGTTGATGTACCGGTCGCTGGGGAAGAAGTTGGTCGGGTCGCAGGTGACGACGATGTCCGGACGCACCTGGCGCAGGACGCGTACGACCTGCTTGCGCAGCGCCAGGTCGGGGGTCAGGTAGCCATCGGCCAGATCGAGGAACCGGACCTGGCGCACGCCGAGCACGGCGGCCGCGGCGCGCTGTTCGGACTCGCGCAGGTGGGCCAGGGCGACCGGATCCGTATCGGCGTCATCGGCGCCCTTGTCGCCGCGGGTCAGCAGGCAGTACTCGATCTCCCGTCCCTGATCCGCCCAAAGCGCCAGCGTCCCACCGCAAAAGAACTCGGGGTCATCCGGATGAGCCAGGACGACCAACACGCGTGCCGGCGGCGACTCGGGCTCCGCCGCGCTCATTCATCGTCCTTCTGGCAGGTGCATTGGCCGCTGGCGTGCTTGCCGCACGGCGCCATGGCCTTGGCCTCCAGCGCCTTCAGCTCCTCGTACGGCTGGATCTCGTGCATCAGAAACTCAGCCCGCCGCCCGTCCTCCAACACAACGATCACCGCCTGCTTGAGCGGCACGACGTCGTAGACCTTGCCCTCGCCCATCGGGGTCACGACGCGCTTGTTGCGCTTGGGCAGGGTCTTCCGCGCTTCCGCGTACTGCTCGTACTCATACACAAGGCAGCAGCGCAGCCGGCCGCACATGCCGGTGATCTCCTGCGGATTGAGCGAGATCCCCTGCGCCTTGGCCATTTTGATCGAGATCGGCGAGAACTCCGAAAGGAAGCGCGAGCAGCAGCGCTCCTCCAGCCCACAGGCCCCCATCCCGCCCAGGATCTTGGCCACGTCGCGCGGCCCCACCTGGCGCAGCTCAACCTCGGTGTGCCGGTGGATCCGCTGCAGCTGCTTGCGCAGGTCCTTGAGGTCCGGCTTCTCATCGCCTTCGGTGACGAACAGGAAGGCGATGCGTGATCCGTCGTAGGAGTACTCGGCTTTGGCGATCTTGAGATTCCGGAGGCCGACCTCGGCCGCCTTGGCGCGGCACTCGATCATGGCCTCGAGCTCGCGCCGTTGCCACTGCTGGCGCAGGACGAGTTCGGCCGCCGTGGCCAGGCGCTCGACCTTCTTCCAGCCGCCATCTGCCGGCGCGTCGGGGTCGTCGACGAAGCCAACAACCTCGCCCATCTCGCGGCCCCGGCTGGTGGATACGATGACGTAGTCCCCCGGGCGCAGGTCGGCGATGTCGGTGGCATCGAAGTGGTACAGCTTGCCCAGGGGCTGGAAGCGCAGCGCCGCGATGCGTGGTCGTGCAACCGCTTCGGTCATAGGATCCTTGTCGGTCTGTCCGTCACGGACATCATAACCTGGGACGACGTGACACGTGCTTCGCACGTGTCACGTCGTGTGTGCTTCCTAGTCGATCATCCGGATGGGGACGACGTTTGCACCTTTGGCCATGGCCTGCACGGACAGCTTGGCGGCCACGTCCTCGGCCATGGCCACCAGCGCCTTGGCGACGACGCTCTCCGGGCGACTGAGGACGACCGGCAGGCCGCCATCGCCAGCCTGCCGGACGGCGGCATCCATCGGGATCGCCCCGATGAACGGCACGCCGGCATCGCGTGCCAGGCTCTCGCCCCCGCCGTGTCCGAAGACGTCCATCCGGCTGCCATCCGGCAGCTCGAGATAGCTCATGTTCTCGACCACACCCAGCACCGGCACCTGCATGGCGCGGAACATCTCCAGCCCGCGCCGGGCGTCCTCGAGCGATACCCGCTGCGGCAGCGTGACGATCAGTCCGCCCGAGAGCGGCAGCGTCTGCGCCAGGCTGAGCTGCGCGTCGCCGGTGCCTGGCGGGAGGTCGACCACCAGGTAGTCCAGCTCACCCCACTCCACATCGGCGATGAACTGGCGGATGGCTGAGTGCAGCATCGGGCCGCGCCAGATCAGCGGCTGGCCGGGCGGCACGAGGAAGGCGATCGACATCACCTTGACCCCGTAGGCCTCGGCCGGGATCATCTTCCCATTCTCGGGAGCCGGCATGCTCTCCAGCCCCATCATGACCGGGACGTTCGGCCCATAGATGTCGGCGTCCAGCAGCCCGACGCGTGCGCCGGACCGCGCCAGGACCGCTGCTAGGTTCACCGCCACCGTCGTCTTGCCGACGCCGCCCTTGCCGGAGGCGACCGCCACGGCATTGCGGATCGGCCGGTCGATCAGGCCGCGCGCCTGCCCATCGGCCGGAACGTTAGCCTGCATCGCAACGCTGACCTTGGTCACGCCCGCGACGGCCTCCACAGCCTGGCGAGCCTCACGCTCAATGCGGCCGCGTAAGGGGCAGGCGGGTGTCGTCAACTCGATCGCAAACGAGACCGCGCCGTCCTGGATCGCCAGGTCCTTGATCATGCCCAGCGTCACCAGGTCGCGGTGCAGTTCGGGTTCCTGAACCTGGCTTAGGGCCGCCAGGACGGCGTCCCTAGTCGGAACACTACCCTTCGCCATTGTGCATCACCTTCCCTCGTCGGCCGTACCCAGGCCGCCATTCTCTTGCTTGACATACCCCAGGACATCGGCCCGGGCGCGTTCGAACAGCGCCACCAGCTCGCTGTCATCCCCTCGGAAGCGCCTCACGGTCAGCGTGGCGCAGGCGGTGCAGCCCCGCATCGCCCGGTAGGAGTCGGTGTGGCATGTCAGGCAGCCGCTGAGGCGAATGAGGAGCAGGCTGAACGCCAGGGCGTCCGCCGAGGCGTCCGGTGCAGCCGCGGCGCGCCGGACCAGGCGTGCCCAGACTTCGCCGCGCAGATCGCGCAGGGCCGGGGCCACCCGCATCGGGAACAGGATTTCCGTGTCGCCGTGGTACACGCTGCGCCACCGCCCTGTCCAGGCTCAGGCCTGCTGCTTGGCGGCCTTGGCCGCTTCCTTCACGGCCCGGGCGGCCTCCTCCCGGCCGTAGTTCGCCGGGCGGATCGAGGCGTAGTACGAGACCGGCTTGAGCAGCCGCTCCTTGTCGTGGATGTTGTCGCGCTTGCGATCCCAGGTCGCCATCTCGTAGTTGTGATCCATCTTGATCGCATCGAACGGGCAGAACTCGGCGCACAGCCCGCAGTTCATGCAGATGTCGACGTCGATGTAGAACTCAGCCGGCTCGGGGACCGGGCGGCCGGTGGCCGGGTCGCTGGTGCGCACGATCCAGATGCACTGCGGCGGACAGACCTTGGCGCAGATGCCGCAAGACGTGCAGCGGTCCTTGCGCTCGCCGTTGGGCCCTTCCTCGTAGAGCAGGATCGGTGTGAAGCGAAATTCCTCGGGGACCGGCAGCTTCACTTCCGGGTACTGCACCGTGAAGGCACCGCGCGCCCGCGGCCCCTGGCGGACGGCCAGGCTCTCCGGGCTGTCGTAGCGCTTCCCGATCCAACGCAGGTCTTCCAGATAGGTCACGATGAAGTGCTTGAGCGTCACACCCAGGCCCTTGATCATCCCGATACCGTACATCGTCGTCTCCGATCTCCGGATGCGGCCGGCGCTACCGGTCGACTTCGCCGAGCACGATGTCGATCGAACCCAGGCTGACCACCACGTCGGCGATCTTGTAGCCGCGGCTCATTTCGGCCAGCGTGGTCAGGTTGATGAACGATGGGGCACGGACGTGATAGCGCCACGGGTTGGGCTTGCCGTTCGAGATCACGTAGTAACCCAGCTCGCCCTTGGGATTCTCCACCCGCCCATACGACTCGCCCGCCGGAACGCGCGCCTGGTATTGAGGCTTGCCGGTCTGGATCTCGCCTCCCGGCAGCTGCCGCAGGACCTGGTCCAGGATGCGCAGGCTCTGACGGATCTCGTCGAAGCGGATCAGGTAGCGGTCGTAGACGTCGCCATGCGGCCGCACGGCGACGTCGAACTCCAGGCGGTCGTAGATCGAGTACGGCTCCGCGCGGCGAACGTCGTAGGGCACGCCGGAGGCGCGCAGCACTGGGCCGGCAGCCGACAGGGCGATCGCCCGCTCGCGGGAAACAACGCCCACGCCAATGCAGCGCGCCCGCACAATCTCGTTCTCGGTCAGGTAGCGATCGAGCTCGTCCACCTTGCGCGGCAGCCGTTCGTAGACCAGCTCCTTGATCTTGGGCAGCACGCCCTCCGGAAGGTCACGCACCAGACCGCCGAAGCGGAAGTAGTTACACATCATGCGTGAGCCGGACGTAGCCTCGAAGATGTCGAGGATCAGCTCGCGTTCCTCGAAGGCGTACATCACCGGGGTGAAGAAGGCTCCCAGGTCGTTGAGCAGGAAGCCGATGGCCGACAGATGGTTCTGGATACGGGTGAGCTCGGCCATCATCACCCGGATGTACTCCGCCCGCTCCGGCGGCCGGATGCCCATCAGCTTCTCGACCGCCAGGGCGTACCCGAAGTTGTTGCCCATCGACGAGAAGTAGTCGAGCCGGTCGGTGAACGGCATGTTCATCAGGAAGGTATTGCGCTCGCCGATCTTCTCGTGGTTGCGGTGCAGGTAGCCCATCACCGGCTTGAGGTCGACCACCGTCTCGCCGTCGAGCTTGACGACGACGCGAAAGACGCCATGGGTCGACGGATGCTGAGGGCCCAGGTTGACGATGATCTCGTCGGTACCCAGGGCCGGTCCGCTGCCGTCGCCCTTGGCGTTGACCCTGCCCAGCCCGGCATACAGCGCCGCGTCGCCCTCGGGAACCCAGCCATCGGGGGTGAAGTCCGGCGGGTACGCAACGTTGTGGTGGAAGGGGGCCTTATCCTCGATGCGGATGACCTTCCCATCCGGCCAGCGGTTCTTGTACGGCTTGGCCTCCTCTTCGAAGTAGGCCTCCGTCCAGTCCTTGCGCAGTGGGTGACCGGCGAAGCCTTCCCACAGCAGCACCCGGCGCAGGTCGGGATGCCCATCGAAGCGGATGCCCAGCAGGTCCCAGACCTCTCGCTCCTGCAGATCGGCGCCGGGGAAGAGCGGCACCATAGACGGCACGACCGGCGCCTCGCGCGGCACCTGCGTCTTCAGCACGATTCCCGGTCCGCCGGCGGTCGGGTAGAGGTGGTAGACCACCTCCATCTTGCCATCGGGCAGGTAGTCGACGCCCGTGACCGACGACAGGTAGTCGTAGCCCAGGTGTGCGCGCAGCGCATGCGCCGTCTCGAGCAGACGATCCGCAGCGACGATGTAGCCGGAGTAGCCCGGGCGATCGTCGCGCTTCAGGACGTCGGCGAATCGGGTTTCCGCGTTTTCCAGGACCTTGTCCGTCATGGTGCCCTCGTCTCTACTCGTGCGTTGGGAGCCCGGCTGGGATCAGGTCTGGGCCGGCGCGGGGTGCGCGGCCTTCTCGCGCAGCACCGGCAGGTCACGCGGGTTGATCAGGTCCGGGCCAAGCAGCGGGATCGGGATCGGCTCGATCGGCGCCTTCTGATACCAACGCACCGAAGTGACCGACTGCGTGTCGATCTTGTCGCGCAGCTTGCTGAAGCCGTGGAGCAGCGCCTGCGGAGTCGGCGGGCAACCCGGGACGTAGACGTCCACCGGGACGAACTGGTCAACGCCGGACACGACGTTGTAGCCCTCCTTGAACGGCCCGCCGCCGGACGCGCACGCCCCCATGGCGATGACGTACTTCGGCTCGCCCATCTGGTTGTACAGGCGGACGATCTGAGGGATCAGCTTCTTCGTGACCGTCCCCGAGACGATCATCAAGTCCGCTTGCCGCGGGCTGGGCCGCATGACCTCCATGCCGAAGCGCGACAGGTCGTAGCGGCTCGTGGCGGTGCAGATCATTTCGATGGCACAGCACGCCAGGCCCCAGAACATCGGCCAGACCGAGGAGCGCCGGCCCCAGTTGTAGATCTTGTCGAGGGTGGTGATCGCCACGTTGCGGCGCAGCTCCTCCGGGACCTCGATCTCGGGGTGGTTCAACTCGTCCGTCATGCGATCCTTCCCTCCCGGCCGCCGGCGAGGTACGGCGGCGCGCACGCGTGTGGGGTCTCCGTACTTGGGCGGGCGCTGGGCTGCCGAGTGACCGAAGAAGAGGCGACAAGCGGTCCTGGAGAATTCGGCAACGACCTTGTCATTATAGGTCGGAGAGCGGGAGTGTCAAGGCAGATACGGGTTTCCTATAGGGTATTTGACAAAATAGAAACCGGTTCTAGAATGGGGCAGGTACCGGAGATGACTGGCGTGGACAATCAGCAGCGGATCGTCCTGTTCCTACGACGGCATGGCGAGGCGTCGGTGGCGGAGCTTGCGCAGGGATTGGCCTTGACGCAGGTCACGATCCGCCATCACCTCACCGACCTGATGCAGGCCGGGCTGGTATCTCCCCCGGAGAAGCGACGCCACGGCGGCCCTGGCCGCCCAGAGCAAGTCTACTCCCTGACCGATCAGGCAGAGCCCAGGCTGCCCGGGAACTACCCCGAGCTAGCCCAATCGCTGCTGGGCGTCCTGGAGGCCCGCCAGGGGCCCGAGTGGGTGCGTAGAGCGATGATGGCTTCCGGGGCTCAGGCGGCGGGCTGCTTCGGGTTGAGCTCGGTGCGGGGGAGCGAGGCGTTCGTCCCCGAGGTGCTCGCCGCGCTTGACCAGCGTGGCTACCTCGCCTCGGCGGGCACTTGGTCCGGCCGCCGCTGCATAACCTTCGCCCACTGCCCCTACCTGACTGCCGCCCGTACCTGGCCCGGCGTGTGCGCGTTCGACCAGGCGCTGGTGGAGGGATTGTTCGCCGAACCGGTGGTCGTCTTCCGCCGGATCGCCGAGCACGACGAGCAGTGCATGTTCCTGCTTGGGGCCTAGACTCCGAAGCCAGAGAACGCTCGGCCCCCCACCGTGTTGCGCGACCCGTGCGACGGGTGTAGATTGCATTGCGCAGCGGCCGCGCGGAGATCCATGTGGTCCCTTGCGTACCTCCTTTCATGAGTCTTCGGTCAGGATTCCCCGTGCGCCGGGCGTCGGTTCGCTCCCGCCCCCCGCCTCGCTCTTCGCGTTCCCGTTTCCCGCCGGACGGCCAACCTATTCCCATCCCTAAGCCTCAGTCGGGACGCATGTGCTCTGGTTCAAGGAGGACATACCCATGAAGCCAACTCGGGTCGCCACCCCACTGCTCGTGGCCATCGCCATCCTCGTCGCTCCGGCATGCAACTTGATCCCTTCGCACTTCGAGATCGAGACGACCTCCGAGCTTGGCCCCGACACGCTCGCCCGCGTCGATGACCTGAATGACGTCCTGGAGCGAGGAGTGGAGATAGGGCCGGAGACACGCGCGACGATCGATGAGCTCAACCAGACCGTCCGCGACGGGATCAAGCTCGGGTTCACCGACGACAGCCTGGCGCGCGTCGACCGGCTGCTGAGCATGATCGAAGAGGGGGTCGGGCTCAAAGTCGGGCTGGATGCCGAGACCAATGCCACGGTCAACAGCCTGATCGACACGATCGATGATGCCCCGGACCAATGGCAGGACACGGCGACGGATATCATCGAGACCCTGGAGGGGTCGTCCTCCCGGGTGGCGGCGCAGATGGCCGATGAGGTGCGCGGCCTGATGGATGAAGCGCGATTGAACACGCAGTACGTCACCGCCGCCGTGGGCACCGAGTTCCGCTGCAATGTGGACTTCCTCGGGGCACGCGCGGGCGACACGGTGAACCAGTTCATCGGCCGGACGATCATCGGACGCCTGCGGACGATCATCTCCGGCGAGCCTGAGCAGGCGGCAGAGACTCCGGTTCCGTGGGTGTGCCAGATCATCCCGGACCAGATCGACCTGGTGGAAGCCGGCGAGCGTTTCGTGTTCGAGACGGCCGTCGTCAAGATCACCGGCTACAACTATGTGGAGGCCAACAAGCCGACGGCGTATTTCGTCGACGAGGCGGGGCAGCGGCTGGAGTCGGTCCCGCTCTATCCGTTCCTCAGCAGTCCGTATCAACTCCAGCTCAACCTCCAGGACATCGACTTCAGCGCCATTCCGCAGCGCTCGCGGGTCGTCTTCGAGTGGCCGAGCGCCGGCACCAACTACGGCCTGGCCGTGGTGTTCCCGACCGAGATCCCGGTCACGGAGGTCGTGCAGGCCGAGCTGACCATTGCCGCAACGACGATCGACGTGCGCAAGGGACCGGCCGAGAACTACAACGTCATCGGACGGGCCGAATCGGGCGCCAAGTATCCGGTCTCGGGCCAGAACGGCGATGGTTCCTGGTGGCAGATCGACTACGACGGCGAGGATGGCTGGGTGCCTGCCGCGGCCGTGAACCGCAACGAGATCGCCGCACCCGTCGTTTCGATCCCCTTGCCGCCCCCCGTTGCCGAATTCCAGATGGACAAGACAACGGGCGACGCACCGCTCGAGGTCCATTTCGTCGATCACTCCACCGGAAGCCCCATTCGCTGGGAGTGGTCGTTTGGCGACGGAGCGCCGCTCTTCGAGCAGAACCCGAGCTTCACGTTTCAGAGCGCGGGCACCTACCAGGTCAAGCTGCGGGTCGAGAGCGACGACGGTTTCGCTTCGGTCACCAAGTCCATCGAGGTCAAGCAGCCTACGATGGTCTTCCGAGTTCCGCTGATCCAGCAATTCGTGCCACTTGCTCGACCTTCTGCGACGCCTGATTTCCCCTCCGGATCCATGGTCTTTACCAACATCGCCGGGGTGGGAAGCCCCGCCCACGTCAACACCGGCTTCTCCACCTCAGCCTACGAGTGCGGCCTGGTCAGCTACGCGGCACTGGACGGTGATATCTGGGAGGGCGGCACAGGGAACATCGTCTACGCCATGGCTGCGGAAGACGGCGGGACGTGGTGGATCAATGCCGATTTCGCGACCCATTACGACAGCGAGAGCTGGAGCTTCGGCGTGCTGTGCCTGAGCAGGACACAGTCGGATGGATACCAGTTCTACCGCGGCGTGTCCGTCCTTCCCAAGGACAGCGACACCGTCGACCTTGGATACCTGGGCATCCCTGCTGGCCGCTACTGCGGCGTCGTGGGGCTGGGGGCGTGGACCGGCGACATCGAGGAGGAAGGGTCTGGGGCGTACATCATCAAGACCTATACCCAGAAGAATGCCAGCACGGGCAACTGGGAACTAGTGGCCAACTTCAAGACGGAAACAGAAGTCGAGGAGGAGCACTGGACCGTCGACCTGCTGTGCCTGCACGACGATCCTGCTGTGTTCGTGCACAAGGAGTTCAGATCGCGTCTGGGCAACCAGGCATTCGACACCAGCGTCAGGAGCGCCGACTACGCCTGCGGCATCGTTGGTCTGGCTGGCTTGAATGGTTATATCAACGCGGGCGGGACGGGCAGCATCATGCAGGTCTACACGTTCATCGGACTGAATGGAAACTGGTGGGTGATGGCGGACTTCCGCAGCAAGAGCGTGCACGAGCTGTGGGACATCAACCTGCTGTGTGCAAGTCGGTCTGCAGCGAGCCTTCAGGGCAACTGGACAGGGGTGTGGGTGCGCTGAGGCCTGGCGGGGCCAATTCGGGATCCCTGACCGCGCTATCACCAAGGACCGCGGGCCAGCGCCGGTGTCCGACTTTCGTCTGCAGCACGGAGGGATCTTGAGCGAGGGTCTTCCCCGGGCTACGCGAGGCTCCACCCCTCGCGCCACGCTCAAGTCGAGACGTATGAAGCGCTCAGCTTGAGGTTGGTGGAAGGCCGTCCCGGCACGTCTTGTGGTCAACCAGCAGGGAGGCTACCTATGCGCGCTCCCGCCCGCTCAACCATGTACCGATGGGTGGCCGTCGCGCTTGCTCTCGCGGCCGCGTTCCTGGCATGCAGTCTGCCCTTCCCGGCTTTTCCCTCAGCACCTCCCACGCGAACCGCGTGGGAGCCATCGTCGATTCCCACACAAACGACACCGCTCAACACGCCGACCCCATTCTTGGCTTGCCCTACCCCATTGGATGCACCGACCTTGAGTTCGCTTGTCATCCTGCAGGGGCCCGACCTTCAACTGCAGGCTGGTGAGACCAAGGCACTGACCCTGGGCGTAGTCGAGTCCTGGCCGCTCGTCCGGTCGGTCGGCGCCTGCGTCGCCTGGTCCGTTGAGCCACAGGGTGGGGCAACCATCACCCAGGATAGTGTATTGGTCATTGACCCGTCCGTGCCCCATGGCTCTGTCTTCGCCGTGACCGCTGACATCGAGAACGGGCGACGCCTCATTACGCTCGATGTCTACATCTACGATCTCGCCCACAACCCGCTCATCGGCGCATGGAGCGAGACCAACCAGATTGCGTGCGTCTCGCAAGAGGAACTGCCGCCCACAGAACCTATCCACGAACTCGTGTTCTACGCGGATGGCAGGCTGACGGTCACTTGGCATCCCTTTGAGACCTACGTCGACTACTGGGGAACCTACGTCGCCGCGCAGGACGGCACGATCGAGCTGGTCGTCGTGGGGGCCAACTATGAGCCCAGCGATCTTGACGGACTGGGCACCTACTCCATAGACCCGAAGGGGGATCTCCTTCTGCGGACTATGTGGCTCGGCAGCCCTCAGAAAGCAACCGCGATGGCAAACTGCGGCCATCGGTTCACGCGGCCTTAGTGATCGAAGCGCACACCTGGGGCCGTGGTCCGCTGATGGCCGGCTCGGGGGAGGATCAACCTCGGGCCGCCCCGCAACGATGCCGCCTACGAGTCGGAGGATGGCAGGGCTCTGACGGTAGCGGCAGAGGCGGTTGCCCGCGCCCTGGGCGATGCCGCCAAACCTCCTTTGACGGCCGCTCGTCCATCAGGTAGAATGGGCATCTAGTTGGCCGTTTTCATCCGAGTGGTGTTTTAGCGAAGCTCTAAGGATGGCGACGATGGACAAGCCCGAAGTCGACACGACGCTGCTGACCTTGACCACCAATGCCGTCGGACGGGTTCGCTCGCTGCTCACCGAGCGCAACCTGCCGGACCATGCTCTGCGGGTGTTCGTCACCGGGGGCGCATGCTCCGGCCTGCGCTACGGGATGGCGCTGGAAGGCGCACCCGCCGAGACCGACGCCAGCCTCGAGTTCGATGGCGTGCGCGTCGTCGTCGACCCCTACTCGATGGACTATCTGCGCGGTGCCACAATCGACTACGTCGAGGACGTGATGGGCGGCGGCTTCAAGATCGAGAATCCCAACACCCAGAAGTCGTGCGGGTGCGGGCAGTCCTTCCGAGCCCACGACGGCGATACGCACGAACACGGCCACCAGCACGAGGGCGGCTCGTGCGCCGGTTGCAGCTAGGCGCCCCACCCCGCTGGCGCACGCCATGGACAATTCAGCGACTCACTTGTTCACCCCCGACGAGGCCAATGCGCTGCTCGGCGAGCTTCGCCCGCTGATCGAACGCGTGCGCCAGTCGTATGCCACCCTGCACGCTGCCCGGGCACGCTTGAGCGACCTGGCCGAGAAGGCGGTCCTGGGAGGCGGGAGCCGGATCCCCGCCAACCTGATGCGCGCCGGTGAACAGCTGGAGACCTCGGTGCTGGCGATCCAGCGCCACGGCGTCGTCATTATGGACCTGTCTTCCGGGCTGATCGACTTCCCTTCGGAGCGCCAAGGCCGAGCGGTATTCCTGTGTTGGAAGCCGGGCGAACCTGCAGTCGGGTTCTGGCACGATGTGGACGGCGGCTTTGCCGGGCGGCAGCCGCTCGAGACCTAGCGCCCTCGCAGTAGCGAGACCAGTAACCCTATCCCCCCAACGACAAACAGTCCAGCCATGGCCAGGATCGGCGGGAAACCGCTTCCCTGGCCGCTGCTGTCGCTCGGGATCGTAGGCAGCGCCACCGGCCCCGAGGGTGTGAAGGTCGGCAGGCGCGTGGGCAGCCCTTCGCCCAGGTTGAACTGGGCGGCCAGCGTCGGGTCGATGGTTGCGGTTACCCGCGGAGTGGGCGTAGGTGGCGGCTCGACGATCGGGAGGGCGCCGGCGCCGAGGTCGAAGAGCTGGACCAGCGGCGCATACACCCAGGCAACGTTTCCCGGCACCCCGGCATACACGATCTGGATCCAGTCCCCGCCCGGTGTCCGGCCTAGCGCCACCGCTTGTTGCCCGGCAATCAGCACGCCCACCAACTCACAGTCGACGCACGGCGCCAGGCGCACATTGACTTTGTCGGGGACTAGGATCTTCGGCTGGACGGGGCTTGTCGGCACGGGCGTGGTCTGCAGGAGCGCGGCCGGCGCGGCCCGGCCTGCCTGGACGGTGAGACCGGCCATCGCGGCGAGCACACAGGCAGCGATCAGGATCCGGGTCTTGGTCATGCCTGGATTGCCCATTGGGGGACGGCGGATTATACTACGCAGCCCATGTCCCCACCCGCGGATTCTTCCATGCAGACACGCACATTTCACGGTCCGATCCAGCCCCTCGACCTGGCCAAAGCGTTGGTGGCCGAGTTCAATCGGGGCAACCTGCGCGCCCAACCCTTCGGCGATCACCAGAAGGCCTTCGTCCAGATCGCCACGCCGACCCTGCCCGCTTCCGGCGGCAAGACGGCCATCACCGTTCAACTGACCGCCGTCGAAGACGGCGTGATGATCCAGCTTGGCCAGCAGGACTGGATGGGCGTTGCCGCCAGCCTGGGCATCACGGCGCTGATGGCGTTGCGCCGGCCGCTGTCGTTGCTGAGCCGCATCGACGACGTGGCCGAAGACATCAACTCGCTTCAGCTGATCGACCGCATCTGGCAGGCGATCGATCGAACGGTTACCGGGATGGGCGCCTCGTTCGAGCTCTCGGAACGCTTGCGTCGCATCACCTGCCCGCACTGCCTGACGGCCAATCCAGTCGGCGGGTCGGCCTGCGTGGCCTGCGGCGCCCCTCTCGGCCCGTCGCAACCCAGCACCTGCCGGTCCTGCGGCTTCGTCCCGCCGGCCGGGGCGCGCACCTGCCCCAACTGCGGGAAGGCACTCTAGCCTGCGCTCTTCTATCCCACGAATCATGCGGCGACCCAGCCGGGTCGCCGCTTCGTCTTGTAGCCAGTGCGCTCCGGTGGTTACGCCTGGCCGGCGGCCAGCTCCGCCCCGCGCTGCAAGGCGCGCAGGTTGGCTTCCAGCAGGTTGCGTCGGTGCGCAGGGATGTGGCGATCGAGCGACTTGCCCAGCGCCTCGAGTGTGATCACCGGCAGCCGCTGGAGCAGCGCGCCGACCATGACCAGGTTCGCCAGCCGGCGATCGCCGATTGCCTCGGCCTCCTCGTTGGCGCGCACCATCACGACCTCGATGTCTGTGCGCGTCGGCTTCCGGTCGACGAGCGATTCGTTCACCACCAGCACGCCGCCGGGCTTGACCAGCGGTTCGTACTTGTCCAGGGAGGGAAGGTTCAGCACGAGCGCCGCCCGCGGGTTGCGAACGACCGGCGAGCCGATCTCATCGTCGCTGATGATCACAACGCAGTGGGCCGTCCCGCCGCGCATCTCCGGTCCGTAGGAGGGGATCCACGTCGTGTGCCGGTTGTCGTCCAGCGCCGCATGCGCCAGCAGCTGTCCGGCGAACAGCGCACCCTGGCCCCCGAAGCCGGAGATCACGATCTCGACCTGTCCGAATCCAGGCGCCATCCAATCACCCCTTCCAGGGATGTCCTGCTGCTTCGTCGCTAGCGCGCCTTGTCGATGGCCGCCGCTGCCGGGTGCACCTTATAGTCGCCGAGCGGGAAGGCCGGGATCATGTGCTCTTCGATCCAGGTAAGCGAGGCGGATGGGGAGATGCCCCAGTTCGTCGGGCACGACGACAGCAGCTCGACCATCGAGAAGCCGAGTCCCTGCCGCTGAACCTCGAACGCCGTGCGCAGGGCCTTCTTGGCCTTGCGGATGTTGGCCACGTCGTGCAGGCTACGGCGGACGATGTAGGCCGTGCCGTCCATCTGAGATAGCACTTCGCACATCTTGAACGGGAAACCCTGCGTCTCCACGTCGCGACCCAGGGGCGATGACGTCGTCCGCTGCCCTGGAAGCGTGGTCGGCGCCATCTGCCCACCGGTCATGCCGTAGATGGCGTTGTTGATGAAGACAACGGTGATGTTCTCGCCGCGCCCAGCGGCATGCAGGATCTCCGCCGCGCCGATCGACGCCAGGTCGCCGTCGCCCTGGTAGGTAAACACGATGCTGCCCGGATTCAGCCGCTTGAGCCCGGTGGCCATGGCCGGGGCGCGCCCGTGGGCCGCCTCGGCGAAGTCGGTCCGGAAGTAGTTGTAGGCAAATACCGAACAGCCCACCGGCGCCACGCCGATCGTCTGTTCGCGCACGCCCATTTCGTCCAGCGTCTCGGCTACCAGGCGGTGCGCCACGCCATGTGTGCACCCGGGGCAGTAGTGCGTCCCGATCGGCGTCAGGCTGCCCGGCTTGGTGTAGATCAGTGATTCCACCATCCCTGCGTCGGTCATGTCAGGCTCCCGGGAGTCCCACCGTCTGGCCGGCGTGCACTTTGCGGATCGCCTCCAGCACCTCATCCGGCATGGGCACCATGCCGCCCATCCGGCCGTAGAAGTTCACCGGCACGCGCCCCTCCACCGCCAGGCGTACGTCATCCAGCATCTGGCCACGATTCATCTCGACCACCAACAGCGAACGGACGTGCTTGGAGAGTTGGCGCACAGCCTCGTACGGGTACGGGTAAAGCGAGATCGGGCGCAGCAGGCCGGCCTTGATGCCCTCTTCGCGCGCCGCCTTCACGGCCGACTGGGCGATGCGCCCGGCGGTCCCGAACGCCACCACGCCAATCTCTGCGTCCTCCGTGGCGATCTCCCGCAGGCGGATCTCCTCGGCCTCGATCTGCTGCATCTTCGCCACCAGCTTGTAGTTGAACTTCTCCTCCAGCGCCGGGTCAATGTAGATCGATGAGACCAGGTTGGGCGCGCGGCCCTTGGCGCCGGTCAGCGCCCAGGACGCGCGCTCGCTGATGGGGCGCACGGGACGCATCGGAGGCATCTCGGCCGGCTCCATCATCTGCCCCAGGCTGCCATCGGCCAGGATGATCACGATCCAGCGGTACTTCTCCGCCAGGTCGAAGGCCAGCACGGTCAGGTCGATCAACTCCTGGACCGTGGCCGGTGCCAGGACGATCGGCCGGTAGTCGCCGTGCCCGCCGCCCTTCACGATCTGGTTGTAGTCGCCCTGGGACGGGGCGATGTTGCCCAGCCCCGGGCCGCCGCGCATGATGTCGACCAGGACGGCGGGGACCTCGGAGCCGGCGATGTACGACAGGCCTTCCATCATCAGGCTGACGCCCGGGCTGGACGACGATGACATCACTCTCGCCCCGGCCGATGCTGCGCCGTAGACCATGTTGATGGCGGCAACCTCGGACTCGGCCTGGACAAACACCCGGCCGAGCTCCGGCATGCGCCGCGCCATGTGCTCGAGCGCTTCCGTCTGCGGGGTGATCGGGTAGCCGAAGTAGGCTTCGCACCCGGCGCGAATGGCCGCCTCGGCAAAGGCGACGTTGCCTTCCAGCAGTTCCTTTGCCACGCAACCCTCCCGGGGCTAGACGCTGGCTCGCACCGGCTCGGCGGCCTTCGCCGCCGGGACCCAGCGGTAGACGGTGATGGCGACATCCGGGCAGATCACGGCGCAGATGGCGCAGCCGGTGCAGTCGCCGTTGGGATCGACTAGCGCCGCCGGGTGGTAGCCGCGCGGCGTTAGCCGGTCCATCGCCATGTGGATCACATCCTTAGGGCACACAGTCGTGCACAGCTCGCAGCCCTTGCACAGGACATCGTCCACTACGATCCGACCCTTGGCCATCCGCACCTCCGCCAATTCCGCTCTTTACCACGGTACCCAAGCGCCTGCCCGGGCTCCAGTGAAGACCGTCCTCTCGAGCACAAACAATCATCATATGTCCAAATAGTCCAATCTGCTCGGACGCCGGTCCCCTTTGGTTGCAGGCACGGCGCAGTGTACCATGTGGGCCGCACCGAAGCACCGCCCGACCCGCGTGGAGGGCCCCACATGCCAGGCAAGCTGTGCCCGAAGGTCATCCTGGAAGTGTCTCGCCTGACGCTCAAGACCGAGCTGGCCTTTGCCCTCAACGAACACCCGCGGGTTGTCGGCCCACGGCGCTACCGCTACCACTCGCCCTTGGTCTCCGCCGAATGGTGCGGCTTCACCAACGTCCCGTGGGGGCGCGGGCTGATCAACTTCGCCCCGCACGAGGAGGCGCTGGCACTTGACACCTACAGGACCTGGGCCCGGCTGTTCTCCCAGCTGCGCTACTACTCCTGGATCGTTGATCGCTTCCACCTGTCCACTCGAGCCTATCAGCTCCAGCACCATGGGCGTGACTACGACTTCGGCTGGCTTGAGGAGCAGCTGCGGCCGCTCGGATTCCGGATCGCATTGCTGACCCGCGCCCCGGAGTCCTTCGCCCCGGCCCGCGCCGCGCGGTTGAAGGTTTCCGGCATGCCAGACCAGTATGATGACCTGCAGGTCTTCATCGACGAGCAGGAGCTGTTCCGCCGCCTGGCAGCCGAGTCGACCCTCCCCTGGCGTGAGTTCGACATCACCGACGGTGACGTGGCCCATGCGGCCGATCAGGTGGCGGACTGGCTGGAGCAGAGCGGCGGATTGTGGATGGAAGGGGAGTGACGCGACGCTCACTTGTGGACCGCTCGGTCGCGCCGACCGAGTCCACCCCCACGTCGCCGCGCCCCGTCTACTGCTCTCGAATGCGGCCCGTCGCAAAGCCAAGGGAGAGGAGTCCGAACAAGAGAAGCATCGTGCCTGCAACCCAGCTGCGCTTCCTGGCCGCCACGGCGCTCCCAGCCAGAAGCCCGACGCCCAGGACGCCATCCACCCGCTTGACGATCTCGTCCGCCTGGGGAATCGACCGTCCGCGCTCCACCAGTCCCCACTTGAGGAGCGGCCCGCCGTCGATGACGGGAAGCGGTAGGAGCGATGCACTGGCGAGGAAGGCGTTCATCCCCACGGCAACATCGGCCACCTCGCGGGCAACCGATCTGGGACGCGCGCGGCGACGTAGGAGAAGCGAGATCAGCAGGACGAAGCCATTCCAGATCGGTCCACCCACGGCCCGCAGCATGTGCTGCCTGGGAGTGACCTGGGCGTCGTTGACATCGTAGTAGACGCACAGCGGCATGCCCCAGACGATCCGCAGCGCGTCCATGGGCCTGCCAATCAATCTGGCCGCAGCGGCGTGAGCCAGGTTGTGGGACCATTCCGATCCGAGGAAGACCGGCATCGTCAGCGCCGCCACGCCCGCCCGCCCCGCCAGCGACCGCCGCGGCGTGCGTCGGCCGCCAAGCCAAGCCATGATCCCCCAGGTGCCGAGCTCCATCAGCGGAAGCCACGTTCGACCCTTGATGACTACAGGCACACCGAAGGCGTGCCCCACGGTCGTGACATCATCCAGTGGCGTGATGGCGAAAGGGTTCTTCATGCCGTGCGAACTCGGCGCAGCGACAGGATCGTGGTGCTCCCTAGGCGGACGGAATGGGCAACCAGGATGCGGCAATCGGTTCGCCTGGGATACCGGCGAGGCAGCTCGGGATGGACAGGGAGGACGAAGGCATGTCCCCCTGCTCACCCGGTCCTTCCGGCACGGGCGCGATGCGGCTTCGCAGACGGGTGAACCCGGCTGCCATGGCAAACACTGCCACGGCCAGCACGAGCAGGAGCAGCACAACCCACGTCAGGCGATGAACGCCTTGAACATACCAGGTCCGCATCGGGCTCTCCAGCCGGTACATCCAGCGTAGGCGCGTTCCGCCCAGGTGGGCCTTTCAGCCGGCTTACAGTTGCGCCATGCTTGCCGACTTCGGAAATCCTGCGGGACTTCCGAAGTCGGGAGGTGGTATCCTTGGGCGCACGCGCTATCCCTAGCGACCCGCTCACCGGGATGGAGCCCAAGGAAGATGCTCCCTCACCGCCCCAATGCCTTCCAGCGCACGGTGCAGAGGCTGACAGCCACGCCGCTGATCTCGCGCCTCCTCTCCAGGACGCTGAACCCGCTTGACCGGCTGGTGCTGACGCTCACGGGGGGCCGGCACACGGCGACGCGCGCCCTCGCCGGTGTTCCGGTCCTTTCGATCGAGACAACCGGCGCACGCACCGGCCGGCGGCATCCGGTCACTCTGCTGGCCATCCCGCACGGGACCGGGTACATCCTGATCGCCACCGCACTAGGAAGCCGGCACAACCCCGCCTGGTACCACAATCTGCTCGCGCACCCGACGGTCAACGTGACCGTAGACCGTGTGACCAGCCCATTCCAGGCACGCGTCACCGCCGGCGACGAGCGCCAGGCATGCTGGGCGCAAGCGATCGCCGTCTATCCTGGCTACGCGGCCTACCTGCAACGCGCGGGACGGCCGATCCAGGTTCTCCTGCTCACGCCGCTCGAATGAAGCGCGTGGTACGGAAGCCGCCGGGGTGGGCGTTCCCGTCTGCGACGAAGGTCATCCAGTGAGGAGGTTCAGGACGACGGGAGGTTGAAGTAGTTGTAGACCGAGCGCGAGAGATCGGCCATCAGCCGCGAAGTCGGTTCCCAGATCATCTCGCGGTCATTCCACAGGTACATGGTCAGCACGTAGTCCCCGGCTGGCGAGTAGACAATCCCTGCATCTGCCGCCCAGGTGAGCGGCGAGTCAGTCCAGCCGTGCTTGTGGGCGACTCGCGTGCCATCGGGCACCCCGGCCTCTATCAGCACGCCGATCTTGTTGTCGGCCAGAAGGTCGAGCATCAGACGGCACTCATTGGTCTTGATCTCGCCCGGGAACACGGCCAGAAGCGCCCCACCGCCTTGACCGCAGGCATACAAATCACCCAGCAAGATGCCAATGTCGGACGCCGTCGTCTGGTTGTAGCGATCAGGCGCGGTGGAAAGATCCGGACGCTGGTTGGCGGGGGTCAGGTACTCGCGCAGCAGCGGCGCGTCGAGGAAGAAGTACCCTGCCATGAAGGTGTTCTCAAACCCGAGCTCGCGCAGCGTCTCGGTCACCCGGATCGGCCCGAAGACCGGGTCAATCCGTTCCATCAGCCAATCCGCCGGGTCGTTGCCCGAGAGCGTGACCATCTCGCGCAGCCAGCGCTCGGCTTCGGGGTCGAGGGGAAGGTCGAACGCCCGGAAGAAGGCGATCATGATCGGGATCTTGATTGTGGAGGCGGCGGTGAAGGCGATGTCGGGCTGGAGCTGGAACTCGGCATTGCGATAGCGGCCTAGAAGCAGCTCATCCCCCGTGCGCAGGTCTTCCAGGTAGAGCACCGACAGGCCGTCGAAGCCGGCGACGTCGATGTTCTGCTTGAGCAGCGTCGCCAGCGTGCCCAAGCTGGCGCGCGGGGGCTCGCCCTCGACCACCGGCAGGTTCAGCCGGCGGTTGTTGGGCTGGCGAAGGACTGCACTCAGCAGCTCGGAAGCCCGTGCGATATCGAGGACTTTGCCCGGCTCACCGGGGCGGAAGGAGGACGTCCCGGGGACCGGCTGAACGGGCAGCGGAGGCTGGTCGTAGCGCGCCGCCAGGTCGCGCAGCGCCGCTTCCATCTGTGCCGAGGAGATCTCGTCGCGCAGGGGGATGTTCTCCACGGACCCCGGACGGTTCCACAGGTAGTCGCCGAACTCGGACCAGAACGACCCGCCTGTGCGCACCAGCTCGGCCGCTGCGAGCATCGCCTCAACATCGGGCGTGAAGCCCGCCGCCGACGGGGAGAGCCAGATGACCTGGTCGCCGTAGTGCAGCTCGACGGGTGAGCCATACACCTGCAGCAGGCGCTCCGAAGCAGCGCTCTGGTCGAGGCCGCCGACCGTCACCCCAGCGATCTCCAGCCCACGCGGCATGCGCGCCCGCTGGCGGCTGAACGCCAGCAGCTCGACGAAGGTCAAGCCGATGGCAGCCAGCAGCAGCGCCAGCGATATCCAGCGGAGAAGATCAGGGCCTCGACGTCGCACGCAGCACTCCAGCGGGCGATTCTAACATGCCCCTATTCGTGCTTGATCTGCTGGGCGACGCGCTCGCGAGCCTGCTCCAGTTCGGCCAGCTTGGCCCGCTCCTTCTCGACGACCGCAGCCGGTGCGCGCGTGGCGAACGGGCTGTCCAGCAGCGTCCGCAGCCGGGCGATCTGCGCCTCCGCCTCCTGCAGGTCCTTGTGCAACCGTTTGGATTCGGCCTGCGTGTCCACGGCGCCAGCGACCCGCAGGTACACCTCGATCGTGCTCACCACGAGCGGGATGGCGCCCGCCGGCATGCTGGCGACGGACGGCGCAACCGTCATGCTTTCCGGCGCCAGCCTCGCCAGGCTGGCGATCAGCGCGCGCTGCGAATCCAGCAAGGGCGCGTGCTCGCCGGCCGCGAAGTCGGCTGCCATGCGGCTGGAAGCGGGAACGTTCTGCTCGGACCGCACGTTGCGGATGGCGGTAACGATCTGGCGCACGACCTCGAACTCTTCCACGGCAGGTTCGTCCATCGGCGCTTCAGCCTGGGGCCAGGCGGCTGTGATGAGCGCCTCCCCCCATTCGTCCGGCGCGATGAACGCCCCGGCAGACCCGGACGCGGCGCCCTTCAGGTGCTGCCACAGCTCCTCGGTGACGAAGGGCATGTACGGATGGAGCATGCGCAGGCACGGGTCGAGCGCCGTCACCAGCGTGTGCCCCGTGAGCCAGGCGCGGGCGCCGCCGTCGTCCATCTGGAGCTTGGACGCCTCCAGGTACCAGTCGGCATACTCGCCCCAAAGGAACTCGTAGATCTGACGCCCGGCCTCGGCATACTGATAAGCGTCAAACAGCCGATTGACCTCACGACGCACGTGCTCGAGGCGGGACAGGATCCATCGATCGGCGAGCGTCGGCGCGGGCAGTTCGGCCGGGCGGGCCGGGGCGCGCTCCAGGGCGCTCAGCACGAGCCGGGTCGCGTTCCACAGCTTGTTGGCGAAGTTGCGGTTGGCCTCCACGCGCTGCAGGCTGACGTTGATGTCATTCCCGGGGGTCGAGCCGGTCAGCAAGGTGAAGCGCAGCGCATCCGTCCCGTATTCGTCGATGATCTTCAGCGGGTCGACAAAGTTGCCGGCGGTCTTGCTCATCTTGCGGCCTTGCTCATCACGGATCAGGCCGTGCAGGTAGACGGTGTGGAAGGGCGCCTTCCCCGTGAACTCCAGGCCGCTCATGATCATGCGCGCCACCCAGAAGAACAGGATGTCGTAGCCGGTCTCCATCACCGATGTCGGATAGTAGGCGCGCAGGTCATCCGTGTCTTCCGGCCAGCCCAGCGTCGAGAACGGCCAAAGCCCGGACGAGAACCAGGTGTCGAGCACGTCCGGGTCCTGCTCCAGGCGCGCCGAACCGCAGTGCGCGCAGGCGGACGGATCGTCCAGCGCCACGGTCATCTCGCCGCACGCGCCGCAGTACCAGGCCGGAATGCGGTGACCCCACCACAACTGGCGGGAGATGCACCAGTCTCGGATGTTCTCCAGCCAGTTGTAGTAGACCTTGGTGAACCGCTCGGGCACGATGCGGATGTCGCCCCGCCGCACGGCTTCCAGTGCCGGCTCCGCCAGCGGCTTCATCTTGACGAACCACTGCGTCGAGACCATCGGTTCGACAATCTCGCCGCCGCGTTGGCTACGCGGCACCTGCATCGTGTAGGCCTCGGTCTTGACCGTGAGCCCTGCGGCCTGCATGTCGGCCCACAGGCGCTTGCGGCACTCGAAGCGGTCCAGGCCGGCGTACGGGCCGGCGTTCTCGTTCATCGTGGCGTCGGGGTTCAGGACATTGATGATTGCCAGGCCGTGGCGCTGGCCGATCTCGTAGTCGGCCGGGTCGTGCCCGGGCGTGATCTTGAGTGCCCCGGTGCCGAACTCCGGGTCGACGTACGTGTCGTGGATCACCGGGATGGTGCGCTTGAGGACCGGCACCAGGCAGGTTTTCCCGATCAGGTGCCGGTAGCGGGCGTCATCGGGATGCACGGCCACGGCCGTGTCGCCCAGGATGGTCTCCGGCCGCGTCGTGGCCACCGGGATGAACTCCTCCGTCCCGGCGATCGGGTACTTGAAGTAGTACAGCGTCCCCTGTTCTTCGGCGTACTCCACCTCGAGGTCGCTGACTGCCGTCCGCAGCCCGGGCGACCAGTTGATCAGGTACGAGCCTCGATAGATGTGCCCCTTGCGGTAGAGCTGGACGAAGGCTGTGCGCACGGCGCGTGACAACCCCTCGTCCAGCGTGAAGCGCTCGCGCTCCCAGTCACACGATGCGCCCAGCCGGCGGAGCTGCTGGGTGATGATCCCGCCGTACTTCGCCTTCCACTCCCAGGTGCGGCGGACGAACTCCTCGCGCCCCATCTCCTCGCGCGTCACCTCTTCGGTCTTTAGGATGTGTTTCTCCATCTGCAGCTGCGTGGCGATGCCGGCGTGGTCCGTCCCCGGAACCCACAGCGAAGGCACCCCCTTCATGCGCTGAGCGCGGATCATCAGGTCTTCCACCGAGACCACCAGCGCGTGACCGAGATGCAGCTCGCCCGTGACGTTGGGCGGCGGCATCGAGATGACAAAGGGTTTGCGCCCCTCTGCCGCGCGCGGCCGGAAGTACCCGCGCGACTCCCACCAGGCATACAGGCGCTCTTCGACGCTGTGGAAGTCGTATGTCTTGGGCAGACTGAAGTCGGGCATCGTCGCTCCTCCCTGTGCGTCGGCGGCCGCCGGAGAAACAAACAGCCCTCCGTCCACGAGGACGGAGGGCATCGCCTCCGCGGTACCACCTCGCTTCACCGTTGCCGGTGCGCTGGGCCTCCCCGCCATCACGGGGAGTGCGCTGTAACGGGCTTACCCGCGCCGGTCTACTGCCCTGGGGGGTTTCTTCGGCGATGTCCCGGGCGACCTTCGGCGGCTTCGGCAGCGGCGGCTCGCAGCCTCAGACCACCTTCTCTGACAGCCTGCGCCGGCCTACTCCTCCCGGGCTCACTATTCGATTAACCATCATTCTAGCAGAAGCGCACGCCGTGAACAAGTCCCGGCTGCAGAGGTACCCGCCCTATCCCTTCGGCTTCAGGCTGCCCGTTGGCTTGAGCGGTCCGGTCCACTCACCCGGAAACAGGTCGAGCGCCCGCGCCGCCGCTTTGACGATGTTGGCGTCGCGGTCGAACTGGCGCGCCCGGAGCGCCTTCTGGGCGTCGCCCGTATGCCACTCGACCAGGCGCAGGAGCGCTACCATGCGTGAGCGGCTGTTGTCCCGCTCCTCCGGCCCACCCTCCCCGGCGGTGAAGCCCGAGCGCGGCTTCTCAAGGATCTCGATCAGCACGGGAATGGCGGCCGGGTTGTTGATCTGCGCCAGTCGCTGCGTCGAGCGATGCGCCACTTCCAGATCGGCGACGCGCACGGCGCGGAAACGATGCAGCTGGATAGCCGTCAGCGCCGCCGTCTCACGGACCAGCGGGTCGGCGTCGGTAAGCGCCGTCTCGATCTCGGAAACGGCATCGTCATCCTGCGCCATCCCCGGCCGGTTGGCGAACTCTACGGCCGTCCGCAGCCGCACCACCGGATCGGTGCTGCGCAGGTCGTACTCGGTGCGGGCGCGGGTCAGGAGCCGGCCGGCGGGGGTGACCGCCGAAGTGCGCTCGGGCGACTCGGCCAGGCGGGCAAGCTCGTCTTCCGGGGCATCCAGCAGGTAGAGCGCGTGTTTGACCGCCGGCGTGATGCGCGGGTCCTCTAGCGCCAGCAGGTCGTTGAGGTAGATCCGCAGCGCCGTCTGCCCGGGCTGGCTCAGCACCCGGCGCCCGCGCTCCCGCCACTGGTTGATCTCGTCCGCCAGCACCTGCTGCCGCTCGCGCAGGCTGGACTGCTCAGCCCGCAAGCTCCGCCGGTCGTCGTCATTCGACTCGAGGATCAGCCGCCCGATCTCGTCCAGCCGTTCGCTGGTGGTGACGAACTCGCGCTGGATATCATCCGCCTTGCGGTTCAACGCATCCTGGACCTGACGCAGACCAAGCCCAATCACGCCGCCGTGCCTCCACTGCAGCCGGGTTCGCGCGGGGGCGAGGACCAGCCCTCTCCCCCACCTGCTCCGTTCGCCGCCAGTATAGGAGCCTCCCCACAACCCGTCAACTGGGCGGAGGTCATGCTCCACAGGCAGGCCTAGAGCCGCCGCTACGTTGGCCCTGGCTTTGCCTGCCTGGGAGCGCGCACCGTCCCGGCGCATTGGAACGCCGCCGGCATTCCGGTATAATCCTGCGCGTGACTTCGCCGGACCAACGTCTGATCGAGCAGCAGGAGCACCCGGAGGACCAGAACGAGGTCACGCTCCGCCCGCGCCGGCTGTCGCAATTGATCGGCCAGGAGCGGGTCAAGGAGAACCTGGGCATCCTGATCCGGGCGGCCGATGGACGCGGCGACCCCCTCGACCACATCCTGTTCTACGGGCCCCCGGGGCTGGGCAAGACGACGCTGGCGCACATCCTGTCGCACGAGATGGGTGTCGCCCTGCGCGTGACGTCTGGGCCGGCCATCGAACGGGCGGGCGACCTGGCGGCCTTGCTCACCAACCTGCAGCCGAAGGACATCCTGTTCATCGATGAGATCCACCGCCTGGGCCGGGCCGTCGAAGAGGTGCTCTACCCGGCCATGGAGGATTTCGCCCTCGACATCATTATCGGCAAAGGCCCGGGCGCGCGATCGATCCGGCTGCACCTTCCGCCCTTCACCATCGTAGGCGCCACAACCCGCCCGGCGCTGCTCTCGGCGCCGCTGCGGGCCCGCTTCGGCGCTACCTACCACCTCGACTTCTACGATCCGCCGGCGATGGAGGCCATCGTCGCCCGCGCGGCCACCGTCTTTGGCGTGGCCATCGACCCCGGCGGGATCGCCGAGATCGCCCGGCGGGCGCGCGGCACGCCGCGCGTCGCGCTGCGCCTTCTGCGCCGGGTGCGCGACTTCGCCGCCGTGCGCGCCGAAGGCCGCATCGATCGGCAGGTGGCCAGCGACGCCCTGGCACTGCTCGACATCGACGCACTGGGGCTGGACGATGCCGACCGGCGCGTGCTGGACACGATCATCATCAAGTTCGGCGGCGGGCCCGTCGGCCTGCAGACGATCGCCGCCTCGATGAGCGAAGAGCCCGACACGATCATGGACGTCGTCGAGCCCTACCTGCTCCAGCTCGGGTTCATCGATCGCACGCCGCAGGGGCGCGTTGCCACGCCGCGGGCGTACGAGCACCTGGGGCTGCCGGCCCCGGCGGCACCGCAAGCGCGCCTGCCCGAGCTGTAGACCCCCCGGCCCGCCCGAGGCACACGCATGCCGGACCTCAACTCGCTGGCTCGGTGGATGATCCTGCTCGGCCTGGGCATCGCCGTGACTGGCGCGATCGTATGGCTCGTCGGCCGGGCGGGCCTTCCGCTGGGCCGACTCCCGGGCGACTTTCGCTTCGCGTGGGGGAATGCCACCTGCTTCGTCCCGCTGGCCACCTCGATCGTGCTCGGTCTCGTCCTCACGCTGCTCCTCAACCTGCTTCTGCGCGTGCTCCACAAGTAGGCCGTGCGAACATCGGAGTTCGACTATCTGCTTCCTCCGGAGTTGATCGCCCAGCGTCCGGCGTCGCCGCGCGATTCGTCGCGACTGATGGTCCTGCACCGCGACGGTGCGGAGCTCGAACACCGCACCTTCCGCGACCTGCCCGCGCTGCTTCGAGCCGGTGATGCGCTGGTGCTGAATGAGACGCGCGTCATCCCAGCTCGCCTGCACGCACGCAAGCAGCCGGGCGGCGGCCGTGTGGAACTGCTGCTCCTGCGCCAGCTCGAGCCCCAGGCCTGGGAGGCGCTCGTCGGCGGAAAGGGTGTGCGCCCAGGGCGCAGGCTGATCGTCGACGGAGGACCGACGGCTGAGGTACTCGAGGACCTGGGTGGGGCGCGGCGCCTGATCCGCTTCGCCGAACCCCTCTCACCGCAGCTCGAAAGCATCGGAGAGATGCCGCTACCGCCGTACATCCACTCGCCGCTCCAGTCGCCCGATGAATACCAGACCGTCTTTGCCCGCCTTCCGGGGTCGGCTGCCGCGCCGACAGCCGGGCTGCACTTCACTCCCGAGCTGCTGCAGCGGATTGAGGCCGCCGGCGTGCGCCTGGTGCACCTCACACTGCATATCGGCCTGGATACGTTCGCGCCCGTGACCGAAGACATCGCCGAGGACCATCCGATCCATACCGAGGGGTGCCAGCTGGCTCCCGCCGCCGCGGAGGCCTTGCAGGCCACGCGCCTCGCCGGCGGCCGGATCATCGCCGTTGGGACGACGAGTGTGCGGACACTCGAATCGGCAGCGAGCAAGGCAATCCCCGGCCGAGTCGTGGCGCCCTATGAGGGGCCGACCGACCTGTACATCCTCCCCGGCCACTCCTTCCGCGCCGTCGACGCGATGGTCACCAACTTCCACCTGCCCCGCTCAACGCTGCTGATGCTGGTCTCCGCCTTCGCCGGACGAGAGCGGATCCTCACGGCCTACGAAGCGGCTAAGGCACGCGGCTACAGGTTCTACTCGTTCGGGGATGCAATGCTGATCGTCTAGACCCACCACCTGACAGGTGGCTTCGGCCACCTGTCAGGTGGTGGTCGTGCCCTGGTTGACATCCCGGCGTCGATGTGCCATACTCTTCCCCGTCTTGTAAGGACGCCTTACCAAGCTATCCTTCACAAAGAGGAGGTGATGCCCTGATGAGTACCAGTGGTCGTCCTAGCGCTGCGGCATCCCTCCTCACGTACGCGTGAGGATGCCGCAGCGCAGCAAGGGCCGGCCCGATGGGCCGGCCCTTCGCATTCCGGTCTCAACCCCGCTCGTCCGCGGCGTCAAGCCCCGAACGACTCAACCACCTTCGCCTGCCACCCCGACTCTGGCCATCCGTCGAGTCCCCGCGCTTTGTGCAAGCGGTCAAGGTAGCCCAACACGCTCCGCGAGTCGTGACCCAGACCGCGCAGCGCGCAGCCGATGACCGTCCCCGTCCGCCCGGTTTCGCCCGCGCAGTGCACGAGGACGCCTTCGCCGCGGCGCAGGTGATCGAGCACCGCCAGCGCCGCCTGGCGGACGCGCCGCTCTTCGGTGCCAGGGTCGTCCGGGGCCATGCCGCCCACCAGATCCTGAAGCCGGATGGCCAAGAAGGGCACCAGCGGAGACGGGTCGTACGAGAAAGCCTCATCTGTCAGACAGATGACGCCGCGCACGCCAAGCGTCGCTAGCCCTGGCCAGCCCAGCCCTTCCCAGCTCGGATACGCCATGCCAGCAAGGGACGCCGGCTCACGCGCCACCAGGTACACGTCTTGGGGAACCGCGGCGCCGGCAACTCCCGGCATCGCCGAGGGATCGAGCAGTCTCATGTCGAGGGTACCCTGTGGTTGGCTGTCGATCTGCTCTCCTGCGTCGCTTCTGCCGAGTGTGTCATGAAAGCGATCGGACGTTGAGGATCGGCCAAGCAGCGCGGGACGGGTCAGAAGGTCACATAGGTGGAGATGTAGGAGAAGAACGCCACCGCGCCGAGCAGGAAGGAATGGATCGTCAGAAAGGTCCCTGCCGCCCACCCGAGGGTAAGCTGGGCGCACACGCCTCCCAGTATGGCGTACGCCCCGGCGCTGAAGCCCCACATCAGGATCAATGGCGCACCGGGGAACAACGAACTGCCAGGTCCGTACCCGAACGAGCGCGCAGCCGCCAGCCCGAGTTCCGGTAGGCACCCTGTGCCAGCCTCCGGGGGCCCCAGTCGCAAGGACGCTGCTGCCTCACGGCACGCGGCGTCGCGCGATAAGGCGATCTGGCCCAGGCCAGCTTCAAGGGAGAAGAGCGCCGTTGCCAGAAGCGCGCCGACGACCAGACGCTCCACCCAATGCGCGTGTGGCCGACCCGCCGGCTGAGAGGGAACCTCGCTCGTCTTCATCCGATCCGACCAGGCCCGTGCCACATTGTGGGCATTCGTCCAGACCCTCGTACCGCTCCCATTCCTGGGGAGTGTCTCGGTCGCCGTTTCGCCCGTGAGGCCACGTGCTACTTCCCGAGCCGGCCTCCACGGCCTAGCATCCCATTCTAGCTAGATACTGTGAAACCGGCATCAGCAGCAGATGGCCGGCGAAATGTCGCATCTACCGCAGTTGAAGGATGGAAGGCCTCCCGACGCACGAGCCGCGAGTTGGAGGCTTCGCCCTGCCGGTCCGTTTCGAACGTCGCGCCATCGGCCCGGCGCAGATTCGCCATCCGCTATCAGTGAAGGCCGGTCCACCAAACGGAGGAAGGCCGGTCTATTCCCGGCCTTCCGAGTGCCCCCAGGGGGTTTCGAACCCCCGTTTTGGCCTTGAGAGGGCCACGTCCTGGGCCACTAGACGATGGGGGCCCACCCGACGCATCGTACCACGACGGACGAGCGTGCGTCAACGTCTGGGCCGAGGCTTCGTGCCGCGTCCCAAGACCGGCGTTGCGTCTGACAGACACCACGCCATCTTCATGTAGCGGTCTCCCTGCTCGAGCTCATCGAGCATTTGGGACAGCCGACACCGCCGGGTCGGTTCCTGGTTGGCGCACTTGATCCAGGCAAGGTAATCGTTCTGCTGATAGGCCGGGGGCTACCCGCAGGCTGACATCAGCCCCCGTTCGGCCAGCGCCTGCGCGACGTATGCCGGCATCGATTGGCGCGGACGGCAGAGTCCAGAGGCGGGTCGTCCGGGCATATGAACCTCCACACGACGGACGACGGCGCGACTCGCGGGAAGCCCGTCGCTCAGGACGGACCGGCCGCAGCGTTCCCTGGTCCCGCAGGCCACCCAGGCCCGCCACAGAATCCAGCACCTATCCCGGGCACCTAGAAGTCCAGCCGGAAAGCCGGTTGCGGCGGGCGGAATAGGGCTGGAATGCGAAGCCCAGGGCCCAACGGGCGCAACCGGATAGCGGGAAGGGCCTCGAACGCACGCCTGAGCATAGACAACAAAGAAGACGTGATGCCCTTCGCCCCGCTTCGGGGTCTCATCTTCATCATCTTCGTGGCGGTGAGCGTCAGGTTGGCCACGGTCGCGGCCAGCATCACTTGGAAGAGGGTCTTGGCTTGTCCGAAGTAGCGCGATTGGCGAACGCCCAACTGGATCAGCCGCCCGATGCGGTGCTCGGCGGCTTGCCGCTTCTCCCGGTACTCGCGGAACTGCGGACTGGCTTGCAACGCCCGGGCCTCTTGGATCAGGCGTTCCTGCGGGTGGATCATCACCCCCCGTCCTTTGCCCGAACGGGCTCGCGTGCACACCTTGCGCAACAAGCACTCGTCGCACACGGTCGCCTCGAACTGAAACGCTCGCAGGGAGTGCGTTCGACCATTGCGATCCTGGCGGGTTCCATCGGGGACCGTCGTGTGGGTCACTTGCCCTGCGGGGCAGGTGCACGTCCCAGCCTCGAGATCGATTTGGAATACGTCTTTGGGGAACTGGCCCTGGTTGTTGGGGCGGGCGACCCTCGCCACCAGTTTGCGCCTGGCCTGCTCGAAGATCTCGCGGGTGGTGCCATCCCCGAAGGCACAGTCCCCGATCGTCTCTTCGACTTCGACCCCGGTGTTCGCCTCACTCGCTTCGACCATTTCCAACGCACACCGGCTGTCCCCGGCATTCGCACTCAGCATGTCCACAGCGGTGATCAGCTGGGTATCTGGGTCCACGGCCACAGCAGCCTTGAACCCTTCGAAGCGTTTGGTCGCGCTCTTGTGTCCATGGCGCATCTCGGGATCATGCACCGAAACGATCCGGTCCCGGGTCACGCCTTGCTTCAGGTGGGCATTCCCGTCCTCCCCGGAAGAGAGCTTGTGAATATATCGCGTCAGATGGAGGGCATGCAGACGCGTCTGCGCCGAGGGGTAGCTGGCGGGCGCTGCACGCGTCGGCCAGATCAACGGGCTGAGCCGGCTTGGCACCTGGAGCGTGGGC
>Ga0315274_10001775_pt1 | contig 33037 bp, 31 predicted proteins | sample YL17G02_20_MG_FD_203700 | JGI IMG/M metagenome (GOLD analysis project Ga0315274, IMG submission 203700) | Sediment microbial communities from Yellowstone Lake, YNP, Wyoming, USA - YL17G02_20 | ecosystem: Environmental > Aquatic > Freshwater > Lake > Sediment | place: USA: Wyoming | collected...
TGATAATATGTCTCCTCGATGAGGTCAACATTACCTGTGGCAAACAGATCTTTAAAACTATCAAGAACTGAAGGAATATAACGTTCGCAATATTCAATGAATGTACCAGTTAAACTAAAAGAAACCCGAAATTTATCATCATATTTATTGATTAAATCTAGCAATATTTTATTTGTTGGAAGATAACATTTTTTTGCAACTTTTTCAAAAATTTCTTGGTTTAGTTTTTGATTAAAATATTCAGAAGATCTATCATGGTTTGCACCTATGTTGAATACCGTAAAATGATTTAATCTCATTGGCTGATGTACTTCGAAATAGAGACATATTGATGGCATTATATAACCTCCTTATAGACTTCAATTCCTTGACCTTTGGGATCATTATCTCTCACTAAATTTCTGCTCATAGTTTTCATCGTAAATCCTTGTGTTATTTCTTTTTATGGTTTAAGGAGATTGTATTCAACTTGTAAATCCTTTCTCTCTCCTCAAGCTGTTTTTTCAATCTTGCAGCATCGAGACCATTGTAGATATCGAGTGTTTTTTCTGCAACGTTATCCCAAGTAAAAAGTTCAATTTCCTGCTTTCCGTTTTCAGTGATTGCTTTATTTAACGATTCATATCGTAGCAACGCTATGATCTTATTTGCTATCTCGTCACTATCCCAGAAATCAACCTTTAAACAGTTATGGAGGGTCTCGCAGACACCTGCGGTTTTCGAAGCAATCGTTGGAGTACCGGCCGAGATTGCCTCCAAAGCAGTGATACCAAAAGGTTCACTCACCGAGGGCATCACATACACACTTGCAATACCATACATATATTTCATTTCTTTATCAGTGAGACGATCTGTGAAAATAACCCTATTCGAGATGCCCAGCTCAACAGCCTGATTGATTAAATCTGGAAGCAAATCACCAGCACCAGCTACCACAAACCGAACACCGGGTTCAAATTCTGATACTTTCTTTGCTGCGCGGAGGAAAACATCAGCGCCCTTCTGAATGGTCAGACGACCTAAAAACAAAACAAGTTTCTGCTTCTCCCCCTCAGAAATTGGATATACTGCGTTATAAATAACAGTAATCTTATCAGGATTTATCCCGTATTTTTCAATGATCGTTCTTTTTGTAAATTGGCTCACGGCGATAATTTTATCAGCTTTTTCCATTCCTTCTCGTTCAATATCAATGAACCATTGATTTGGATGAAGCCAGCCACTTCGATCATACTCCGTTGAATGAACCGTAAGAACCAGAGGAACGCCCAGTAGATCCTTTAATGCGATACTTGCTTGTATCGTAAGCCAATCATGACAATGAATGATATCATATGTACCTTTCACTTTTGTGACAACTAATGTATTATAGCGAGAAACAGCTTCAAAAAACTGACCAGCAATTTCGCTGCTTTCAGGGCGATCATACGGAAAAACTGTGGTCTCTCCCACCTCTTTAATTACCAAGTTACGATTATCACTCGTCGCGCCATGTTTCGTTTGAGGCATATAAAAATCTACTTTCGCACCCATATTAGCAAGACTTCGAGTAAGTCCATAACAATGGGTACCTAAACCGCCTACCGTAAACGGTGGGTATTCCCAGCCAATCATTGCTACTCTCATATCCTTGATCACTTCCAAAAAATTCCTTATTTTAAAGGAGCAGTTCACTTCGCAAATCTTGTTTTGTAATACTCTTCGTCAGATGTGTGATTTCGTTTTCGTAACTTTTTGTTACTCTCTTTCTCAACGTTTGAAAATTCTCGTTCCACATTCATTGATTTCACCTATCCATTTTGAAATTAGTCGGATTATATCGGTAAACAATAGAGAGTATATATCATTGTGTAGAAAGGCATATAAGTATGTAAAATTATTACATATTTGTGTAAATATGGAAAAAAGAATTCGGATGAATATCTCACTCACAAAAAAAGAAAATGTAATCATAAAAAAAATTGCGAAAGAAGAAGAACGACCCTATAGCCGACAGATCGTCTATATGACAGACTTTTACATAAAAAACAATAAATTAAGAGGAAAAAAAAGGTGATATTGAACGAAGAAAAATGCCGATGAAATGGTAGCATAGTATTTTTAAAGGGGTAGATTTAGTTATGTGCATTTCACTCTAGATCGGTACCCCGTCCTGCGGCCTTTTTTCATAAAAAAAGATAAATAGTGTCTTATAGAGATTTCCATAAATAGATATTCTGTTTTTGAACTTCTTTTATTTATCGACCATCTTTACCAGATATTTCATTCCATTTCGAAACATTAAAAGTCTTAAATATTTTCCATCTGATTGAGAAGAGTACCATCCCAAAAAACGTTTTTTGAAAGTATGGATTTATCTTTTTCCATGAGTTCTTCCTTTTGAATGGGAGGGAGTTGATCATCTGGTACTTTAGCGGTCCAGGCAACAAATCTTCGAACCATCCACCAGGTGTGACTCAGTTCATTTTCAGCGTTCTGGCTTATAGGTACGATATCCTCCCATTTATAAAGACCAGTGCCTAGACAGGTGAAATTCGTATTCTTCATTTCTGTGATATGACCGTTCCACCAAACCATATATTCTGGATGCGCTGAGCAGAGAAGTATTCTCCCTTTGTGGTCATTCGGATAGATCTCTGTGGTTATACAGGGTTTATTAGAATAATCCAGCTTAATAATTCTGTCAGTTAATTTCCAGTCTCCAGCCATATAATACGTGTATAAAAACACATTTTTCAACGAATCATTCTCTTTTTTAATATATTGCAGGGCTTTTAAGAAAGCAAAAAAAAGACCACGAATACCCCCTACATATTTCCATGCGTGAATTCTTATATCTGTATTGTCTGAAAGATCCTGAGCAGGATATTTTGCAAGTATCTGTACCTCTCGATCTGGGTTTTCTGGTACTATCAGCGCTGGTCCACCCCACCATCGGATTCGTTCAGTATCTTGTTTAAAATCTGAAAATATTGGATGATCTCTGCATAGTTGAAAATCTAACGGGACTCCTCCTGTATGAATCCGAACGCCATCAACCGTTTCTCCGGGGGCAAAAGAGAATACGTACGCTATCGCACCGATTTTCTCAGGATAGTTTTTTTGAAATAGATAAAAAAGCGGAAATGCTATCGATTTGTAATATGATGAAACACAGGAAACACTAAGAGAGCTTTTATTATATTGTCTCTCTAAAAATGTCCGAGGTCTTTTATCTGCTGTTTTTAAATCAGTTATAAGTGCAGTCCCGCCACATATCCCAACATATCCACCACCATCCTCGATAAATGTCGATATATTTTTTTTCCATTTTCTGACGTTCCTTGAGAAATGAAACCCTTTCATCATTGCTAGTCCATCTCCAACACCACCTCCTGGAACAAGCAAGACATCAAACTTGTCAGTTTTCAGTCGTCCATTTAAAATATCTTTATCAAAAATATATTTTACAATTACCGTGTAGGTTTTATTTTTAATCGTCCAGGTATAATTATGTAATATTATAGGGAAGAAATGTTTTCCCGAACCCCAACCCAATGGTTCTTCTGCAAGTATTGCCACTCGTATCAAGCGCTCTTCTTGATTTTTTTCGGTGTGGTTATTTATAGGAGGGGACATATTTTTCACTTTGGCGGAGTGTATCTCCAACGGTCAATGGTAAACTTCCAGTTCTTATTAACATGGTGTACAATTTTGTCATCAATAGTATAGATGTTTGTTTTGTATTCTGATTGTTTTTCAAGGTATTTCTTCATTTCAGGCAATACATCTTCGAAGCCAGGTAATTTCAATGTTGAATATATTTTTTTAACTTGTTCTATTGGATTTGAGGTAAGATCTTCATATTTTATTTCAATAAGCTTATCTTTTTGAATTTGCTCTTTTTGTTCGAAATAGCTATTCATCAGTCGAATGTAATTTTTTATTACTTGTTGTTCCATTTCCTCTTCAGAGGCGTTTTGTAATGCGAGTTTATCCAATACGTTCTGTCTCATTTTTTTTGTTGAAAGATAGACCTTATACGGGCTCCTATAAATATGAATAAAATTTGCTTCTGGAAAAAGTTCAAGCAAAGTGGTGATACGAGCGGTGTTTGGAGGGTTTTTAGAAAGAAGCCTTTTTCCGTGATTCGCCAACGTAACCGTTTTTATAAATTTCAGATAGGTTGTTTTCCATTGGTTTTTTTCTTCAGATGTCATGTCATAAAAATGAATAGATTTTAAATATTGTTCTTCAGCATTTCTTGGGAAATGCAAGCAATGAAAAAATGACCAAGGATATAACACTGCAAGTGCTGCTTCATCTTCATAGGGACCATCCATGTCAACCTTTATTGAATCCATGGGTCTTTCAGAGGGGAGAAATCTCGAGAGAAATTTTTTTATCGGATCAAGGATTAAAAAACTGTCTGGTAAAAGAGTATTCCATAGTGAGACATAACAGAATTGCGGATCTTGACTTAAGAGTTCATGAAGATACGTTGTTCCACTGCGCCAGTGACCGATTATAAACACAGGAGGATGTGATATTTCTGTTTTGTTGATTTTTGAGCTGTATTTTATTTTAAAAAGTATTCGTGCAGGTGCAGTAAAAATTGATGTCAAAGTGATAAAGACCGCTCTATTAAGATACTCTCTATCCACTCCTCCATTTTTTTCTAGTAGTTGTATCCAGTTTCCTAGGGATATACCAAAGAGTGGATGCTGAACAGTTCGATTGTTTTTTTGTTTTTTCTGTTCGTTCTTTGTTTTCATTCGCATTCCTCTTTTTATTACATCATGAGACGGTGAGGTCTTTCTCAAAAACACGATGTTTTTTATATAGTGTTGCACCAGTTATTGCGATCGTTGTATGAGCAGCAGCATTCTCTTCATCAATCCAGCCAACCTCAGCACCAATGTACCCTCGGTTTTTCATTTCGATTAATATTTTATAATTTAAAAGAGATCCAATATTTAGATTACGGAATTCTTTTTTAATACCAATAAGATGTAATTTACCTGCATTTATCTGCTGTTTCTTACAAAGGAACAGCAGTATTTGAAAAGGACCTAATCGTCCATTCATTTTCTGAAATATCTGATTGTAATCCGGTGTTGACCAGATATAAGCAATTGGTGAACCTTCGATTTCCGCAACTAAAAATAACCGTGAATCAACAAACCATCGTAATTGTTTGACTCCGAAGCGTGTCTTAACTTCCTCTGCAGAAACAGGGACATATCCCCAGTGATCTGAAAAGGTTTCTAAAAAAAGTTCAACCCACCATTTCTGTTCCTTCTGAGTTCGTAGGCGATTAAACGGACGAACCTGTATACCAGATTCAGCACACTGTCGTGCCTTTTCTTCCAGTTTTTTTGGAATCGGTTTAGTTAAATCGATGTAATAAAGGAGTTGATCCCTGACTTTTTTCATTCCAAATTTTTCAGCATACGTCACATAATATGCTGGTGAATATGTGGAAAGTAAACTTGGCCGTGAATTAAACTCAGCATATAAAAAACCACAGCCAACATCGATACGTCCATCGATTGGACCTCGCATTACTTTCATTTCTTTTGATAGAAGCCAGTCCTGAGCCGTTTGTAATAACGCGTTAATACAATCAATATCTTGAACACATTCAAAAAAACCAAAATATCCTATTTTTTCCCCAACTGTTTCGCAGTATGTAGAATCGATTATCGCGGCAATTCGACCGATAACTTCGTTATTTTTCCTAGCGATAAATAATTGGCACTTCGCATGTGACCAAAAAGGATTCTTTTTTTTGAAGAAACCTTTCATTTCATTCCAAAAAGGAGGAACCCAGAAAGGATCATCATGGTAAACTTGAAATGGGACACGATAAAATATTTTAAAATCTTTGATGTGTTGTACGGGTTCAATTTGGATATCATGAGGAAAACGTCTTATTTGGTTGCTATTTGATTCAAATACGTATGTTCCATGATCGTCTGACTTCGAAAAGAAAATACTTCTACCTCCATGATGATATCGACATGTTCCTGTCCAAATATTTTCGCATTCTTTATAAACATTCTTTCCAATTCTACTCCAATTTCATCATCGACATCGTAAAGTTAAGAACCTAGCAAGAAAGATCTGACTTGAGAATTAATTAAATATCTTACTTCTTTTAATCCGAAAGAGGCTCATACCAGGGCGAGAATAAATTCCATAGTTTTTCCATAAGCAGATGTCTTTGTAAGAAATGTAACAGAAATTGATGGAGCATAGTCAACCGAACAGGATTGATATTTACTGGTGTCTTAAGTGTAACAGGAATCAATTCGAAATCAGTAGGGTCATCTCTATTTTCTACTCGAAGGAATCCTTCAAACTTCGAGTCAGGCTCATCGGGAGCTATCACTGATATAAGAACGGATACTGGTCCATCTGCTGGAGTTAGATTTTCTCCAGACGTAGGAGTATATGACCACGTTCCCCAGGTAATTGATGAGGTGTTGATGGTCCAATTCAGGAATGAAGTAATATTTCCAACATTTTGTAATTGAAAACTACCAATCACTGTTGCACCCGGTTCGATGTCTGTCCACGAAAGACTTCCATAACACTCCAAATCAGGGACTCCAGGTTCTGGTGGTTCTTGTTCTTCAGGGGCTATGTACACGACTTTGAACACTTCACCTCCTGAATTATATTGCCAAACGGTTGCTCCTTCTGGTGTGACTTCGAAGATTTTTCCTGTTTCACCATTACATATCAGAGTATTACCACTGGAGAGTCTTTGAGCACCAGAGAGATGACTTGCATAAAAACTCGGTTGGGGGCTATATATCCATGTTTGTGCAGTAGGCCCATATGCAGAACCTGGCGCAAGATAATATTCGCCATTATCATCTACTGGTGGAATAATTTCATCAATAGTAGAATAATGTGTTCCAGGACGGTTTGCTCCATTGTTAAAGACAAGGATGTTTCCTTCACCGGGATAACCTGGTTTTATCCATGAAGCATCATGCTGACTAAACAATTTTCTATCATTTGTTGTCCCTCTTCGATATGCTGCTGGATTTCCCCAACGGTAGAGAAGATCACCGCCTTTCCCGCTGTTTCCACCGGTATGTCCTGCCGCTTCCTCTGTTGTCGTGCTATGATCAATGATCCAAATTTCATTAAAATTATGGACACTAATCAGTATTTGGTCAAACTCTTCGTTATAATCAATAGAATTCGTATGCATCCAATCTTGTTGTGTTGAAGTCACATAGTTAATATCAACTAATTCTGGGTGATTCCCTACCACACCATAGTTTGCTTTGGAAGAATCATAATCCTGGATCAGATGATCCCAGACATGCCATTCCCAGACGATCGACCCACTTGTTGGTCCGGTCGGTTGAACTTCAATCACATGGTCAGGCATAAACCCGCTACTGGAAACATAACTTGGGTTTCTTCCTGAAACAATAGTCTCGGTACGTGTTTTTGTTTCCCACGCAATCAACAGCACATTGCCATTTGGTAACGATTTAACGTCATGATGACTGAGATCCCCATTGGTATTGTATCGAAAATCCCATACGACTGTCCCATCCCATTGTACTTTCTGAACACCACCACCAGCTCCACCAGTGCCAGAACCTGCACCAACTCGTATTGTCCGAAGAATCGTCCCGTCACCCAACCACCACACTGCGACACCCGGGAAAAAACTGCTTGACCAGGAATGATTTAGCGCTCCATTACTCTCTCTCAAATACGTAGTGGTAGTCCACATAGGTGAATATAAAATTTGACCATCAATTGTCTCTGGATATGGTCGAGGATTTTGATTCACCAACTGAGATGATGAGAGTGGTACAAAACATGCTGTTATCAATAAAAAAATGACGAAAAAAATTGTCATTCTAAATTCAGTGTAATATTTTAACTTTAATACAGTAGCTGTTCTTGCTTTATACAAAGTATTTTCCCCTTTGTATTTTAACAAGTTAATCATATTAATAGTTTTCTCCCGATTCTATCCCAAATCAATATTGAACTTCCTGATGCAAAGATATCTACGGGAAAAATCAGTCAAAAGGGGATAACATGTCAATGGAAACTGAAGCTCTCCTTTTTACGTCCACTTTGTTAGAATTGTTTCTCGATTGAAAATTGCTCTAGCAAAATAAAACAACCCAAGATCAATACCCCCGTACAACCCTGAAAAAATAAAAATCATGACTGGTGAAAGAAAAATAAACCCGGATAAAACACCAACCATAAGCACGACTACGGGCATGACGATAAACCCGCCGAGTTGTTGCGCCGCCCGAACATCACTGACTTTTGAGGAAACCAAAACACAGGCAAGAACACTCATGAGACAGGCTGTTGGTGCCAATAAAAGCATCGATAGAATCCAAGTAAGATTCGGCAACAATGGATATCCAACCTTTGGGATCAGCACAATATCAAGTAATAGAACACCTAAACTAAACGCAAGGAGTGTCGATCCCATCGAGGGAATAAACGCAGAAAAAATCTTCCCAGCGAGCAACTCACCATCGGTTGTCGGCGTTGCAAGCAATGGCTCTAAACTCCGGTTATTCTTCTCTCCAACTATACTATAGGTGGCGATTATCGTCGGAAGGGTAGCGGGCACAATAATAAAGATCATGAGCACCATGTTGAACATCATTGGAAGCACCTGATCGATATCCGATGGTTTTGTTTTTGTAAATACGAGGTTTGATGAAACAGCAAGAATGTATCTCCCATCTAGTCCTGTTCCCTCTGAGCGAATCACCGTTACGTTATTGAGAAATGAACTGGAGATAGAACTATTTTGAATAGTTGAATCTACCACTGTTGTGTTATCAAGGACACAAGACAATATGATACAGTTATTGAGATGAGTGTTTTTGAGAATTTTATGACCGATGACTGTTGAACGAAACGAAGTATTTTCCGTTGTTTGATTTGTCCACGGCGCACTAGCGTCATCAGGTAATGTCCCAATTTCAAGGAGTCCGTCGACGTCCCATGGCCTCTCAAGCGGGACCATGGTCACCATCGGTACGAACATAACAAGCGGTAAGACAACTCCTAGGACGATTGGCATTGCGATGATCGACCCGATCACGAGTTTCTGTTTCTTGAACTCATCAAGGTCCTTGCGCATCACAATCCATGCGTTCCTCCAGCGCATTACTGACCACCCTCCTCGATGAGTTTCAGGTACACATCTTCTAGAGAATGTTCCTCCTCGGTCACAAATTGAACTTGCAGGCCTTGTTTCATCAACCAGGAGATAACTTGTGGGTTGTCCTCTTCCGGGTTTCTCACATTCAAGACCAACTGATTCCCGTTCACCTGTGCTTGTGAGACAAAATCCAGAGCCGAAATATCCTTGAGTAACGACGGTGGGATCTTCTGAATCGTAATGCTGATTGTTCGCGCAAATAACCCTCGCGCTAACTCTTTTAGGCTCCCGACCTTTACGGTTCTGTTTTTCACCAGCGCGACCGTGTCGCAGATGCGTTCTGCTTCCGAAAGATTATGCGTGTTGATAAGAATCGTGTCGCCCTGGGATTTCAGCTCAAGGATGTACTCTCGAACCATTTTTGCTGCTGCGGGGTCTAGACTTGCGGTCGGCTCATCAAGAAAAATATATTTCGGGTCATGGATTAATGCACGCGCGATAGCAATCTTCTGTTTCATACCTTTGGAAAACCCGCCAACCGGCTCGTTTCGTCGATCCCATAAACCAAGGTTTGTGAGCGTTGTCTTTATTGATTCTTCACGCTGTGTCTTCGGGATGCCGTAGAGCTGTGCGTAGTAATCAAGGTTCTTGTACGCCCCAAGGGTTTCATACAAACCGGGCACCTCTGGGAGCAGACCAATCATACCACGGATTGTCTGCGCGTCTTCTTTCTTCCCAATCTCATACGAATCGATATGTGCGCTCCCCGCTGTCGGTCTGATGAGGCAGGAGAGCATCCGCATTGTCGTCGTCTTACCTGCGCCGTTCGGCCCAAGAAGTCCAAAGATACGACCATCTGGAATCTCAACGGTAAAATCCTGTATCGCTGTAATCGAACCAAACGTTTTTGTTAACCCTTCACAGACAATCATTACATAACTCATCCTTACTTTCCGGTGCGAGTGTCTTGTACTTACTATTTCTTTATAAACATAGCAGGTTATATTCAAAATTCCTCCTTAAGAATGCTCTTTTAATTAGCTTTATTTTTCTCGAAACCGCAATTCAACAGAAGATAACAATTATCTCCAAAATTTTATATACAGTTTTCTGTTTCTCCTTAATGGGATGCCGGATAGCGGTAAACATAGGAGCGGATTTGCTTCATAGTGGAAAGGGATGACTGTGTATCTTAAAAAAGTTGAGATGGAAAATTTTAAGTCCTTCGGGCATAAATTAATTGTACCATTCTATCCTGGATTTACTGCGATTACTGGACCAAATGGTTCTGGAAAAAGCAATATTGTTGATGCGATTCTCTTTGTGCTCGGTCCGAAAAGTTCAAAGGTCATGCGAGCAGGTCGACTCACAGACCTTATTTTTAATGGTGGGAAAAACCGGAAGAATCCATCAAAGTATTGTAAGGTCTCGCTGGTATTTGATAACTCGCAGCGAAAGATGCGGATCGACGCTGATGAAGTGACCCTCACAAGGATGATCAAACGAGCGCCCCTAAAAGATAACCCTGATAACTATTACAGTTACTTTTACATTAATAATCGCGCTGCGTCGTTTTCTGAGTTTGTTGACATCTTGACTCATGCACGTATCTCTGGTGAAGGCTACAACATCATTAAACAGGGCGATGTCACTAGTCTAGTCGAGATGGGTTCTGTTGACCGGCGTAAAATCGTTGATGGCATCGCGGGTATAAGCACGTTTGATGAGGATATCGAAAAAGCGGACAAAGAGCGCGGAGATGTTGATAAGAATCTCGAGCGGATTGATATTATTTTAAATGAGATCACCAGCCAAATTCGTCAGTTAAAGAAGGATCGGGATGCTGCGTATCGATACAAAGAGCTGAAAGACAAACTCTACGAAACAAAAGCGATGATTGCGTATAAGAAAAAACAGGAAGTCGAATCACAGATCTTAGAAGTAAACAAACAGATAGAGTCCTACGAGGGGGAACAAAAGAAATTCGATGAACAGAAAGAAAAACTAAAAACGCAGTATACGGAGTTACAACAGAAATTGGATGAGGTTGAAAAAAAGATCGGAGAAGCTGGTGGAAATGAGGCAAATGATATTAAAGGAAAAATTGACACGTTACGGTCTGAGACAATCAAGATTGACGAGCGTATAAACTACTCAAGTGATGAGGTAGCAGAGAAGAAAAAAGAAAGGAAAGAGTTAGAATCATCACTTGATGAAATAACAAAAGAGCTTGACGATTTTTCCACGCAGAAAAAAGAACTCACCATAAAAATCCAAGATATTGAAGTAACGCTCAAAACAAAAGAAGATGAGCTTGGTAAGTTACGGGAAGAAATCGCGCAGTCTGATGACACGTCCATGGATATAACCCGAGAGCTTGTAAAGATGCGGGAGGAATACAACAACAAACAGACTGAGAAACATGAGTTTGAACTTAAACGAGACCGGTTGAAAGAAAAACTAGATGCATTAGATTTACAGACCGCTGAGTTACAAGAGACAAAATCCACCTATGAATTTGAGGTAAAAGATATCGACTGGCAGGCCGGAGAACTTCGCAAGGGAAAACAAGAAAACAGCAAAAAAGTAAAGGAATCAGAGAAACAGTTGTTTGAGAAGAAGAGACGGGAATCCGAGATTACCGAGGAGCTTGCTGATCTCGAAAAAGCGATTCTGAAGATGCAGCGGGAGCAGTCGAAGATGCAGGCTGAGCGCGATGCAGTCCAATCCGTAGGCTCAAAGTATAACTCAGCAGTGGAGTCGATTCTCGCTGCTCGGAATTCAGGAGAGCTCAAGGGTGTTCGTGGGACGATTGCGGAGCTTGCGCAGGTTGATGAGAAATATAAGTTGTCGTTGGAGATTGCTGCCGGTCCTCGCATGCAGGCCGTTGTTGTCGCAGATGATACCGCGGCAGCGGAAGCTATTGGTTATTTACAGAAAAGAAAGTTAGGGCGGGCCACGTTTTTACCGATTAACAAGATGATCATAGGAAAGCCTCGAGCACAGGCACTGATGACCGTGAAAGATGAAAGCTCCCAGGGATTTGCGATTGATCTGGTAAACTTTGACCAGGAATACAAGGGTGCATTTTGGTATGTGTTTGGCGATACGGTGATTGTCAATACGCTCTCCGATGCAAGGCGATTAATGGGGGGCGTCCGACTTGTTGACATGAAAGGTGATCTGATTGAGGCTGGTGGTGCGATGGTTGGCGGTAGTCCTCCCAGCGGACGTCTCTCGTTTGGCAGCGCCGATCAACGGACCCTTGATGAGATTACTCGGAAGTTAAATGGAACGATTCAGAGTCAAGACATGTTGTCTGAGGAACTTGCACAGTTGAAAAAAGACATCGTTGAATTGGAGAATGCGTTTCGAACACTCAAGGTTGAAACCGATGCAGGGATTCAGACAAAAGATCTTGATGTGCGGAAGAAAGAGTTCGCAGGAAAACTCGACATTCTCACCAAAGACCTTGAAGCGAAACTGAAAGATAAAGAATCAATCGAAGCAGAGCAGGTACAGATTCTTGCATCGCTTACTGAATGTGAGAAGCGACTCAAAGAGTTAGATGCACAAAAAGAAGAAAAAGGAAAACATCTGCTGAAAAGCACCAAGAAGGAAGTCGCCCAGGCTGTACGGAGCCTTGAGAAAACAGTGTCTGAGCTCCAGGAGAATGTGTTGAAGCTCCACAGTGAACAGGAAACGATTCAGACGAAAATCGAGTTGCTGGATGAACGGAAGACCGAGCTTACTGAGAAAATTACCGGAATTGATGCTGATTTTGAGACATTGAAACAAACAGTACAAGAGTTAAAGGAAACTCGAGCGAAAGGTCAGGATGAGCTCAAGGCACTGATGACTGTTGAGGCGACGATGAGTGGGAAGACCAAGGAGCTGGCAGTGGAGCGCGATAAGCTCTATAAAAAAACCGTTGGGATTGAAAACGAGCTGGAAACCATTAACACGAAGGCGGAGTCATATCTTGATTTGGTTGCTCGGGCGAAATACCGGTTACCGACTCTTGAAGATTCTCTAAAGGAGTTTGATCAGGAGATCGCATTGTATCATGTGGAGATCACGGAAACGAAACTGCCTCCTATTGAATCGATGAAAGAAACGATTCTTTCTGTCGAGCAGACCATGCAGCAGCTCGAGCCGGTGAACATGCGGGCACTGGAAGAGTATGAGCATCAGATGGAGCGGAAGAAGAAATTCGATGATGATATCGGACATCTCACTGATCAGAAGAAGAACCTCGTGAAGCTTGTTGGGGAGATAACCAGTAAGAAGAAAGAGCAGTTCTTTGAGGTGTATGATGAGATCAATAAGAACTTTAGAGAAATTTATGCACAGTTATCAGAGGGTGGGGAAGCTGAGCTGTTATTGGAAAACGAGGAGAGCGTCTTTGAAGGCGGTTTGACGATTAAAGCACGGCCTCATGGGAAGAAAGTGTTACGACTCGCTGCACTTTCAGGTGGGGAAAAAAGCATTGCATCGCTTGCGTTTATTTTTTCGATTCAGCAGTACGACCCAAGCCCGTTCTATGTGCTTGACGAGATAGACATGTTCCTTGATGGGGTGAACGCGGAGATCGTCTCACGGATGATTAAAAATCGAGCGGAGCATTCTCAGTTCATTAGTGTTTCGCTCCGTAAGATTGCACTCAAAGAGGCGGACTACCTCTATGGAGTCACGATGCATGATTCTGGTATCTCTGAGATGATAGGAAATATCGACCCTGAATCAGTAGGACCAAAGGGGGAAATCAAAACGACATTACAGGAGGTGCTCCCGCATGGAGCTGGATAACGACGTCATCAATCATTTATTGTTTCATAAAGCCTTAATCGATGAAACCAATGATATGACCCGGATCAACCAATATCTTGAGCTGGCGAAAGCAGCTGTTACCGGGGAGTCTGCCGCTATTGAGGATCCATTTGACCGATCAGTGTATCTCGCGTTTGATTTGGTGTTGAACCAGAATATGAACCCCTGGGATATCGATCTCGTTGGTTTCTCATCGATGTATCTGAAACGTGCGAAGAAAGAGAAAATCGATTTGATGGCCGCTGGTAGAATTATCTACATGGCATGGAAAGTCCTGCGAATGCAAAGTGATCACTTGGTCGTGAACATGGAGACCAAAGAAGAAGTCGTCGAACAAGGCTTCGGCTGGGAGGATATCCCGACCGCCACCTGGCTTGCCAATGATGACGAGTACTCCTACACCAATTTACTTATGAAAATGCCGCAGTCACCTCTTGAGGAGCCGTTGCGTCGTGATTCCACACGAAAGGTCACGCTTATTGAACTCCTGAGTGCTTTTGATGAGGTGCGCAAAGAATCAGAACAGTACCAGCTCCTTGACCAATTGCGAACGGAAGAGCGTATACAACTTGAGCAGAAAGCACGCAAAGCGATGAAAGGCTCAGCCCATGAGGACCACCTGGAAGAAGATGTTGCATCTATCTGGGAACGGATCTGTCAATTCCCAAAAAAATCCATGAATTTCACTGAGCTCTGCCAGGTTGATAGTGCTGAGGAACGCATTAAAACATTTATCTCTATTTTGTTCCTCGCTTACGAAAAAAAGATTATTGTTCACCAACAGAAATTCCCGTATGGAGAAATTTATATTAAAACAATCGGATATACCTAAGAGGAGAACAGATATGAGCGTAAAAGAAGATCGCTTGGTTGAATCCCTTTTATTTTCTGCAGGAAAACCACTCAGTATCGAGGAAATCCAGGAGACGACAGGGTTATCACCAAAGCATGTCAGCGAGGCGATCGAACATCTCATGCAGTCGTATAACACCGACCGGAAAGACGAAACATCTCTTGAGATCGTGAAAGCAGGCAATAAATTCATCATGCAAGTGAAAAAAACGTTCACCGAGCAATCGATGATGGTAGCAAAACCAGAGATTAAAACCGATCTTCTGAAGACCCTGGCGCTGATCGCGTTTCATCAACCAGTGAAACAATCAAACCTGCGCCATATGATAGGGGAGCGGATCTATGCTGATGTTGACCAACTGATGAGCATGCATCTGATTCATTCGGCACCCCATGGATCAACAGAGCTTCTGACAACAACAAGGCTATTCCCGGAGTACTTTGGTATTGATTCAACAAGACCTGAAGAGATTCGGGAGTTCTTAGCAAAAAAGGTTATCGGACATGTGGTGAAACAAAAAAGCGTTGAATCCTCAGAAACCGAAGAACACCCCACTCAAGAAGAAAACAACGAAGAAAATCCCTCTGAAACCCACATGAAAACAGATAAATAGATTGATTTTTTCTCACGTTTCTTTAATTTTTTTCAAAAAGCAATGGTATGAAGGCGTATATTTTTAAAGAACTATTTATTATAAAAATGTAAACGAAGGAGGAGTATTTGATGTTAAAACCAAAAATAAAAGTAGGGCATTATTACGAATTTAAATTAAAAGAAGACTACAAGATAACATTTGCTGTGTTGTATGGTTTTGAGAGAGGAAAAAATAAGGATGTGTATACTTTAATGATGTACACAGGTACTGATAATTTTGAGTTTCCTATTGAAGAGTTCCAATTTGATAAATGGGTTAAGGCGGGGCGAGTTAAAGAAATAACTTCTGACGAATTATTGGTTTATGCTTTATAGATACAAGGATTGATTTTTTAGAGGAAGGGATTGATAAAATTGAAATTTAGGGAGTAAATGTATGAAAAAGATTCAAACCAAAGAGATGGAAAAAGATATTGAACGAAGTAAAGATATTTCAGAGGTATGGTTGTACGGTGGAAAGGCGATAGGTGAAATCGTCCGTTCTAATAAGAAGTAAAAAATGTAGATCTGTTAACGATTTACACAAAACATGAGTTAAGTTTTTAGATGTATAAGGTTTTTAAAGAAAGAAATGCTATGAAATCGTGATTTTGAGGGAAAAAATGCCGAAAACAAGTCGAGAACAGATAGATAAAGATGAAAAGAAAATCCTTGCATTGCTTCAAAAAAATTCAAATGAGAGCATCGACAGAATCGCGAAACATTGTGGTTTCTCAAGGCAGAAAGTTTGGAGAACTATTAAAAGTTTGGAAAAAAACGGTTTCATCTGGGGATATACTGCCATTATTGACGACGAAAAGAATGATCAGAAACACTATATGATGTTAATTAAAAAAACTCCTAAACCACTTGATAAGAAAATCATAGATAACTTAACATCAATACAAATCGAAGATTTTGTTTCAAACCCAGGAGTGACCATTGAAAGTAGTTGTTTTGTCCATGGAAACGTCGACTGGATAATTTCCTTCACCGCTCCGAATCTTAGACAAGCGATAAAATTTTCCAATATGTTCAATAGTGCATTCGCTGGAATTATTCAGAAAATAGAACTTGTGGAGACACTCTTCTTTGTAAGAAAACACCATATTTTTAATCCAAATATGAAAAAGTTAAGAGAATTTCTATAATCAAAGCGCACATAAAATAAAGTAACGAATATTCATCGTTCGCACAAAAACACGGGTTAAGTTTTAGATGTATAGGTTTTTAAAGGAGATGTTTGTTATAATATTGTAGATTGGGGAGGAAATACAATAATCCAAAAGAATTGTTGCAAACGAGGATATGTTTAGAAATTCATGGTTTATCCGTCTCATCCGTCCAATTGCTTGGATTGTTTTTCTTTTTCCTGTTATGGTGGGATTTGATCTTGGGGCCTCGAAAGATACTGTACCAGGTTCGGTTATTTTTGGGTTAGGTGCGCTTTTCTTTGTTTTGTGTTTTGGTTTTTCGGTAAATGCCCTTGGTGACGTAGATGTCGACATTTATCATGATGGGCGTTCGAAGGATATGAATCTTTCCCGTCAACCATTGGTTACAGGGGAAATAAGTATCCCCCAAGCTAAACTGTTATGTCTTCTTTTTTTGGTCGATTCACTTCTCTGTGCACTATTGGTTGGATTTTACTTCGTGCTGGCTATTATTATTTTAGACGTCATCGGTTATGTTTATTCTCTTGCACCATTTCGAATGAAAAAACGACCGATAGGAGATGTTATGTGCAACGCCTTGTTAGGTGTCTTTTTTTTCCTTGCAGGTGTGGCTATAGGAAACGCATATGTAAATCCATTGCTTATTATTACGGTATTTCTTATCGCCTCGAATTTCTATATTCCAACGGTCATGACTGATTATGAGTTTGATAAAAAAGGAGGTTTACGAACATCAGCAGTGGTATATGGTGGGAAGCGGCTCATTATTGGTATGTATTTATTAACAGTAGCAATTAGTATTTTTGGGGTGGCTCTTATTTTGTCTGCATCGTTTGAAGTTCAGATTATTGCTGTAATTATGATTATGTATACCTTGATTTTTACTATTGTTACAAGAAACAGATTATGGGGTAATCAATTAATGCTTCATAAAAATTGGATTTTAGTTCCATTCGGATGTTTAACGTTTGTATTTTTTTGTCTTGGTTTATTCAAAATAGTTGCATAAGTGAGTGTTTTTGCATTTGATGGCAATGGTCAACAAAAACTCTGTTTCTGATTCGCATGAAAACATGGTTAAGTTTTAGATGTATAGGTTTTTAAAGAAATACGAGTTATAATACCACACTGTGGGAGAGAGATCTATGGCGAATTGTCCGAAATGTGGAAAAAATAACGTTGATGATGCTGCTTTTTGTACGAATTGTGGTACGTCTCAAAAATCTGATGCCGCTTCTCCTATTGAACGACATGCGATGAGGTTTGCACAGGACATGGAGCAAATGGGAAAGAACCTGGGAGAATCCATGACGCACGCTGCAAAGCGCATCCAAGTGGACACGCGTGATATGGGAAAACGTATTGAACAGAGAGTCGACCTAGCCAGTAAACATATGGAGAGTTGGTATGATCGTACATTTGGGATTCTCGGGCCGTTGCTCGCAAGTTTTGTCTTTTTAATTATCCTACGTCTTGTTATCGAAATTGTACGAATCTCTGGGGACGAGGTTCCCGAGATGAGTACGATAACCGCAGTTATCCTCATATATCTCCTACCACTCTTTGGTACAACGCTTCTTTCTAACTACACATCGTACTTCGCAAGAAAATTCAATAAATTTAGGGTTTTTTCTCCTCTGTTCTATTCGATTGCTTTGGTTATTTTCCTGTGGATTGTTGCAGAGATCCTGGATACTCTTCGATATAGATTACAGAATGCAGCACTTGGAACAGCTGCAGTAAACATCGAAAATAGTCTCCCAACGGTTTTCGTCTTCTTCCTGCTCATTGGATATGTGATTCTCGCGATGACAATGCCGCGTGAACAAGAAAAAAAACCATAAAAAAAGAGGTTTTATATAGAAAGAATGATTATCATATGATTGGTTGGAGGCCGAGGTATGGTATATTGTGCGAAATGTGGAATACAAAACGATGATGATGCAATCTATTGTAAAAGCTGTGGGGCTCCTCTTCATGGTTCAAGACATGACCATGACCGAGAACGAGATCGACGGTGTGAAGAGGAATGCGCTGGTGGAAAAAGCGGTCGCGGATGGGCGATGTTCTGGGGTGTTATTATTATCCTTATCGGTCTGACGATAATTTTTGAAGTTGTCTTAAAAGAAATGGCGAAAACATATTCCTCGCTTTCCTGGGTGACAACGGTTCAGTGGAACTGGATTTTTGCTGGTGTGATAGCGATTTTTATTATCATCTTTGGAATCCGTGTCATCTCCCGAAAATAATCGTAGCGACATAGATCTTGCACGGTTGGAGACAAGAACTACAGAGCCGTGTATGATGCCAGCGGGAGAGTTGAATCTTGGTATCAAGCCAGAGGATACAAAGAAGAATCGTAAAAAATCCATACACTGATTTTCCTGAAAGTTCTACGATGCTCGTTGTAATGAAGGAGAAACTCAGAACCAACATACCATTGGACAATACGTGAATGATCGAATGTTGACTCCCTCGTATGATTTCGAGGTACACAAGTGCTATGACAAGCAGTCCTAGAAAGAGCAGCAGACGGGAAATCGTTGGTGGTTGCTGGAACGGAACAACTACATAGAGTATCATCAGAATGATTGATAGAAGACAACCAATGAGAAGGCCTAAACACCCTGCACACCAGGTTTTATTCTGATGGATAATTGTATGTTTTTCGAAGGTTTTACAGTCTGGGTGATGTCCTTGAAACGATCGTTTTAATACATTAGTATGATTTTTTATTGTGTCATCTTTCTTAGAAATGAATGGTCGTACCCAATTCGGACGTAGGCTAAAAGATACACCAAAAACACAAATAATAATGAACACTCCTGCAACAACTATCTTTTCTAGTACTACCATTGTATTGGTAGGGGCAGATGTTATTAAAACAAAAACAACAAGAAGAACTGCTCCAGCAACAGACAATGCGAGATATGATAAAACGATCTTTGTCTGATTCAAATTAATCTCCTGAATTTCTCAAGCACGAACTGCCCGGCCATATGTCGATACAATGTTCGTTTCAATTTATTTTTTGAAAGAACCCCTGCGATGTTTTTTGTGATAGATCCGTAAAACGTATGGTAACAACGCCACAGTTCCTCCTGAACTTCCTTTCTCGTGAGTGATTCCGTTGACATGATCGCGTGTGCCATATCATAATTCGAATAATTCGCATCTTCGATCCATCCGTTTTTCTTTGCTGTCTCATAGTAGACTGTCCCAGGAAACGGTGTGAGCGCGGTATAAATCGCAAAATCAGGAGCGACATCAAGAGAGAACTGCCGGAGACGTTCGATAGACTCATGGGTATCCCTTCGTGCCCCAATCACGAACATCGCATGAGAAAAAATATCGTTTTGATTCAGAATCTTCATCGCTTTATATGCATCAGCGGTGTGTATTCCTTTTTTATATTCCTTCAGCGTCTCCTCTGAATCATTTTCCACACCACACATAATCCAATAGGTGCCTACCTCTCTGAGTTTTCCAATGAGATCAGGATGTCGTGCAACATCATCGGTTCGTGCCTGGAAAAAGAGCATTATATCATCTTTGCATCGTTTCTGCCGGAGCTCCTCATACAATTGTTTTCCCCGAAAACTGAGTTTCATATGATCGTCTGAAAACCAGAGGAACACGCCCCCGTAGGTTTCATTGAGGAATTCAATTTCATCAGCAATGCGTTTCGCTGATTTGGTTCTCCATCTGCTTCCCCAATGATTCCATTGCGTGCAAAAAGAACATTGATGCTCGCAACCACGGGCGCCTTCTAAAATCATATACCGGGTGTTTCTCCCTGCCATCATCGTGAAATGATATCGTTTCAGGTTCTCTTCTACGAGATGATACGCAGGATAGGGAAGCATATCAAGATTTTCAAGTAACGGGCGTGCAGGATTGTGGGTAATCTTACCATTGTTCCGGTAGGAGATCCCTTGCACCTGAATTATTTTTCCCTTGTTTTCAAGCGTTTTAATTAGATCAACTACCGTGAGTTCCCCTTCGCCTCTTACGATATAATCGATCTCTGGAAAGCTTTGCAGTGATTCCTCCGGGGTAAACGAGAAATGAATGCCACCAACAATCGTCACGATATCCTCGTTGACGGTTTTTGCTATCTCACAGGTTCTTGCACAGGAGTACGCGTTTGTGGTAAACCCTGAGGTGAGAACCATGGATGGATTTGCTGATTCGATGTATCTCTCAAGACCCTGCCAATCGAATCGATCTGCTTGACAGTCAATGATATCAATGTCAATACCTGGGAGTTCTCTTTCCACATATGCAGCAAGGATTAACAATGCGGATGGTGGTGGAAGGTACTCCCCCATGACAAACCAGAAGTTCCGCGGTGGTTCGACAAATAAGATCGATGATTTCATCTGCCTCTACTCAGGTAAACGGGAATCCCTTGAAATAGATTTTCACCTACTAAAAGCTACAAGGAATTTGGAAAAAAAGAAAGGGAGAGGTTGGATTAAAAAAACTTCCACACCTTGATTTCCTTAAAGTCACTGTTTCCTTCTTTATCGAACGCAACAACTCTGATGGTGTATTTGAAGAATGTTCTCTCACTCCACGTCCAACTGTACGGTGCTATCGTGTCATTTGCTTTTAACTGGTTATCGGTATAGAATTCCACACGGTCCATCCCTGAGTCATTGTCTGATGCGGTCACGTTGACATCGATTTTCCCAATGATTAGGGTTCCTCCTGCGAGCTGCATGATCTCTTTATTCATGAAATAGAGTGCATATACTGGTTTGGTGATCTCAAGAGTCGGTGGCGTGGTATCGGGTACTGGGCAAATAACGACTGCTTGCTCAACCACAGTATAATTAAACCCTGCTTGATAGTCGGAGAGCCACCATTGGCAGTCGATATCGGGCTGTGGAGCACCTATCGAGACGTTGTAGATATCATGTGAGACGTTCGCCGCATCATTGTGATCTGCTGACGATGGATTGGCGACATCTAAGGTAGGATCACTGAATGCAATCTTAAAATCTGCAGAGTTGACGCCTGCGCATGTCACGTAATGTCCCTCACCTCTTTCAGAGTGTGGTGGTGGATTAAAGTACTCTGTTTTAAAAGTCCAGTCAAAGGGGTACCCATAAGGATCCATCGGCACACCACGCATCCATCCTTGCCCAGGTGGATAGGGGTTTCCAACATCGTAATACCATGCATAATGATTACCAGAAAGAGTTTGGACGACATCAAAGTAATAGAGGGATCCCGGAGTCAATGGAATACCGGTGGGAAAGATGAATTCCACCCAGGTCGGACCGCCAAGGGCACCAGGATTCATTATGACAGTTCCGATTGGTGCTGCTGGTGAAGGGGCATTATACACATTGATTTGCACATCACAGGGGGTGCCAACCATTGTAAGGCGGATCTGTATTGCATCAAGTCTTGTTGCAGTTGGAACAAATTCTTGGTAATCGGTCCAAGTGGCTATCTTGCAGAGCTCAGCAATTGACCCGAGGGTTTGAGATTGATCGATTATGAGAGGACCGACGATATAATCATAAGAACCAAGTAAAAGAATGACATTCTGACTTCGTTTTATTTCACTTTCTATAAAGCTAAAGGTTGGCCGGTTATAGGTTTGTACAGTAAATTTATCGGTAAGACCGGTTGTAGTAAACCAGTCGGAAATTGCGGTCTGCATATCGTTGATGTAGGTGGTACCTTTCCCTGTGGTATTCATTGCTCGTGCAAGTTTTTCAATCAGAAGCGGGGTATTTGTTGTTGAATGATCATCCCCTGCTCCATAATTTTGCACAAGGGTAAACTGATCCTGACCGTCACCAGGGGTACCGGCTGGGTCTGCATATTTTGAGTCAAACCACCAGAAACAATTCGCAACCGCGACCGGGCCACAGAATGCCCATTCTTCAACATCATCAACAGTTGCAGTGCTATTGAGATAACAATCAAGGCCAGGGGCGATACAATTTTCAACGATGTTGTACACATCATCTCCAGCAACCGTTGAATCAATCACACCGTTCAGGCCGGGTGATATTTTTTTCCACCGGTCCTGTATCTGATCAAAATCAGGCAATCCTGTGGGTGCATAGTTTGGATACGATGGTTTCCAGTACCATCCTCTGCTTTCCATTGTGTTATCGGTTTTATTAACAATCGATGTGTTCATTGCCTGTGCTGAAGTTATCAAAAGAACGAACAGCACAACTAGAGAAACAACAGCCTTTACATATTTGTTCGTTTTCATTTTTTTATTCCTCCTTTTTTTTAAAGTAATTCTTATACGACGGGGAAATGAGGATATCTCCGTACCTAACTCGGTTTCCTCCCCCGTGGTATAGTTCTCCACAAAAGATAAATTCAACTTCATATATATATAATTTGTTCTATAGAACGCTTTATTTTTTCATTCAAATATAATTTTATTGTATTCATAGAGATTTTCTTTCTAAAATCCTTCGAATATCAAAATAGAAAACTACAGTTAAGATACAAAAAATTATTGTTGAGCCGATAAAACCATAGATAGGGAATATCGATTTTTCTTTTTCATTCATTATCTCCCAGATAGGTACATAGGCAACAATCATTAACAGTATAGTGATTAGTAATGAAAATCCCATGGATTTTAATAACAATTTTTTTTCTATTGCCATACGCATCATATCGATTTATTATGATATTAAGATTTTTAGAGATTCATCGAAATCCAACGGAGTATCAGTTTCGATTAAATTCTATTGGTTTAGATAGTTTTATAATGTTTTACTCCAGAGGTAGCAGAATTTTGGTTGCATACAAATAAGACTTGCTGTTTCATCATGGTCCTTGTTTTGTCCGTCGATTAAGACCGGCTCGAGACATTTTTTTTTCAGAGGAATCAATCTCAATATGTTCGCCAGTCACCATATAATAAATTTTCTCTGCAATTTTACAAGCGTGATCTCCACATCGTTCTAAATACCGGGAAACCATCATATAATGGGCACCCTGGGTGATGTTCTTGTTATCTTCCATCATATACGTTAAACATTCGCGGAAAATGGAATAGCGGAGTTCATCCACGGTTGATTCCCGTTCTTCTAAATTCTGGATTGCTGAAATATCCTCCTTCACAAAAGCAGTAAGCACATCATCAATCATGCCACATACAATCTGAGCCATATGAGGGATGCTAATCAGCTTCTTCATCCGAGGAACATCATGGAGTTCATCGGTAACTTTTGCGATGTCTTTCCCATAACGCCCAATTCTCGTGAGGTATGTATTCATTTTCAAACAACATGCGATCGTTCGCATATCCTTTGCCATTGGTTGATACAAAGCGATTAAACGAAGAGCCTTTGCTTCGATATCTCTATCCATATTTGCAATAGCCCCTTTTTTTGATTGGACCCAAGCGGCAAGTTCACTATCATCATTTTTCAGAGAGTCCGTTGCTTTTTGGAGCATCTCTTTTGCCAGTTGCCCCATTGTAAAAATATCGTTTTTCAGTTCGTCTAATTCATTATGAAATTTTTGCACCATATGTTTTTCCTTCTTTATCCAAACCGGCCGGTAATATATTTTTCCGTAAGTTCCTCATGGGGATCCTCAAAGATTTGTTCGGTTTCACCAAACTCGATAAGTTTTCCGAGGTACATATATGCAGCGTAATCACTCACCCGCGCAGCCTGCTGCATATTATGGGTAACAATAATCACCGTATATCTTTTTTTCAACTCCGTCATGAGGTCCTCAATCTTTGCAGTAGCAATTGGGTCAAGTGCGGAACACGGCTCATCCATAAGAATAACCTCTGGTTCTATCGAAAGTGATCGCGCGATACATAATCTTTGTTGCTGTCCACCTGAGAGTCCCATCGCTGATTCAAAGAGTCGGTCCTTCACCTCATCCCATAACGCTGCATCTCGCAGGCTCTTTTCCACGATCTCATCAAGGCTATCCTTGTTGTTTACCCCTGAGACACGTGGTCCATAGGCAACGTTCTCATAAATGGATTTTGGGAACGGGTTTGGCTTTTGAAATACCATACCTATTTTTTTACGAACCTCAACCGCGTCAGCATCAGGACCATAGATGTCATTGTCATCAAAAAATACATGACCGGTGATCCTACACGTAGGGATCACATCATTCATCCGGTTAAAACATCGGATTAACGTTGACTTCCCGCATCCGGAAGGACCAATAAGTGCGGTGATTTTATTTGACAGCATTTCCATGGAGATATCATATAATGCTTGTTTTTCACCATACCAAAGATTGAGTTGTTCGGTTTTAATGACGACTTTATTAGCCATTGTTTTCACCATTTCATGGTTTTTTGATAATGATTTCGGATCAGCACAGCCACAAGGTAGATACCAATAACCAACAACAACAGGGCCAGTGCGGTCCCTGCTTGATTTCGCGCGGAATTAGGGATTGACGTTGCAAGTATATACAAATGGAATGGTAACGCGTTCACTGGCTCCACAAACGATTGAGGGATGAAGCTTGAGAACACCACCGCGGTAAACATGATCGGAGCGGTCTCACCGGCAGCTCGTCCAATGCCAAGGATGGCTCCTGTGAGGATTCCTGGTGCCGCAGGTGGTAACACCACCTTCTTGATAGTCTGCCATTTCGTCGCCCCTAGTGCAAGGCTTCCTTCTCGTAATGACTGCGGAACACTCTTCAGCGCCTCTTCCGTTGTTCTAATAATCGTCGGTAGGATCATAAATGCTATAGTTATTTGACCGGCGAGCAGTGAAAATCCCATCCTTAGATATAGAACGAAGAATGCAAACCCAAACAAGCCAAACACTATCGAAGGAGTCCCATTTAACAGATCCGCTCCCGCGCGGATAATTTTAGTTAACCTTCCTTCTCGTGTGTATTCTATAAGATATATAGCTGCACCAACGCCTAATGGTAAAGCGATAGCTATTGCTCCTGAAACCAGATATAACGTGCCGATAATCGCTGGGTAGATCCCGCCAGATCTGCCGAGATTGCTCGGCCCCTGTGAGAGGAATTCCCAGCTGAGTGCTCCTGCACCGTTTGAAATGATATACACAAGGATTACTCCAAGGATCACTATCACAGTAAGAATAGCTACCGCGATTGCGATAAAAGCAATCCGCTGACCGGTCTTTGCTGATACTTTTTTTCTCAAATAGTACACGGCTCCTACAACAAGACCAATGCATGCTGTAAGAAGTATTCCCATGGAACTAAGCAGGAGTACTACACACAGCATAATGATGGTAAAAACCAATGTTTTCCTAATTTGCTGTTTGATCGAAATGCTAAGATGTGTCTTCTTTTTTGAGGGGGATCGTTGTTTTTCTTTCAACCGGTTTAAAATAATTGTTGCAATAATATTTACCACCAGCGTGATTATGAGAAGAAGGAGAGCAACACCAAATAACGCGTGATAATGATTACTTCCTGTGGCTACCTCTCCCATTTCGATGCCTAAGGTTGCTGTCAGTGTTTTGATGGGGGCAAACACATTGGCGATGGATGTAGGGATGAGACCATAGGTTGGGTTCCCGCAGACCATCATTACTGCCATGGTTTCACCAATCGCACGACCTATCCCAAGAATAATCCCTGCGGTAATCCCCGACAAGGCTGAGGGGACAATGACTTTACTAATAGTCTGCCATCGTGTCGCCCCAAGTGCAAATGAACCTTCTTTGAACTCGCGAGGAACTGAACTAATAGCATCCTCTGCAACACTAGTGATTGTGGGAATCGCCATAATCCCAAGCAAAAGAGAACCAGCAAGCCAGGATTCACCCGAAGACTGGCTAAACGATATTCGCAGCCATGTTGTGAGCACAATTAAACCAAAAAAACCATACACCACAGAGGGGATGCCGGCAAGAAGTTCAATTGCAGGTTTTATCACTGCTTTCATTTTCGGGGTCGCTATCTCAGAGATGAAGATCGCGCTCCCGATACTCAATGGAATGGCCACAATCATCGCACCGAGTGTGACTAGAAGTGTTCCTACGATGAGAGGAAACGCGCCATACAATGGCGGTTCACCGGTAGGGTTCCATCGAGTTCCTGAGAGAAATTCCCAAAGCCCAGCGGTTTGAAAAATAGGGTATCCGTCCTTGAATAAAAAAATAATGATAGAAAAGATTACGATGATCGCAGAGATGGCGGTAAGAAAAAGAACTGTTTTGATGCTTTTTTCCTTGATGATCTTTTTCGAATGAAAGAATTTTTTGAATGGTTGTTGTGGTTTTTCGCTTCGCAGAGGTTTCCAATCCTCCTTACCTACATCTTCCTCGGTTTTTTTTCGACCCCTATAACTTTGTTGCAAGAAGCTGAATCTATAGATCTGCTTCAAGTTTTTAGTAGGGGAAATAGTTGTTTAACTGAACTCGTTCCAGTTGGTAATCTCACCTTTGTAAATTGCTTTTACTTGTGCAAGCGAAAGGTTATCGACATAGGTATTTTCTGGGTTGACGATGAGGACGATAGCGTCACTTGCGATCGTGTATTTGACCAGCCCTAAATTACTTTCTGATGATTTCAGATCACGTGATGACATGCCGATGTCTACGGTTCCCGCACCAACTGCTGTGATACCTGCGCCCGAGCCTGTAGAACTCACGGTTATTTGGAGACCTGGGTACAATATCATGAATGTTTCTTTTGCCTTTTCAAGTATCGGAAATACTGTCGTAGATCCACCAATGCTAAGGATTCCGCTGAGACTTTTTCCTGTGGAATTATACGTTTCGGTTGTCGGTATAGGGACGAATCCTTCTTCTTGGACGATTACTTGTCCTTCGGTACTTTGAATGAAGGTAATAAATTCCTTTGCTACGCCTGTTGCGTTTCCCTTGGTAAACACGTAGAGGTTTCGTGCAATCGGATATGTCCCAGAAAGGACGTTTGCTGGGTTTGCGGTAATATTGTTTATCGTGAGTGCTTTTACTCCGTTGTCGACATAGCCAAGACCAACGTACCCTATAGCACCAGGGGTTTGTGTTACAGATTGGTAAATACCACCGTTAGAGTTTTTTTCCAAGTAAAATACGCTGAAATTTTCTTTCTTCATAACGTATTCCCAAAAAAACTCTCGCGATCCTGATGCACTGTCTCTACCAACGACGACTATCGGAAAACCTTTCTGAGATTGAATGCAGCCGCTACCAAGTATTGAAAAAATCGCAATGATTGAAATGAGCGCAATCATTATTTGTTGAAATTTTTTTTGTTCTCTTTTTTGTTCGATTGAACTCATCGTGCATCCTACAACCCGTGTAAAAATATATACTTTATTCACCATATACCCTACTGGCATATATAGTATTATAGAGTCAACAGAGTTCTATTGAGGTTTATCTGATGAAGACGTATTCTCATGAGATACGTTCTTATAAAATAAGAGGGGTTTATATTCTGATAATCGATTATAGGACGGCAGCATAGGGAGACAGTTCTATCCAAAGAAAATCAATAGGAGCAATGTGATTCATATGGGGATTCTTTCATGGTTAATACCGCAAGAAAAACATTTTTTTGACATGATTGAACGGCAAAGTAAAAATGTCCTCGAAGGTGTCGATGCACTGGTGAACATGTTGGAATATTATAATGAAATTGATAAAAAACGAGAGAAAATAAAACAGATAGAAAACGAAGGAGACAAAATGGTTCATGATATTTTTTCAGAGTTGAATAAAACCTTTATCACTCCTATTGATAGAGAGGACATTACCAAGTTAACTAGTTCGCTCGATGACATTCTGGATAATTTAGAAGCGGTCTCAGAACGATTGATCATCTATGAAATAAAGAAACCTCCTAAGTATATGCTAGAATTTGCACAGATATTGCAGAAAACTACTCGTAACGTGAACCAAGGTATTAATCTTCTCCGGAATTTCAAGGAAGCAAAACAGATACGGGCATTTTGCAAAGAAATCAATACCTTGGAAAACGAAGGAGATATTCTGTTACGGAAAGCAACTGCTGAACTGTTTACTAAAAAAGACCCTATCGAGATTATTAAAATAAAGGAACTCTACGATGACATGGAGGCCGCAATCGACCGCTGTGAAGATGTTGCTGATGTCATAGGTGACATCCTGGTGAAATACACGTAGGACGGGCAGAAATGGCTCCATTACTGATCCTGGTTATCATCATCATCTTTCTTGCCCTGGTTTTTGATTTCACCAATGGTTTCCATGATTCAGCAAATGCTATCGCCACGGTTGTGTCCACGAAAGTTCTCACCCCAAGACAGGCTGTTGGGTTTGCCGCATTCTTCAATTTTATTGCTGCGTTTGGATTCGGTGTTGCTGTCGCAAGTACAATTAGCAAAATCATTCACCTGAACATCGTTGCTGTTGATCTTATCCCTTATATTATTCTTGGAGGGTTAATCGGAGCCATTAGCTGGAATATCATCACTTGGTATCTTGGACTTCCAACCTCCTCTTCTCACGCGCTCATCGGAGGCATCATGGGCTCAGGGATATCCGCAGCAGGGTACGCAGTCATAAAATATGAAACCGTTGAACTCGCTGCCATCTTCATGTTTGTCTCCCCGATCATTGGGCTTATTTTTGGATTTCTCTTCATGGTCATTGTTCTCTGGGTATGTCGAAGAAGCTCAAAGTCAAAGGTGGACCGTTATTTCAAAAGACTTCAATTGTTTTCCGCGGGCATCTATAGCTTCAGTCACGGAACAAACGATGCGCAAAAAACTATGGGGATTATTACCCCCCTGTTGTTTAGTATCGGCTACTTTGGTGCTTCAGTTGACCCGAACAACCTTCCGGTTCCTATCTGGGTCATTTTATCTGCTCATGCAGCGATTGCTCTTGGGACACTTGTAGGGGGATGGCGTATCGTTAAAACCCTGGGACACAAAATCACTAAACTCCGTCCCGTGCATGGTTTTGCTGCCGAGACCGCGGGAGCAGCAACAATCCTTGGTGCCTCTATCGCAGGGATCCCGGTGAGCACAACCCATGTCATCTGCTCATCGATCATGGGGGTTGGAGCAACTAAAAGACTCAGCGCGGTGCGGTGGGGTATCGCACGGAACATCGTCTGGGTCTGGATTCTTACAATACCAATTAGTGCTCTGCTCGGATTCGTCGCATTCAAGGTTATTCAACTCTTCATATGAACTTGAGCTGCTCTAAACCTTTTAAGAACACCAATGATTTCACATGGCTGACCTCTTTCATAAATTTGGGCAAAATTTTGGCATAAATTTATATATAGCTTACCCTCTTCTTATCTTAAGAATAAAAAAAGGGAGAATATATGATGAAGAAAATAGTGATTATAAGTCTCTGCCTATTATTATTAGGCGTATCAATTGTTGCTGCGGCACCTGGAATGAGACAACAGACAACACAAACGGTGGCATTAGACCCAACAGGTACATTCGATGGGGTTGTCAGCCCTCAAAGAGGACCAAACGCAACAATTGTTGGCACAATATCGGGAAACTATACACTGCGAAACCGCGGTGGAAGATTTACCGGCGATTGGGCTACGGAAAACAGAACCGGAACCTTTAGAGGTGGATTCGGAAGACACATCATCATCGGAAGGATCAGTATAATGGTGAACGGCACTGAAAGAATGCTACCCATTGTAGGATTCATCCGAGCTCAAGACGGTCAGTTCAATGGGAGATTCATGGCACCAGTTGGTCCTGCACTCTATTTCCGGGGAAATTACACCTAAATAAAACCTTTTCTTTTTTCTTTTTTTTAATCCAACCTTTTTCTTGAATAGAAAACATTAAATTTCTACACAAGATTTGAATATGTGAAGGTGCCAAGAATCCTAAAAAAACAGGTACGTTGCCCGACATGCAACACAATTCTGACATGTTCAGGCGATCCTGGAGAAATCGTGAATGTAACTTGTCCTTGCTGTGGTGAGCGTGGAAAGGTCACATTCGAACGTTCTTTGGATACAACCACAACAGTCATCGAGATTCAAAAACTCACCAAAACATTCGGGAAATTCACCGCGGTAGACAGTCTTGACCTTACCATATATAAAGGAGAAATCTACGGATTATTGGGACCAAACGGTTCTGGAAAGACCACTATTATAAAAATGCTCACCGGGTTGCTCCAACCCACCGCAGGAACTACAAAACTTTTTGGGCACACACTTCCTTGTAAATCCGTCATGAACGACGTCGGCTACATGCCACAGGACACCGCGATCTACATTGATAACACCGTCCATGAAAACCTCTTTTTCTTTGGCAGTATTTACGGAATATCCAAGCAGCGCCTGGAGAAGCGAGAACGAGAGATGCTCCAATTTGTTGATCTGCAGAATTGGCGTGACAGTCTTGTCTCAACACTGAGCGGTGGCATGAAACATCGGGTGAGCCTCGCATGCGCATTGATACATGAACCAAAACTTGTTTTCCTTGACGAGCCGACCGTTGGGATCGACCCTGAACTACGAGCAACATTCTGGGAATACTTTGGGTCAATGGTAAAAAAAGGAATCACCGTTATCATCACCACCCATTACATGGATGAAGCAAATCGTTGTTCCCGCGTCGGTCTCCTGAGGCAGGGAAAACTCATCGCAGACGGCCGACCATCTGACCTAAAAAACAACACCAGAACCAACTCACTAGAAGACACATTTCTCGCACTAGCCGGGAGGAAAAAACCATGAAACTCAAACGAACCCTGGCGTTTTCCCGGCGAGCGCTCCTTCAGTTCAGACATGATCGTCGTACGTTCGCATTCGTCCTTATTATGCCACTGCTCATGATCCTTATTTTTGGGTACACCTTTGGCGGTGATGTCAAAAACATCGCTGTTGAGATTGTCAACCAAGACACTGGTCTACCCCCCGGAACATCAACTCTGTTACCCCAAGGGCTCTTCCTTGCAAAAAACATAACAAAAAACTTTGATAGAAACACTCTTTCTCTTCACGAGAATACGAATATCGATGATGCTCGACAAAAGGTCCATGACGGAAAGGCATGGGCCGCTATCATATTCCCTGCTAATTTCACGCAAAACTTCCTTACGACTCTTACTACACAACCCGGGACTGCCCATCCCAAAGTTGAAATCTATCTTGATGCGTCAAACCCGACGATATCTGCCGCAGTCATCAAAACCATTTCACACACAATTCAGATTACCCTGAAAGAACTGACAACAACACTCAATAAAACACAAATCGAAATGCCAATAACCATAGAACAAACCTATGCGTATGGTGGTAGCGATACCAGATTCATCGATTACTTCGCACCAGGGGTTATCTCCTTTGCGATCATGATGGTGACAACGATGATAACCATTATTTTATTTGTCAATGAGCGACGCAACGGGACGCTCCAGCGATTATTAGTGTCTCCTGCAAGCGAGAGTGAAATCGTTGCTGGGTACGCACTTGCGTTCGCGGTCATCGGCGTTTTCCAAAGCATCGTCGTCCTTGTGGCAGCAATACTTCTCTTTAATATTACGATTATTGGGAATATCTTCCTTGCCTTGGTTGTCATTCTCCTGCTCGCATTCGGACATCAAGGTCTCGGCATTCTGCTTTCGGCTGGAGCGAAAAACGAGATGCAAGCAGTCCAGTTCATCCCGCTGGTTCTTTTCCCGTCGATTCTTCTTGCTGGTTTGTTCTGGCCAATTGAATCAATCCCGAGTTACCTTCAGCCTCTTTCCTATGTTATTCCCCTTCGTTACGGGATTGATGCGGAGCGGTCTATTATGCTGCGTGGATGGGGGATTGGTGAGATCTGGGTTGACATTCTCGTGCTTATCCTGTTTGCATTGTTAACCCTCTCCGCAAGTGTTCTTTTGTTGAAACGGAAAAACTAAATCGTATTTTTTGTCTACGAATGTATGATATATCGGAACCGAACCGTTCAATTCCGAAATATTTATAAATCCATCGTTAATTACCCGACGTCATGCCCAGCATCCTGAATTTTGAAACAACGAACGGACGACAGAGAGGAATACTCACCATGTACCTCTTGTACTCCCTGCAAAAGAAACCTAAATCTGGATATGAGATCATCTCAGAAATCAAAGAAAAAACAGAGGGAACCTGGGTACCAAGCAAAGGAACCATCTATCCTCTTTTAAGGCAATTGGAAAAAGGAGGACTGATTAAGGTAAAAACCACAGAGAAACGCTCAAAAAATATTTTTAAGATAACCCCGAAAGGGGAAAAAATGATTCTCAACACAAAGAAACAAGGAGAAAGCATGATGAAAAAATTCATGAAATTTAGAAATTTAATTATCGACATGATTGAAGAAGATAGCGAGGTACTCTCAACAATGATGCAGATACAAAACTCTGTGTTTATGTCCTATAAAGGAAAAAAGAACGAAGTAATAAAAATACTCAGACG
>Ga0315274_10001779_pt1 | contig 33023 bp, 34 predicted proteins | sample YL17G02_20_MG_FD_203700 | JGI IMG/M metagenome (GOLD analysis project Ga0315274, IMG submission 203700) | Sediment microbial communities from Yellowstone Lake, YNP, Wyoming, USA - YL17G02_20 | ecosystem: Environmental > Aquatic > Freshwater > Lake > Sediment | place: USA: Wyoming | collected...
CGGAGTATTCTGACGAGGAGATAGCTAAATCTATTACCTATATAGCCAGCCCTCAGACAGCCCGGGGGCAGAAAATAGCCCAGGCAATTGAGGAAACCGCCCGAAAACACAAAGACGAGATTGCCCCATGTGAATTCTTGGCCTGGAAAGACAAATCTATCGAGGTGAAAGTCATCGAAACAGAGGCCGGCAAGAGACTAATCGGTCCCGCCGGTTTCAACGAAATCTGCGTTGCCAATGGCACTATTTATAGTGATGTTGTGCCTTCAGGAATACACACCGGCATAAATTATATGCGTGCTATAGCCATGGGTGCCGCAGCAGCAATAGAAAATAGCAAAGATAACTTAACTTATCAGGTGAAGGGAATAAAGCATCTTTCTGACCTCAATTTACAGATTCCCGAAGCTGTTCGACAACATATTGAAGGACAGCGGAAGAAGATAGGAGTCGGTGGCGCTGTATTTGTGGCCATAGAATCTAAGAAGCTCTAACTACTAAAGGTTAGCAATTCAGACAATGTCATTGCGAGGAATGCAGCAATCTCAGGCTGTACTGACATTTGACTTGCACTTAGTTAGCGACCGAAGGTGATGGGTTGAAAATTGAACAAAAGGGCGCATTGTTACCCGTTATCTCCAAGTTGAAAAGTTGATGACGGGACATCAAGCCAAATTAAGCTTCAGCCACTTCCGGTTCGCCTCCGCTGAATAAGTAGATACACCGTATTCACAATTCATTAAGCGTATCATCAAGATTTGACTCTGGTTGAGGATGGGCTATAATCACGATAAATTAAGGTAATTATTTTGTGTAATCGTTGAGGTTTGCACTAAAATGAGTGGAGGTATCCGCTTATGAAGGAAATTGAAGCCATGGAGAAGACTGGAAAACTGGCGGAAGACAGGACCAATAGCACAACCACTAAAAAACCTTGGTTTTGTGTCGCCATGGCACTTTTAGGCGGCACTACTATCTTCAAAACAGAAACTGAGTCATCAGCGAGCTTTTTAGAGAAGCTGGGCAGCGCAACAATCGGCTGGGTCGACTATGTGACTCAAGATGCTGATTTTGACAAACAGGCCCTTATCGCTGCCGCCCAGCTCGGTTTCAGTAATGAACTTGTCTCTTCCTTGATTGGCCAATCATACCTGACCTATCAGGATTTAGATACCGAGATGGGGATGAAGGTTCCCTGTATCCAGGTTGGACAACTTAATGTAGAAGCATATCCACTGTTACTGCTCTTAAGGAAGAATTTTATCCTAACCATACACCCGGTAAACGTAGACCGAAGATTCATCCGTTTGCGGAGATACGCCGAAACTGTTTTGAAGAGAATACCTGCTGACGGAAACGCTGATGACAAGCTGACCCTTCTTCTCATACGCATCATTGACCACAACAATGACCACAATTTTGAGCACCTGCGTCAGATTGAAGAGCAAGGCGACCAGCTCAACGAAATTATGACAGACCCTTATACCCCCCGAACCAAACTGGGGCCAGAGATTTATCATATGAAGCATGCCCTCATTACTTACCTGAATTCTCTCTGGGACACAGTGGACGTGCTTCATACCCTGCGCTACGGAGATGCTGAGCTTATCACTAATGACCAAAAGATTCTAGCTAAGCTTGCTATCCTAGTTGAGGATGTCAACAGGCAGATCGGGCTAGCTGAGCACATGTCAGACGTTTTGGCTTCAGGGCTGGAAGTATTGCAGAGCATGTACAATAATCAGCTTCAGAATGTCAATAACAGGCTGGCTTTGCTTCTGTCCTATTTGACAATAATAGGCACGGCCGTTCTTGTTCCCAATACACTGGCTACAATGTTAAGCAATGCGGTCTTTGATATTGGGCCTAAGGACCTGGGCTGGTATTTAGCCCTGATGATTGGCAGCACCATCGTAGCTACTGGTCTGGTCTACTGGTGGGTGCGGAAGCGCGGCTGGATACCTAAGAGAATGGATTGACTGTAAAGACTGGCACCCCACTTAATTTACCTCCGACCCCAATGATATCCCTAAGGCAACAAAAGTTCATTTTTTCAATGCGCTCGGTGACTGGGAAAACTGGGAGGTTATATTACAAAATTTTTGCATCTTCTTGACATTCCTTTGTCTCCAGAATAGTTCATTCTATCTTTCAGTCCAATACAGAGAAGTAGCTTTCTACAGCTAGGCAGGCATTTTATTGCTGATTTTACGAGTACGCACAAGTATTGCGACTTCTCAGGGCCTGTGTCATTATTATAGACGTTGTCAACTGCCCAGGTAGGGAAACCTAGTAAACACAGGAGGTTCTATGACATCCGTTTCACGGTTTCTTACGTCTCGCTGGGGACCCGTATTCACTGGTCTTGCTGCTGGAGTACTTGCCCCAGTGCTCGTCAAACTCGGTAATCCCGGGAACATGGGGATTTCTGTAAGCTGTTTCAGCCGCGATATTGCTGGGGCGCTTGGCCTGCACAGCAACGGCGAAGGGCAGTATATCCGTCCTGAGATAATCGGCTTTGTATTGGGTGCTCTTATTGCTGCGCTTATCTTCCGAGAGTTCAAGCCGCGCACCGGGTCAGCTCCGCTGATGCGTTTTCTCCTTGGCCTATTTGCTGCCTTTGGCATGCTGGTATTCATGGGCTGTCCGTGGCGCGCCTACCTGCGGCTCGCCGGCGGTGATTGGAACGCCATTTTTGGTATTCTTGGTCTGGTGGCTGGGATTGGAATAGGCATCGTCTTTCTGCGCAGGGGATTTAGCCTTGGCCGCAGCCATCCAGCACCCAGAGCTCTAGGCTGGGTGCTGCCAATCATAATGGTGACACTGCTTATTCTTTTGCTCGCTGCTCCACAGTTCGGGAGGGATGCCGATGGCAATCCAACCGGACCTATCTTTTTCTCCACGACAGAGCCGGGCAGTCAACACGCCCCTATAATCATCTCTCTAGTTGTAGCGCTTTTTATTGGTTTCCTGGCCCAGCGTAGCCGCTTCTGTACTGTTGCCGCGGTACGTGACATGCTATGGCTCCGGAATTCACATCTGCTGAATGGTCTTCTGGCATTCATCGGCGCTGCTTTCATTACCAACCTGATACTGGGCCAGTTTCATCCTGGCTTCGCAGACCAGCCGCTAGCTCAAACCAACGAGTGGTGGAACTTTGGCAGTATGGTCATGGCCGGACTCGCTTTCACTCTGGCTGGCGGTTGTCCTGCTCGGCAACTATTTCTTTCTGGAGAAGGCGATGCCGATGCAGCTATGTTTGTTATTGGTATGATTATAGGTGCCGGTTTTGCCCAGAACTACAACATAGCCACTTGCTTCTGTGGTGGGATGAGTGCCTTTGGGCCAGCTGCTGTCATTACGGGTCTAGTGATATGTATGATTGTTGGGTTAGTTATGCAGGAGGGAAAAACATAGGGAGCTTGTGATGAACGATATTAGGATAATCGATGCTGGCGAGTTGTCATGCCCGCAGCCAGCAACGCGGACACGTGAGAGGTTGCACAAGCTTGCCAGATGATGCTGAAGAAATGATATACCTTGATAACGCAGCGACATCCTGGCCCAAGCCGCCGGAAGTTCTAAAGGCTATGGCCGATGTCTTGGAACTCGCCGGGGGTAACCCTGGCCGCTCTGGGCACCGTTTGTCTGTTGCCGCGGCGCGAGAAGTATACAATGCCAGAGAAGATATTGCCCACTTTTTTAATGTTGCCGACCCGCTTCGGGTAATCTTGACAGCCAACGCTACCCATGCGATTAACATAGCTCTTAAAGGATTATTAAAACCCGGTGATCATGTTGTCACCAGCTCCATAGAACATAACGCAGTGATGCGACCGCTACGAAGCCTGGAAAAACAGGGCGTTCGGTTGAGCATTGTTCCCTGTGCTGCCGATGGCAGCCTTGACGTTAGAGACGTTGTCAAAGTGATGAATTCCCGCACACGTCTTGTAGCCATCACTCATGCGAGCAACGTATTGGGAACCATATTACCTGTTGCTGAGGTTGCCTCTGTTGCTCATGAGGCTGGGGCTTTGCTGTTAGCTGACGCTGCACAAACCGCGGGAACCATACCCATAGACATGCCGGCAATGGGAATTGACTTCTTGGCCTTCACCGGACATAAGGAATTGCAAGGCCCTCCTGGCATCGGTGGCCTGGCTATCGGCGAGAATGTTGATGTATCACAGATCGAACCGCTAATGCGTGGCGGCACGGGGAGCCGTTCCGAGTCGGAGGAACAACCAGATGACCTACCAGATAAATTTGAAAGCGGCACGCTTAACCTTGTGGGGATTGCTGGTCTCCACGCTGGCATACAGTGGGTGAGGAATAGAGGAATTGACACAATCCGGGCCCATCTAAAAGAGCTTACCCTGGCGCTCATAAATGGTTTATCTGAACTGCCAGGAATCAAGGTGTACGGACCACTTGACACCAATAGCACAGTAGCTGTCGTATCCTTTAGTGTTCAACACAAGCGGGTTTCAGAGGTCGGCCTGAAACTGGATGAAGAATATGGTATCCTGTGCCGCGTCGGCCTGCACTGCGCTCCGGCGGCGCACAAAACAATGGGCTCATTTCCAGAAGGGACAGTACGGCTGGCTCCGGGTGTGTTCACAACCATGGATGATATCAGCACAACAATAGGGGCAATAGAGCAGGTTATTCATTCATGACACGATACGGTGTAGTTCTCTTCTATACAAATTCATCTGTGATGCGTACCGAGAAGCTCCTGATGAAGGCGGGCTATTCTATCAAGCTGATTCCAACACCGAGAGAGTTTTCAAGCGATTGCGGGATGGCTCTGCGCTTTGACTGGGCTGACTATGAACAAGTTAAATTGATACTGGATACGGCACATCTGGAGATTGGCGCTATACATCAAATGTGACATTGGAGCTGGGGGCACTGGTCCCAGAGGTCCCGAGAACCAGATACAAATCGGTACACCAAAGTTACCAGACTCAGCTTTGACCTTGGAGCCGTGACCCAGCCTCCTATATCTGTCTCCAAAATAGTGCCCTGGGTGAATAATCAGGGGAAATGGGACACGATTGAGGCCAAGGTTAATGGACACTTAGGGCTTGCTCCTGGCCTCCTAGCGCTTCATAATGGTCTATCTAAAACAGATAAAGAGCTCACCACTGAACCCATTTTTATCCGAATTCGCGCCCTAGTTTCTTTTGGATGAATCACTATCAAACACTAGTAACGGTTGTCCATTTTGTTTAGCAGGGTTAGCTCAGACACTTTTGGAATCATCCCCCGCCACTGTTGAGCACTTAACAATCAAGGTTAAACATTTGGATTTCTGTTCTGATTTCTTGTTAGAATTGGCTAGCTTTGATTCTCGCGTTTCGCAACTGCCTTGAATCCTAGAGGTTAGGAATTTGGATAATGTCATTGCGAGCAACGCAGCAATCTCAGGCTGTATTAATATTTGTCTTGGTTAGTTAGCAACTGAAAATAGTGGGGTAAAAATTGAACAAAAGGCGGTTTGTTTAGCGCTGCGCCGCCTCTGTAATTTAATATGCTAGAATAGCAAGACCTTGTAATGGCGAGGGAACACTATGGACATTAAAATGTTGCCAGTATATTTTGTGATTGGCGGAATTGTAGTCTCCGCCGCAACCTATTTTGGAAGTCACGCAAAAAGTCTGCTGGCTGCATTCATTGCTTTCTTACCAGCTATGAGCGTGGTAATTATCTGCAGTATATATTTTGCTAGCGGAACACAAGCTGCTGTTTCCTATGCTAGAGGCATGTTAATACTATTGCCACCCTGGGTGCTCTATGTCCTTGCTGTAATCTTTCTTTTGCCCCGTATAGGTTTAGCGGGCTCGCTCATTGTGGGCGTTGCAGCCTACTCGGGAATAGCATTGCTAATCATGAGACTAACATAGTCTCGCACTACCCCAGTGCTCCTGAACTCAACTAAGATCACCTATCTGATTTGACTGGATTAGCTCAAACACTTTTGAAATCACCCCCCCCACTGTTGAGCACCTAACAATCAAGGTTAACATTTGGATTTTTGTTTGACTTCTTGTTAGAATTGGTTAGCTTTGATGCTAGCATTTCGCAGCTGGCTTAGACCCTAAAAATTGGAGTTGGGATTTTGAATTGGCTCATGATTTAGGATTTCCTCCCAAGGGGAAAGATGGAACAGAAAAGTAGTAAGTCACTACAGAAGCTCAGCGGGTTGCGCAGGGAACATAAGGGGCTTATTAACCTCATGCCTCTACAGACAGGTGGCATGCTTACCGATGCCGCCAAGGAGGCTTTAACGGAATTTGGGGATGGATATTCTGTGTGTGATTTTTGCCAGGGCAGTTTATGTAATGTAACCAATCCCCCCATCCGAGAGTTTGTCCAGGAGCTCCTACCTCAATTCTTAGGCTGTGAAGTTGCCACCATAACCCACGGAGCCCGAGAAGCTAAATTCATGGTCATGCATTCTCTAGCCAAGCCGGGGGACTCGATTCTTGTTGATGGCAACAGGCATTATACAACGTTCGTAGCTGCTGAAAGGGTGGGGCTAACCGTAATCGAGGTACCTAACTCCGGACATCCGGAATTCAGAATCGACGTTAACGAATACGCAGCACTCATAAAGCAACATGCCCCTAAGTTAATTCTATTAACTTATCCCGACGGTAATTATGGAAATCTTCCTGATGCCGGAAGGTTGGGAGAAATCGCTCAAGAATACAATATTCCTTATATCCTTAACGGGGCATACGCTGTGGGCAGAATGCCTGTAAGTATGGAGGAGATAAGGGCTGATTTCATTGTTGGCAGCGGGCATAAAAGCATGGCCTCTGCCGGACCTGCTGGGGTATTGGGAATGAAGAAGAAATGGGAAGAGACAGTGTTGAGAAAATCCGGCAAATATAGCAATAAAGAGATTGAGTTGCTCGGCTGTACTATAAGGGGGGTTCCCCTGATAACACTCATGGCTTCCTTCCCCCATGTAAAAGAAAGAGTTCAGCATTGGGATGAACAGGTATCTAAAGCACAGTGGTTTTCCGCTGAGCTTGAGAAATTAGGCTTTATACAATTAGGGGAAAAACCACATAGGCATGACTTGCTACACTTCGACGCGCCTGCGCTCTATGAAATCTCCAAGCGGGTTCGAGAGAAGGGATATTTCCTCTATAAAGAATTAAAGGAAAGAGGCATTTGGGGACCACAGCCAGGCTTAGCCAAGTCTTTCAAACTCTCCACCTTTGCTGCTGATAGGCAGCAGCTAGGGTTTGTTATAGACTCTTTTAAGGCTATCCTGAATAAATATAGTTAGCGGACCTGGGCAAAAAGCTCAGGGTGCTTCTGGGCATGGTCTTTTTTCAACTGCTGAAAAGATGCTTGAAATGGCAGAGAGGTAATATTGTCCGTGCTCATGATTATAGCGTCCTCTCCATCGCTGGAATAATACTTCAGGCGCCTCCCCGTCACTCGGAAGCCATACTTTCTATAAAGTTCCTGAGCTATCATATTAGAAGCACGCACTTCCAAAGTGACTACATTAGCATTCAATCTCTGTGTTAGTTCAATGGTTGCGATGAGCAAACCTTCACCTATGCCAAGTTGACGATAACCATTTCTGACACCAATGGCAATGATATGTGCCTCCCCCACCATCATCCAGAAGCCAGAAAAGCCAATTATGTCTTCCGATGTGTTAAGATGACGCCCATAGCTGAAGAGCCGTTTGAACCAAGGCACTTTCTGCATCGCTTGTCCCTCGGATTCTGGTACATGCCTCTCCTTACAAGCCACTATGTAGCGGACGGATGGATTGTCAAGATCCTGCTTATATGCTGATTGAGAGCGAAACACCCACTCGCCAGGGAAAGCCTCTCTATCAATTTGGGCTACCTGGGGGATATCCTCATACTCCATAGGGCGGATGACATAATATGTGCCGGGCATCACTTGAAATTTTAGCATAGTGTCGGGTTTTTTAGCCCTGCTCCCTTCTTCATTATGGCAGACAATTCAGCATCCCAGTTTCCTATGCTTTTTCGCCTTCAAACTTGCATCCTAGTATGCAAGTCCAGCAAATAGCTTTCACGAAAATTGTCATTCTGACACCTCCTAGAAAGTGCAGCCGTGGTAAATTATTGCACTGGCCAGAAAGGCTTGCTAAAATAGCCAAAGAATTAAAAGGAGCGAACTGAATAACCAGGTTGTAGTTATGACAGATTCTCCTGTTTTAGTGCTTAATCAGAGTTATGAGCCCCTTAACTTATGTCGCACGCGTCGGGCCATAGTGCTAGTGTTTCGGGGCAAAGCCGAAGTGCTGGAAAATAACAGAGGGGAGCTTCACTCTGCTAACCGCGTATTTCAGATACCTTCAGTAATCCGACTCGTCTATATGGTTAGTCGTCCCCGCCATCAGAAAAAATTGAGCAGGTCCGAGGTATTTACCCGTGACCAATACACCTGTCAGTATTGTGGCCGTCAAACTAAGGAGCTTACATTAGACCACGTTATGCCACGGCGGCGGGGTGGAAAGCACGCCTGGGACAATGTGGTCAGCGCCTGTATTCCTTGCAACAGGCACAAAGGCGGACGTACGCCGGATGAAGCAAGGATGAGCTTGCTGCACCAGCCGCATCCTCCTCGCAATGATGGTTTCTATATTCCCTATCACCTTCTCAATAATCATGGTGAATGGCAAAAATATCTACCCTCTTTGAATTAACTTAACCCCAATTTGCTCTAAGTCTAATCGGGTTCCTAAGAAAACTACACCTTCTCTTCTGGATGAATTAATTCAGCCAGAGCTATCTCTTTCATCACCCCATCATCCAATTGTACTGTTACCGTTTCCTTTAGGACGTTAATGCTGATTACCGTGGCTTTACCCCAGGGAGTTGATATTTCTTGTTTCGGCTTAGGCATCTGTTCTTTCACAGCTGCATATTCCTTGCTTTCATATGCCAGGCAGCAAAGGAGCCTCCCACAAATGCCCGATATCTTCATAGGATTCAAGGCCAAACTCTGTTCCTTAGCCATTTTAATAGATACTGAGGCAAAGCTGGTTAGGAAATTCTGACAACATAAAGGATAGCCGCACTTGCCCATGCTACCCAACAGCTTAGCCTCATCCCTTGCTCCCACTTGCCTTAACTCCACCCGTCTTTCCAGAGCATTGCTCAATTTCCGAACCAGGTCCCGGAAGTCCACCCTCTCCTCAGCGCTGAAGAATATGGTCAGGTGCTCATCCTGGGAATCATAGCGAGCCGCTAGCGGCTTCATCTTTAACCCAAGTTGGACTGCCATTTCATGGCACTTGCTTAAGGCTTCTTTTTCCAGGTTCCGCCGAGCTTCCTCTAAATCCTCTGCTTCTGCCTGGCTTACTACCTTCATTAATTGCTCGCCTGGGTGGGACGGGGCTTCCAGAGTAATAACTTTAGCCACATCCAGACCACGACCCGTATCCACCACTACATAGTCGTTTACCTGCAGGGATATCTCACCAGCGTCACAGTAGACTAATTTTCCTCTAGAGCGGAATTTAACCCCAATTATGTTAGCCATCAAGATATATTATATTCTAAACTCGGCAATGACATTCTTGTTCAGGATTTTATACTCAGTTTTTTCTAGGTAAATTGAGCATCAGCCATTCTAATGCTAAACGGGGATTAACATTCTTAGAGATTTCCTCCTGTAGCAAGCAAAGATTAGCAAGAAACCCTTTAATTTCGCTCAGACTTAATCCCCCGGCTTGTTCTTCCAGAGCTATCTCATAATCTACATTGATGACGGCCTCCTGGCAACCACCTTTAATGAGCATCAAATCACGCCACCAGTCGAGCCAAATCTCTATTATTTCTGTCCCGGCTCTCCGGTTCTGGCTAAACTGGCTTGCTAGCTCTTGGGCATAGGCAAACCTCTGCTCTAAGCTCCGACTTGTCGGAGTTAATAAAGAGACCAGCCTGGCTATCCTCTGAGACCGTTGCTCTAATATATCGTCATTTGCCAAAGCGGATAATGCCCAGCCAAGGCGACCATGGCACAATTGAGTCAAAAGCTTCGCTTTATCAGCATCAACGTTATATGAGTTGACGAGTACCTCCTGTACTTGCTCTGATGGCACAGGCTTCAATTCCAGCCGCTGACAACGTGAAATAATTGTCGGCAAGAGGTGTTTCTCTTCAGCAGCTAATAAAAGCCAAACTATCCTGGGCGGTGGCTCTTCTAATATCTTGAGCAAGGAATTAGCCGCCTCAGTAGATAAATATTCAGCGTCATCAATGATAAACACTTTGCACTTACCTTCATACGGTGGCAGGTTGGCTAAGCGTTGCAGCCCTCGAATATCATCAATGCCAATCTCCGTTTTAGAATCTAAGCCAATAGGGGTGACATCGGCATGCTTGCCCTCCAGGATTCGCTGGCAGGAACGGCATTGACCGCAAGGCAGTTCTGGGCCATCGCAATTTAGGGCTTGAGCTAAATTGATGGCTAAAGTCCCTTTGCCCACATGCCGCGGCCCTACCAGAAGATAGGCGTGGGCTATAGCATCGGTTTTAAGGCTGTAATCCAGCAAAGATAAAATTTTATCTTGTCCTATAACTTGCCACATGTTAAATCAGGTCCAGACCCATCATATCCTGATAAGTTTCCCGGCGCCGAATAAGACGCGCTCGACCTTCTTTTACCATAACTATAGCTGGCCTGGGCAGGGCATTATAATTGCTCGCCATGGGGATGGAATAGGCACCGCAAACTGGAATAGCTATGATGTCATCAGGATGCACTAACCCCAAATTGATATCCTTTACTAAAATATCACCAGACTCGCAGAGCTTGCCAGCAATGGTAACCATGTCTCTTCCTGCCTCTAAAGCTTTGTTAGCCACCAAAGCCTCATATTTAGCTCCATAGAGAGCCGGGCGGATATTGTCGCTCATGCCGCCATCGACACAGACATATTTCTTTATGCCGGGTATCTCCTTAATCGCCCCGACCTTGTATAATGCCACTCCGGCCTGGCCGACAATCGCCCTTCCGGGCTCGATAATGAGCCGGGGGCGCCTCAATCCCAGTTCCGAAATAAAACCATTCAATTTGTCGGTTACAGCCTGGGCATAGTCGGCTATTGTGGGTACTTTAGAACCCACAGTATATGGAATGGCAAAACCGCCACCGATGTTAAATTCGCTAAGGTTAAAACCGAATTTCCGTCCCATTTCCCGGGCAAAGCCAAGCACAAGCTCTATAGCCAGTTCATAAGGCTGAATCTCAGACACCGGGGAGCCGAGATGGAAGTGCAAGCCCAGAAGGTTAAGGTTGGAGGCCGACAGAGCCTGGTTTACCGCTTCCTCAGCCTGCCCGGTAGCTACGGGAAAGCCAAATTTGCTCTCTATCGTCCCGGTAGTAGTATATTGGTGAGTGTGGGGGTCGACCCCGGGAGTGAGGCGAAGCAAAATATCTTGGCTAATCCCCCTCTCCCCGGCCAACCCGTTGAGCAACTCAAGTTCATAGAAATTATCCACCACAATTCTGCCAACTCCCAAATCCAGGGCCAGATTTAGCTCTTCCGGAGTCTTGTTATTGCCGTGGGAATAGACCTTGTCCAGAGGAAAATCCACGGAATGGGCGATGCTAAGCTCTCCCCCGGAGACGACATCGAGTCCCAGGCCTTCTTCCTTAAATATGAGAGCCAAAGCCCTGTTCAGGAAGGCTTTGGAGGCATAAATGACCAGCGTATCAGGATAATGCTTACCGAACTCGTCTTTGAATTCACGGCACTTATGGCGGAGGGTGGACTCATCGAAAAGATAGAGCGGCGTGCCGAATTCCTCAGCCAGGTCAACAACATCGCAGCCGCCGATAAGGAGGTGGCCTTGCTTACTTACCTCAGCAGTGAGGGGAAAAAGAGTTAGCTTAGGCGCCTTGCTTGTGTTCATGCTGATATGGTAGCTTGTAATGCCCTATGAAGTCAAAATAATCGCCTGGTTCAGATTAACGCTTTAGCTTCGCTATTACAGCGTCGGCGACCTGGCTGGTGCCTACGGCGGTGGCGGGGTCGAGCTTCAAATCATAGGTGACGCTCTTGCCTTCAGCTATGACCTCAGCTACAGCGCTTTCCACCCTATCGGCGCTATCCTTCTCTCCCAGATAATGCAGCATCATCACCCCGGAGAGCATCATAGCCATGGGATTGACTTTATTCTGCCCGGCATATTTAGGGGCACTGCCGTGGGTAGGTTCAAAGACAGCTATCTTATCCCCGATGTTGGCTCCCGGAGCTATACCCATGCCACCACACAGCCCAGCACAGAGGTCGGAAATTATGTCGCCGTACAAATTGGGCAAAACGAGGACGTCAAACAGCTGGGGCTTCCTGACCAGCTCCATGCAGGTTGCATCCACAAGCATATCGCTAAATTCTACGTCGTTATACTCTTTGGCTACTTCACGGGCAGTGTACAAGAAGAGTCCGTCGGAGAATTTGAGTATGTTAGCCTTGTGAACCGCAGTAACCTTTTTCCTGCCGTTCTGTCGAGCATATTCAAAAGCAAATTTGACAATTCGTCGGCTCGCTGTTTGAGATATAACTTTCAGGCTTACAGCAGAATCTTTTCTTATCTCTTTTCCCGTGGCATTGAGCACTAAATCCAACAATTTCCCAGTCCCTGAATCACCTTTGGCAAATTCGATACCGGCATAGAGGTCTTCGGTATTCTCCCTGACAACCACTATATCCACGCCTTTGAACGGCGTTTTTATACCGGGGTACACCTTATAGGGACGAAGACAGGCATAAAGATCTAACGTCTGCCTCAAGGCGACATTGACGCTCCTGAAGCCAGTGCCTATGGGTGTGGTCACCGGTCCCTTAAGGGCAACTTTGTTTTTCCTTATGGACTGGAGAGCCTGGTCAGGGAGAGGTGTGCCAAACTTATCCTGAGCCTGACTACCTATGATAACAGTGTCCCACTGGAACTTGACCCCCGTGGCGTCCAGCACCCGCCGTGTCGCCTCAGCTACTTCAGGACCTATGCCATCGCCAGGGATAAAAGTTACTTTATGTTTCATAATAGCCATCACCCTCACCTTAATCCTCTCCCACTCGCCTGCTGGAGTCATACGGCGAGCAGGTCAAGGGAGAGGAAAGTTATCTTGTAATGACAAAGCTCTTATGCTTTTGTATATAGGGGATAAGCCCACCCTCTTTAAGGATGGCGGACATTATCGGCGGCATCTTGCTACAGCTTAATGTAATACCAGAAGTCAAATTAGCAATCATACCGCCTGTCAAATTTATCTCTAGTTCATCGCCGTCGCCAATTTTATCGGTGTCGCAAAGCAGGACAGGCAACCCTTGGTTTATGGCGTTCCGGAAAAAGATTCGCGCTGTCGATTTGGCTAAAATAGCGCCTACCCCCGACATTTTGATTACAACCGGCGCATGTTCCCGACTGGAACCCAGACCAAGATTTTTGCCCGCCACTAAGATTGCTTTGCCTGCACCTGCCTCTGACAAAGCCTTTGCTCTTGAGGCGAATTCAGGCGCAGCATCCTCCAGGACATGCTTGGCGAGTTCTGACAAGTTGCTCCTCAGGTGAGTAAACCTGCCGGGAATAATATCATCAGTGGAGATATTATCCCACAGCTTAATGGCTTTACCCTTGAGTACCAAATCTGCCATTACATGAACTCCCTGGGGTCAGTAATCTCGCCTCTTATGGCTGAGGCGGCGGCAGTGGCCGGGCTAGCCAAGTATACCATAGCCTCGGGGTTGCCCATTCTTCCCTTAAAATTACGATTGGCGGTGGAAAGGCAAACCTCGCCATCTCCCAACACCCCCTGGTGAAGACCGAGGCAAGCAGCGCAACCCGGCGGTAAAATAGTGGCTCCAGCTTCAATTAAGCTCTGGATATAGCCTTTTTTTATAGCTCGCATGAGCACTTGCCTGGAAGCTGGTGCTATGAGCAACCTAGTACCGGGATGCCTCTTCTTGCCCTTAACAATCTCCGCAGCCACGGCCAAATCTTCCAGACGTCCGTTAGTACAAGTGCCAATAAACGCCTGCTGGATTTTGACCCTTTTTACTCGAGTCACTGGACGGACGTTATCCACAGCGTGGGGAAGAGAGAGCATGGGCTCAAGCTGGTCGAGATTCACGGGTATGGCTTGCTCGTAATTTGCCTCAGCATCGGGATATAGCGGCTTGTAATTGTCGCCCCGGCCCTGCTCTATAAGGAAGTCCCTGGTGATTTTATCGCCGGGAAACAGGCCAACCTTGGCCCCGGCTTCCACAGCCATATTGGCGATAGTCAGACGCTGCGACATAGTCATCCGAGCCAACGCCTCGCCACCAAATTCCAAAGCCTTGTAATTAGCACCATCAGCGCCAATCTGGCCAATGAGATACAGAATTAAGTCCTTGGCGTAAACTCCCCGAGGGAAGACGCCACTGAGCTCAATGAGAAAACTTTCCGGTACCCGAAACCAGGTTTTACCCAGAGCTAAGGCTACGGCAACATCGCTGGAACCCATGCCCGTGGCAAAAGCTCCTAAGGCACCCGCAGTAACAGTATGAGAGTCCGCACCCACAATGATATCCCCCGGATTGGTGAAATTTTCCGCGACCAACTGGTGGCATATGCCTTCGCCTACTTCGTAGATGCGACAGCCTGTTTCTTCAGCGAAGCGGCGCAGAAGAATATGGTCATTAGAAAGCTGCTGAGCAGGACTAGGAGCAGCATGGTCCAGAAATATTATAGTTTGTTGCGGCTTAGCCAGAGCTTCAAAACCGCTTTCCTTAAACTGTCTTATGGTGAGGGGTCCAGTAGTATCCTGGACAAAAGCCAAATCCACGTCAGCAATCACGACGTCCCCGGCTTTAGCCTCGCCATGTGATTTAAGGCTCAAAATCTTCTCGGCTAATGTCTTGCCCATTCTTATTGCTTACTATTTTAATCGCTTTCTTTTGCTATAATCAATAACATGCCTGATTACAAACCAAGCACGCTGGGTTCCACTCGATGCGGCAGGAGCATCTTTTACTGGGGCAAGCGTACCTACATAATGGGGGTGGTAAATGTTTCCCCGGATTCTTTCTCTGGCGATGGATTGGCAGATGTTGAAGCAGCCGTAACCAGGGCAAAACGATTAGCCTATGAAGGAGCCGACATAATTGACATCGGCGGGGAATCTACCCGTCCCGGCTCAAATCCGGTTTCAACCGACGAAGAATTACGGCGGGTAATTCCTGTTGTGGAAAAACTGGCTCAGGAGACATCAGTGCCATTAAGTGTGGATACCTACAAGCTGGAGGTAGCCCGTCAGGCTTTAACTGCCGGAGCCAACATGATAAACGACATCTGGGCACTGAAGAAGGAGCCCAGGCTGGCCGAGTTAGCAGCTCAAAAGGGTGTGCCGATTGCTTTGATGAGCAATCAGCGTGACTCTCCATGCCACGACATCGTCTCTGCGGTTATTTCCGATTTGAAAAGAGCCATAAAGCAAGCGTTAAGCGCAGGAGTACCCTGGGAGAATATCATAGTCGACCCGGGCATAGGTTTCGGCAAGACACAGGAGCAAAATCTGGAAATTTTGCAACGCCTGGAGGAACTCAAAGTGCTGGGCAGACCTATCCTTCTGGGTAGCTCACGCAAGTCCTTTATAGGCTGGGTGCTCGATTTAACTCCTGAACAAAGGTCAAATAAAGTGGCATTCGTTCCACCAGGCGACCAGCGGCTAGAAGGAACGGCGGCCACCATAGCCATCGGCATCGCCAAGGGCGCTGATATTGTTCGGGTGCACGATGTCAAGGAGATGGCGCGTGTGTGCAAGATGAGCGATGCTATTGTGAGAGGCGTGTAAGCGAATTGGCCACTGCCTATCTTTGTCTGGGTTCAAACTTGGGAAAGCGGGAAGAAAACCTCTGTCAGGCTTTAACACTGCTTTCTCTAAAAGTAAATCTTGACGAGGTCTCATCCGTTTATGAAACCGAGCCAGTAGGCTACAAGGAGCAGCCATTGTTCCTCAACTTGGTCTGCCGTATCACCACCAATTTGCCTCCCGAGGAGCTTCTCCATCTCGCTAAAGACATTGAAACCAGAATGGGCAGAGTTCCCAGCGGGCAAATAAATTCACCTCGCCCTATAGATATAGATATCCTTTTCTATAACAACAAGATTATGGAAACCCAGAACCTAACCATCCCACACCCCCGCCTGCAAGACCGGGCTTTCGTTCTTATACCATTAGCGGAAATCGCCCCGGACTTAGTTCATCCCAAGCTGGGCAAGAGCATCGCCCGATTAGCTAGCGATGTTAAAGGACAAAAAGGGGTGCGAAAATGGTATTATATGAGATGACATAAATACCTGCGGATGGCAAAGAATACCAAAAACAGGAGGCTAGCAATGGGAACTAAGGGAAGGAAGAATGTTAAAAAGCCCAAGCAGAACAAGGAAAAGAAGAAATAGGAAGGGATAAGGTAAATATTAATCTAACCTCTAAACAATATCAAACGCCCAAAATCCAAAGGAATTAAACCGTTTAGAACTTGAATTTTAGATATTGTTTAGGACGCGTTATACACAAGAGGCATTAATGTATCAGCTATTTGTGGAAGAGCACTTTGATGCTGCGCACTACCTCCCGAACTATCATGGTAAGTGTGAAAAGCTACATGGCCACCGCTTCAAGGTAGTAGCCCGTTTAGAAGCAGCCAGTCTCGATGAGACTGGCCTGGCTTACGATTTCGCCCAGCTAAAGCAGCACCTCAGGGAAGTCCTGGCTCAATTCGACCATACCTGCCTGAATGATGTGTCCCCCCTTGATAAGATTGGCCCATCCAGCGAGAATATTGCTGCCACTATATATGATGCGCTCCAGGCTCGTTTTTCAGGCTCTCCGGTAAAGTTGGTGAATGTAGAGGTCTGGGAATCGCCCACAGCAGGCGTGGTGTATAGCCCTTGAGTTAAGTTTGCTGCTCCGGCGGTAACAAATTGGGGATCGTATCTACAATAGGGTAGGAATAGTTGCACTTAGAGCAATAAAGAGAACCCGTGACTATTTCTTCCCCTTTTCCCTCATCCACCCTAAGCTCCAAATCCCCCTTACATACGGGACAGGCTAAGATTTGCATCAGTTCTTTTTTCATTTCAGATTCCAATTATATCATATGAACCGTGAAACTAAGAAGGGGAAGTGCTATAATATTCGGCAGGAGAACAAAATGACAATCCAGATTAAAAAGACTTATAGGGGCTTAAGTCCTGGGATGCTGTGCGATGAGGTACAGGGCTTGTTGCATAAACAAGGGATTATAGCTGTTGAGACTGAGTCGCAAACATATGGTCTTCCCAGCGGCGACACTCAATCGCGTACCACGTTGGCATTAAAAACACCGGCCGAACAAGAGAAAGACCAGAAAGAATGCGGCATCGTACATATTCTAGGCTCACCACGGGACGAAACAAAAATGCTCCTTGACATAGATGAGACCCTCTTCCCCCAGGAAAAACTTTCCGCTTTTCAAGGAGACCTCGATTTTATCCTCGGCTCATACGAAATTAAGTGGTAAACGAGCGACTTTCAGACCAGAACCAGCTTGCCAGGAAAACCAAACAAGAACGAAGAGAAAGGCGGCGAGCAAAGGAAAAGGCCAGGATTCCCCAGCATGGCAAGAGCCTGGCAAGGGTATATAAGGACGCTGTATCTAAGGACGCGGTATCTAAGAGAGCCAGGACCACTAAAGACCACAAGCAGTCAAGCTAAAGCCTGGTGGTTGTTATGATAAAGAAATTCCTTCCCAGAGGTCCAATCATAGTCTTGATTTGCCTGGCAATTGGCTTCGCCATAGTCTATGGCGGCGAATGGCTGCTCCGGCAACTGGGATGCTTAGGGCATTGATTTCCGGGGCTGCTTAGATTTGAACCCGCCACAGGCCTAACTTATTTGATTTGTCGTTTTGAGCAGATTATGTAGCACTGCTCGCATTCATCATTACATGGCTCAGCATGAATGGTTACACTGGCCTCAGAGAGCTTATTTACTATCTCCATCTCAATTTGGTCACATATCTGATGAGCCTGCTCTAAGTGAATGTCTTTGGCCATTACCAAATGGAGGTCTATATAGTATTGGCTTCCAGCTCGGCGTGTACGTAAGGCATGAAAACCAACCACCCCGGGGCTGTGTTTCACCAGGCAGGCATCGATAATTGCCTGTTGTGAAGGTGGCAGTTTTTCATCAAGCAGTCCTGATATCGGCTTGCGGATTGTATCAACGGCTACTTTTAGGATATAGATAGCAACTCCGATAGCGATTATAGGGTCAATAATATTGAGCTTGGTGATTCGTACTATTGTTAGTCCAACCAATACTGCTGACGTGGAGTATACATCAGTGGCAATATTGCGTGCATTAGCTTCCAGTGCTACTGAGCCAGTAGTGCGGGATACTCTTAATAGATGGCGAGATAAGAAGATGCTGACCACTATGGAAACTGCCATCACCCCTATTCCGGCGTCGGCTAGTTGGATGCTGTAGCGTTCTATTTCTATTATCCGGTGTATGGATGAATAGATTATCAGTCCGCCAGCAATGAAGATGAGAATTCCCTGTGAAGCGCCGGCGATATCTTCCACCTTACCATGACCATATTGATGTTCTGTGTCAGCTGGCTTAGCCGCAATGCGAATGGCCGAGAAGGTGATTATTCCAGCGAACAAATCCAACAGGCTGTCAGCTGTCTGGGCCAGGATGCTGATGCTACCGGTCAGCCAGCTAACGATCACCTTAAGTATTATTAAACCGACGACTACACCGATCAGTAGCTTGGTAGCCCCGGCCTTTGTTGAAAACATTTTTCCCGCTCTCCTGCGTTCCCTGATATAAAACTACAGAGAACCAGAAGTTTACAGCGCTATTTCGGTTAAAGCAACTGTTATCTAGTATTTTCCGACTTCGTCACCATGTAATGCAATAGGGCTGTGAAGCAAAAGACAATTGCTGAAAGAATGCCGACCAGGACTAGAAGAGTTCCCACTAAATAAGTTAAACTGGCTGATTATGGATGACTCTATGGGCAAGGGTACCAGCAAAAGAGTGGTACTTCTTGTCGCCACGACAGCCTCGTTTATTTTCCCCTTTATGGGCTCCGCTGTGAATATTGCCCTCCCTAGACTCGGAAAAGAGCTGTCATTGGATGCCGTCATGTTAGGCTGGATTGCCACCGCCTACCTCCTGTCCTCGGCAACCTTTCTTGTTCCCTTCGGCAGAATAGCAGATATATATGGCAGGAAGAAGATTTTCACCTGTGGCATAGTTATCTTCACGATCTCGTCCCTTTTTGCGGGGATGGCAAGCTCTGCCCACATGCTTATTTCTTGCCGGGTTTTTCAGGGAATTGGCGGTGCCATGCTTGCCGGAACCGCAGTAGCATTGCTTACTACGGTATTTCCCGCCAATGAGAGGGGAAAAGTCCTGGGAATAAATATCGCGGCAGCATATATTGGCCTTTCCCTGGGCCCGGTTTTGGGTGGGATTCTCACACAGCATCTTGGCTGGAGGAGCATCTTTTTCATAAATGTGCCCCTGGGCTTGGCAGTTATCGGCGTTGTTTTATGGAAGCTTAAAGGTGAGTGGACTGGGGCAAAGGGCGAGAAGTTCGATTTTGCCGGCTCCGTAATCTATAGCCTTGCACTTGTAGCGCTGGTATACGGTTTTACTCTCCTGCCGGCGATGTCAGGAGTGTGGTTGATTGTGGGAGGCATCATAGGGCTTTCAGCATTCACCAGGTGGGAGATAAGAACAAGAAGCCCGGTCCTGGATATAAGCCTCTTCAAGAACAGCAGAGCCTTTACCTTTTCCAACCTGGCAGCATTGATTAACTACAGTGCCACATGGGCCGTGTCTTTACTCATAAGCCTTTATTTGCAGTATCTGAAGGGATTCAACCCTCAAAGTGCCGGCTTGATTCTGGTCGCCATGCCCGCTATGCAGGCTATTTTTTCACCGCTGGCCGGCAGGCTTTCGGACAGGATTGAACCAAGAATGATTGCCTCCGCAGGAATGGCATTGACCACCGCAGGACTCGTTATCTTCATTTTCCTAAATGAAGAAACCCCCTTGGGGTTTATTATAGGCAATTTGATTCTGATGGGTTTGGGCTTTGCTCTCTTCTCGTCTCCCAATACCAACGCGGTTATGAGTTCTGCCCCAAAGACGGCTTACGGGGTAGCCTCAGCGACGCTGGCAACGATGCGACAGGTTGGCATGGTCTTCAGCATGGGAGTCGCTATGTTGATGTTCACTCTATACATGGGGAGAGTTCAAATTACACCCGAATATTATCCTCTTTTCCAGGAAAGTATGAAAACGTCGTTCATCATTTTCGCCATTCTCTGCTTCGGCGGCATATTCGCCTCGCTAGCCCGAGGAAAGGTGCGATAGCCCCTCATGTCATTGCGAGCCCCGACTTGTCGGGGCGTGGCAATCTCCATCCTCACCCGCCTCACACCGGGATTGCGGAGCCTGTTCCGAAGCATAAGCGAGGAATCTCGCTCCTCGCAATGACAAAAGGGAAGTGCCACTAAGGTATTGAACCAGGACAGATTCTACCCAATGCCTGAGATTATAACCTTGGTTTTGGTGATGATACGCTGACTAATCAGTACAGCTTCGTTAGGGTTCTGCTTTCTCGCCCAAAGTAACCAGCTCTCTCCTCTGTATTGGCCTGCGCCGTCTTTTCCAGCCAAGCATCTCAAGAAGGTCACCGACAGCTTTGTCCTGCAGCATCTCATCGCGGAGGCACAAATCCGGATTGATCCGATACCTCAGACGTCGGCCTTCTCTTATCTTGGTAACGTAGCCGTCAGTTTCAAGATCAGTGATTATTCTGTGTATTGCCTTCTCGGTAATACCTATTGTCATGGAGAGCTCCCTAATGGTAATCCGTGGTTGCTGAGCAATCCGGCAAAGTACCAGCGCATAATTTGTAACAAACTTCCATCCCGGCATAATTACACCCCCTTCCCAAAATTAGCCCTCACCATTCCCCAAAAAATATTTTTACAAAATTTTTCCATCAAAGGCTAAAACCACTTGACAACTCCAACAAAGGATGTACAATTAAGTCAAGAAATACAATTCATATAGATGAAGACATGTAGATTATAACATGTAAAAGAATTCAGGTCAAGTAATTCCTGTATATTGCAGAAATTGGCAAATGAAAGGGGATAAAACGAAATAATGTAAACGCAGACAATGCGCAAGAATCAGTTAAATCGAGTATAAATTTTTTGTAACGGAGGAAAAAGAAATAAAAGTGAAAACAGCATCGGTAAAACTCAAAAGCCAGCCCGTGCATGAGTCAGAGAAACGCTGTCTAGAAAGCTGTAGCAACAACGACTCTGAAGAGGACCCCCCAGGTAAACGCAGCATCTCTAATGATCTGGAGGAGGAACCTCCAAGTAGACACAGCATCTGTGGTGACCTGGAGGAGAAACCTCCAAGTAAAATAGCCACGACCAGATACAGATTCTTTGGAGATATCCCAGACAGCGTCTGGAATGACTGGAAGTGGCAGTTCCGAAACAGAATTACCCGCGTCGAGCAATTAGCCCAATTCATTCCACTATCCACTGAAGAGCAGGCGCAGTTAAGGTTAGTAACCATGCGCTATCCCCTAGCAGTGACTCCCTATTACCTATCGCTGATCAACCCTGATGATCCCGATGACCCCATAAGAAAGCAGGCGATACCCTCCCCTATGGAAATGACCATGGGGTCGATGGGTTTAGAAGACCCACTGGATGAGAAAAGGGACACAGTGGTCCCTGGGCTGGTTCACCGCTACCCCGACCGGGTGCTTCTAGTGCTTACTGACATCTGCCCCATGCTCTGCCGACACTGCACCCGTAAGAGGGAATGGCGAAATGGCGGTTGGGTGCGGTCCCCTGCTGAAATCGAAGCTATGCTAGACTATATAAGCCAGCACAAGGCTGTCAGGGATATTATTATCTCCGGTGGTGATCCCCTGACACTTTCTACCCGCCACCTTGAATACATCATTAGCCTGATAAGAGAGATAAAGCACGTCGAAATTATCCGTATCGGCACTAGATTCCCGGTGGTGCTGCCCCAGCGTATAGACAATGAGCTGTGCAGCATGCTAGCTAAGTACGGGCCCATATGGCTTAATACTCATTTCAATCATGTTCGGGAGATAACTCCAGAAGCTGCTGCAGCATGTGACCGTCTGCTACGGAGTGGTGTTCCGGTAAACAACCAGTCGGTTCTGCTGCGCGGCATTAATGACAGCGTTGAAGCTCAGACGAAACTGTGCCACGGACTTCTCAAAATAAAGGTACGTCCTTACTATCTCTTTCAGTGTGACGAGGTACAGGGCACTGAGCACCTGCGTACATCTGTAGAGGCGGGCATAAAGATAATTGAGGGAATGCGCGGGCACACCTCAGGACTGGCTATTCCGACCTTCGTGATAGACCTGCCCCAAGGCGGTGGCAAGATCCCCCTCCAGCCAAACTACATCCTGGCACAGACTGAAGGTGAACTAGTGCTGCGGAATTACGAGGAACGCGTTTTCCATTATCGAAACCCCACAACCCTAGCACGCCCTGAACCGCCTGCTGAGGTGCTATGTCCAGCCGGTAGTGCGACTGCAAGCCTGCCTCAAGAAGCGACTGCCAATGTGGGTTAGCAGGAGTTCCAAATGCGGATAGGCTTGTCATACGACCTTAAGGAAACAATAGCGCCACAGCAAGCTAGCTGTGATGACGCTTTTGAGGAATATGACTCTTCGGAAACCGTGGAGCTGATAGCTGCGGCTCTTGGGGCTGCGGGGCACACAGTAACCATGCTTGGTGGTGGCAGGGAGTTTTTGGGCAAGATTCTTCACGATAAGGTAGACTTCGTCTTCAACATCGCCGAAGGGCGAGGTACCTACCGCAGCCGGGAAGCTCAGGTGCCTTCAATCCTCGAGATGTTGGATATACCCTATTCCGGTTCAGACCCACAGTGTCTTGCCATATGCCTGGACAAACCTCTGACCAAAAAGCTGGTCGCATCAGAAGGAGTAAGCACCCCGAAGTGGCATGTAATCGCTAATAGACAAGAGATTCGTCAGATAGACAGCTGTGATTTTCCTTTCCCGGCTATCGTCAAGCCCGCATACGAAGGCTCAAGCAAGGGGATTCGTCTCACTTCAGTGGTGGAAGACGCGAAACAGGCCATTGAGGTAGTAGAGAGCTTACTGGAGAAATACCAGCAACCCGCAATGGTGGAGGAGGTTATCTTGGGTGATGAGGTCACCGTGGGAATCATAGGCAACTCCCCTCCCAATGTCCTGGGTATGATGCGCATACTTCCGAAACAAAAGGGCAATTATTTCCTCTATACCCTTGAGGTAAAACGCAATTACCTGGAGTTGGTTGACTATGAGTGCCCTGCTGGTCTTGAGGAGAAGGTACTGCAACGTATACAAATTTCCAGCCTCAGGGCATTCAAGGCTCTGGGGTGCCGTGACCTCGCCCGGCTGGACTTCCGGATCAGCACAGCGGGAGTGCCCTACTTTCTGGAAATAAACCCTCTGCCTGGACTGGGTACCCACAGCGACCTGGTCATTATGGCAAAAAAGATGGACTGGAGTCATAGACAGCTGATAAGCGCTGTGCTTAATGCTGCGCTTGAGAGATATTCACAATGCGTATGCGTGTAGCCATCGCCTACAACGAACCACAGCAGTCACGTTATGACGCGGTCGGCGAAGAAAAGGCGGTGCTCAGTGTGCTTGAGACAGTGGAGGCGGTGCATCGGGCTTTGCTTGAGCTTGACTTTGATGTCACCCGGGTCCCTCTGGTGCCGCCACTTGAGCTAGCTGAGAAGGAGCTGAGAAACCTCAATAAGGACTTAGTTTTCAACCTTTTCGAGGGCTTCTGTGGCTACCCTGAGACTGAAGAAGTAGTACCACAAATCTTGTCGAAAATGGGTATTCTATTTACTGGCTGTCCCGGACCAGTGCTAAGGCTGGCTCTCGATAAGGCTAAGACAAAGCTAATTCTCCAAGCTGCCGGAATCAAGACGCCGGACTTTCAACTACTAAATCCCAAGACCCTAAACACGTTCCAGCTAGACTATCCCTGTATTGTTAAGCCTCGCTGTGAGGATGCCAGTAACGGCCTGTCAGCGGAGAGCGTGGTTCATGATTTTTTGGCTCTAGAAAGACAGGTTAACGCAATAAGCGACTCTTATGGTGGCAATGTCATCGTTGAAAAGTTCCTCACTGGTCGTGAGTTTAACGCCACTGTTATGGGTAACTCTGAATTCACTGTCTTACCCGTGTCGGAAATTGTCTATTCTCTACCCCCCGGAATGCCGGAGGTTCTTACCTTTGACGCCAAATGGAAGCCTGATAGCCCTTATTTTGAAGGCACAAAGCCCGTCTGCCCGGCTGAGATCAAGGCTGAAGAACAGCAACACATTGCTGAAACAATAACAACGGTTTACAGACTGTTCGGCTGCCGGGGCTATGCCAGAGTAGACCTGCGGCTGGATCAGGAGGGACAGCTAAACGTCATCGAGGTGAACCCCAACCCCGACATTTCTCCTGGAACTGGCGCGGCACGCCAGGCGGCAGCCGCCGGGATGACCTATACTCAATTCATTGAAAAAATTGTACAATTGGCTCTTGATGGGAAAGACAATGAAAATCGATATTCGCCCTATGACTCACGAAGACAAGCCCCGCATAACAAAAATACTGCGCGGCACACCAGAATTTAAACCCTTTGAAGTGGTGGTAGCTGAGGAAATAATCGACTGCTACCTTGATGACCCATTCGGCTCAGGCTATCAGATCCTCGTTGCTGAAGTCGACTCAACTGTAACAGGCTATATTTGCTACGGGCCTACACCACTGACTGAAGGGACATGGGATCTCTACTGGGAGGCTGTCGCCCCAGAAAGGCAAGGCCGAGGGATAGGCAGCGCCCTCACGAAGTCCGCGGAAAAGGAGATCGTGAGAGCTAAAGGAAGGCTGGCCATCATTGAGACATCATCCACGCCAGCATATGAGAAAACGAGGCATTTTCACATTAGTCATGGCTACGAGATAGTAGCCCGTATCCCTGACTTTTATGCGCCCGGGGATGATAAGCTAATCCTGCAAAAGCGGCTGAGGTGAAATCAAAGGGTCGGGAAGGGATGGTTCCCACAATGGTACCTTTATAGAAAGAGCTTCCGTTTCAGGGCAGATGGGTTATCTCGGTGGGCGGTTTTTTATGTAGCTCAAACTCTATTCCGGCTTCTCGGAACAAGTCTATGAAGGAATCATCGGCGTATCTACCAAAGGTTACGAAGCGCTTTATCTTGGCATTGACCAGCATCTTGGCACAGAGTATGCACGGTGAATGGGTAACATAAATCGTGGCACCCTCAAGGCTCACTCCATGGAGTGAAGCCTGTATGATTACATTTTGCTCGGCATGAATACCACGGCATATTTCTTGTCTGGTTCCAGATTCTATGCCCAGTTCATCCCTGAGGCAGCCGAGTTCAAGACAATCTTTAAGTCCAGCGGCAGCCCCATTGTATCCGGTGGCTAATATATGCTTGTCCTTCACTGCTACAGCGCCTACATGGTGGCGCAGGCAAGTAGAACGCTCTGCCACCACGGAAGCTATTTTGAGGAAATATTCATCGATGTCTGGCCTGGTTTTTCTTTTCATTTCAAAACAGATAAAACTCGTCCCGTCTCCCTTTCCAGCTCCTCCAAGGAAGCTTCATTTACTATGGTAAAGTCAGCCATGGCAATTGGCCCACCTTTGTTACTATTCTCTATCTCGGATTTATCTCGACTGGCCGCTTCCTCCAGCGTTAAGGGCCGTTTTGCTCTGTGATCAAGTCTGGCATGTCTGGTAGCAGGCGAGGCCCAGACCGCAAGCACACTGAGCCTTTCCCCATAGCGCTCCTTCAATAAAGTATACTCTTCCCAGGAGTAAAGCCCATCTACCACAACATTCGATGATTTCAACGAGCTATCAATCCTGGGCAAGTTCAATTTAGCGTAAGCAGCCATCCCGTGTTTTTCCCTCAGTTGCTGCCTAATATAACGCTCATTTTCCTCATTTGACTCCAGCCCTCTGTTCTTGAGCTCTTCGTCCGTAATATCCCCAAATCGTACCTTCTTAAAGCCATGTTCTTCAAATACTCTGGCTACCTCTGACTTGCCCGCACCGGCCATGCCAACAATTGCTACCACTTTCACAGTTTACTCGTAATCAACCCCGACAAGAGTCGGGGAATTGCGACAGTACTTAATATTAACAAGATTTACGCAACTATCATAGAGAAAATCTCAGACCTTAGCAAAAAGTTGACCACCCTCACCTTAATCTTCTCTCATCAAGGGGGAGAAAATTTGGCTTGCCATGGCCAGGCAGAAAGCCTTGTCACTAATAATGGGAAATATCGTAGTGCCTTGCCTGGCAGTTCAGCACGGATTATACTAAACGTCAATACATTGAGTTACATCGTCCTAATCTGTTGGTGAATAAATGTTTGGCGTCCTTTCCAGAGAAGATATCCTGAAGATGTTGGGGGCAAGTCCTCCCCTGGTGGAGAACTTATGTGATGCCCAGCAGCAGGTTCAACCCAATGGCATAGACTTGACCCTCAAAGAAGTAGCTTTGCTTTCTTCGCCGGGCAGCCTGGGCCCCAGCACTGAAATCAGGGCCCTTTCCCTTACTTCTCCGCTCGTTTTCGACGGTCTGGGACGTGTAGACCTGTTGCCCGGTTGTTACCTGGTTACATACAACGAGGTGGTTAATCTCCCCAAAAACATAATGGCTCTGGCAATGCCCCGGTCAAGTCTTCTGCGCTGCGGGGTCAGCATTCATAATGCAGTTTGGGATGCTGGCTATTCGGGTAGGTCGCAGTCTCTCATGGTGGTCTACAATCCACAGGGATTTCGGCTACACAGGAACGCTCGAATTGTTCAGATGGTCTTCTTCTTTTTGAGCCGCGAGGTAGCCCAAGGCTATCATGGTATGTTTCAAGGCGAGAACATCTGATGAGGATTTTAAGTTGGGCTAATTATGTTTGCCTACTTGCTCCAACCTGCGGATATCACTAGTTAGAGATACACGTACTTTCTCGGCAACCTTGCGGAAATGGAATCCCTGAACAGCAAGCGTCATGGATAAAGGGAAAGTTTTTGGTTTTTTCAGCAAGGTCCAGACAACCAACTTCCAATAATCTATTCTCCCTTTCTCCTGGACCCCCAAAACCCACGTGGACCTTATCCATGCTATGAGATGGACAAGAGAAAGCTTAAATTTTCCTTTATTGCCAGGTCTATACTCCCTCAGAAAGGTTTTAACACGCTCATAGTATTGCTTGGGGGCGTAGATTGTATCTACAACATGCTTATAGCCACTGGTAAGCGTTTCGCGACCCATTTTGGGTATGAAATTGGTTGAACCATCTGTGTTATCACCAGAGCCCTTTGGCAGTAGACGGTTTTCCTTTTTCAGACGTTGGTATAATCTTGTCCCTGGAGGAGCCATTAGCACACCAACCATAGCCATAACAATTCCACTCTTTTGGATGAAATCAATCTGGCTTTTGAAGATGGAAATTGGGTCACTATCAAACCCAACAATAAATCCTCCCTGCACCTGCAAACCGTGGTTCTGCATCTTCTTAACCGAGGCCAACAAATCACGATTTTTATTCGGCAATTTATTACATTCGACTAAACTTTCTTCATTGGGGCTTTCGATGCCCACAAATATCATGTCAAATCCCGCCTCAGTCATTAGACGCATTAGCTCTTCATCATCGGCAAGATTTATAGATGCTTCCGTATAAAACGAAAAGGGATGTTTCTTCTCTTTCATCCATTCAATTATTGCCGGCAGAATTTCTGACTTTAGTTTCCGTTTATTGCCAATGAAATTATCATCAACAAAGAACACACTAGCTCGCCATCCCATATCGTATAATGCGTCCAGTTCGGCTATTACCTGAGTTGCGTCTTTGGTTCGTGGCACATGTCCATTTATTATAACGATGTCGCAGAATTCACAATTAAAAGGGCAGCCTCGAGAATACTGGATACTCATTGATTGGTATTTCTTCCTGTTGATAAGTGACCACAAAGGCACAGGAGTTTTCTTTATATCCGGCCGTTCTTCAGACGTGTAGCGATGTTTAGCACAGCCCTTCTCTAAATCTTCCAAAAAGAGCGGCAGCAGGTTTTCAGCCTCGCTAGATATTAGATGGTCTATATCATCATGACCAAATTCTTCGTACCCAGTGAAAAAAACAGGGCCCCCGCCAACAATCTTAGTTCCGAACTTTTTGCACCTTTCGACGACTTCCCTCGCCGAATCCTGCTGCGCTACCATAGCGCTGATAAACACATAATCAGCCCACTTAATGTCTTCATCTGTCAGGGTTGTGGTATTTATATCCACAAGTTTTTTCTCCCATTCCTCGGGAAGCATGGCAGCTACAGTTAATAAGCCCAGAGGGGGGAAAGTTGCCTTTTTAAAAATAAATTTTAAAGCATGCCTAAAACTCCAGAAGGTATCCGGATACCGGGGATAAACTAAGAGTATTTTCAACTTATGCTCCTTTGTATGCTCTTTTCAACATAGTGTGAACGATAATACCATAACATATCAGTATTTTACTAGTGGCATATCTAAGTCAGGCGGCAAAAATAAAAAAGGCAGAACGACCATGAAAGTCATCCTGCCCTCTTTAATTTCTTGGTGGCGGGGGTTGGATTTGAACCAACGACCTGCAAATGTTTAGCCTGAAAATGAGCTACGCCCAGGTGTGGTAAATCACGGTAAACCCCGGCGCCAGGATTGTGAGGCGAGTCGGGGGTGCGGCGGGGCGGAGGGCATTTTGTAGCTGGAAATGAAAATAACTTGGTAGTAAAAAATCCAATAAATCGAAGGAAAATGAGCGATAATTGCGGGGATACTTTACCCTTGCTCTGCCAGTGCTATGTCCATTTCTGTGGTTGAATTGGCATTCGCCTAAACATCCTTACATCTATCTTTTCCAGTTTTTCCGTCTGAACCGTAAAGTATTCCATGCCTTGAGCCTTGTATGTCATGCGAAAACGCAACTTAACCTTACCATCCGTTATGTTGTCAAGCAGCGTCTTGCCAATATCAGTATGAAAATCAAACCTCGTTCCTAAATCGTGGACGGCACCAGGGAATATTACTGTCTCTTGAGGTTGCTGGTATTTCTGTGGATAATGTTTGCTTTCATTATCGTCCTCAATCACTTCGGCATCGTCGAAAAATGCTATCTCAGCAGTAACTAGGTTAGCTGGTACTGGGCCCGTGTTTTTCACATGGAACTCTAAAGTCGCTATGTGCTCTCTTTTGTTTAAAGATACGTTTGCGATGCCAGGTTCCACTGCCAAAAACGGCCTCACCGTAATTCTCGTCAGCTCCAATGACCGTAACGCCAGCAGGGCAGAAATACCAGCGAAAATAGCCGCAATGCTGCTCACGAGAAAAGGGACTTCTAGCCAAAACTGGTCACGGTTAGTCTTATAAAGTATCGCTGCTCGTATGACAGGAACTAGGACTATCAGGTAGCAGAAAACCCATCTTGTTGGTATCTTAGGTAGCTTCAGTTTCTTGGGTTTCTTGCGTAAAGCCAAGTTCACTTAACCTCTCCAAATCAGCTGGCTAAGCTACTCGTAGGCACCTATTGTCTTTCACTGCTACTTGATATCCAGTACACCACAGGCACATACTCGTCAACAGGCAACGGATGATAATTGGGTATAGATGACTGGTCCACATAAAAAACAGACAAATAGTACCTCCCTGTTGCTTCAGCTACACAACAAAAGGTGGTACCCCCCTGTCCCGAACCTAGGTTGACCTGCAGATAATGAGACGAATCAAGGTCATGAGTGATATAGACTCGATAATCCACATGGCTGAAGTTACCACTAACATAACCCTGCAACACATCACCAGCGTTAAGGTCAATGCTACAAGGTGTTGAGGTCATCCCGCCGCTCGCTCCCACACGCAACCAAGCGACTTGGCGTTGCACCGACAATGAGCTCGGAGGCCCCTGAATACCCTGTATCCCTTGTGGGCCTGTATCACCCTTCGGTCCCTGTGGGCCTGGCAACAACAAGGCTAAGCTCAACGCAGCTACAGCTATCACCATTGCTACGATGGAAAGCCACAACGGTAATCTATTCATTGCTCACCTCCTCTTAAATCAATTATATCCCTAGCCAACCGCTAATGGAAGACATGTACGAGTGGAGAATTTCCATCCAAGAAATTGTCTCCGGTTTTGGCACTTAGATACCACTGCGATTCCTCTATTCATACTCTTTTGCCTTCTTTCTCCAAACCTGCTGGCTGGGCTACCCATCAGCCATAGCGTACATCGTAATCGTAATTGTAGCACTTGCCGAAGAATTGCTTGCCTTGCTTGTACTGCCAGTTACCTCATTACTGAGAACGCCAGTATCAGCAGTAGAAATGCTAGTATCACTTAGCCCAAACAAGACTAACCCCCCGCCAGTATGATTGCAAGGGTAGCCAGTAAGAATGGCTTCTTCACTTCCACCCTCTCTTAATCTAATTATACCTCCAGCCAGTCATGATTTACTAGACGTTATTCAAAATATTCGTCCTTGTCCTACAGAGTCTCTCGTCTGTTTTTCTACCTCTTTAGCTTCTACATCCAGTTCAAGTTGTCGTCTACGTAATTTAGCTTCAGCGTTTGTTATTCTATTAAGCTCATTACTTAGGCGTATCAAAAGTGTTATAAGTGACGCTGCAAAAATTACAAACCCAATGAGGGCCCAAACTTGCCAAGGCAAACCTCTCATTCCTTTATCCATTAAGTCCAAGACTAACGAAATTATTGCAAATACAATTCCAACCACACTCCCCAAGATGTGTAACCACCATAAGAAAATTTGCTTCATCCTTATCCTCCAAACTCAGACTACTTGAAGGATAACAAAAATTGAAAGTCTTAGCCAGTATGTTTGAAAGGAACCTCCCCTAGGCAATTAACTCGCCTCTATGATATTGACCTGCGGAAACAGTAAGCCCCCTGTGGCCGTTTAACCACAAGGGGCTTTATTATGTATGAGGCTATTAGCTAGCCCCCAACCGTTGCATTGGCAAACGGGGCATAACGCCTGTGGGTATCGCGCATTTCCTCGCTGCGCGTTAGGCACTTGCAAAGAGGGCAGGATGACTCTGAAAGCCATCCTGCCCTCTTTAATTTCTTGGTGGCGGGGGTTGGATTTGAACCAACGACCTCCGGGTTATGAGCCCGACGAGCTACCACTGCTCTACCCCGCGTCGAACACCCATTTTATAAGGTTTTGTGCTCAGTCTGGCATGGGTCAAGGCCTCAGCCATTAGTACGGCTTAGCTAAACGGATTACTCCGCTTACACACGCCGCCTATCAAGCAAGTAGTCTACTTGCGGCTTTACCCGGTTAACCCGGTGGGAGATCTAATCTTGGGGTGGGCTTCGCGCTTATATGCTTTCAGCGCTTATCCCATCCAGACATAGCTACCCAGCACTGCTCCTGGCGGAACAACTGGCACACCAGAGGTCTGTCCCTCCTAATCCTCTCGTACTAAGGAGAGCTTCCCTCAAATCTCCGGCGCCCACGACGGATAGAGACCAACCTGTCTCACGACGGTCTGAACCCAGCTCGCGTGCCGCTTTAATGGGCGAACAGCCCAACCCTTGGGACCTTCTTCAGCCCCAGGATGCGGCGAGCCGACATCGAGGTGCCAAACCTTGCCGTCGATATGAACTCTTGGGCAAGATAAGCCTGTTTTCCCTAGCGTAGCTTTTATCCGATAAGCCACGGCCTTTCCATACAGTACCGTAGGATCACTTTGCCCGACTTTCGTCCCTGCTCGACTTGTAGGTCTCACAGTCAAGCTCCCTTATGCCAATGCACTCTATACACGGTTTCCATTCGTGCTGAGGGAACCTTTGGACGCCTCCGTTACCTTTTAGGAGGCAACCGCCCCAGTTAAACTACCCACCAGACAGTGTCCCCCGATTACATCGGGGTTAGAACCAAAACCAGACAAGAGTGGTATTTCACCGTTGGCTCCACCGAGGCTGACGCCCCAGTTTCGTAGCCTCCCACCTATCCTACACATGCCTAGCCTAAGCTCAGTGTCAAGCTATAGTAAAGCTGCTAGGGTCTTTTTGTCCTGTCGCGGGTAGAGGGCATCTTCACCCCCATTGCAATTTCACCGAGCCCCTCGTTGAGACAGCGCCCAGGTCGTTAGACCATTCGTGCAGGTCGGAACTTACCCGACAAGGGACTTCGCTACCTTAGGACCGTTATAGTTACGGCCGCCGCTTACCAGGGCTTCAGTTCAAAGCTTCGAATGTTACCATCCTAACCTCTCTCCTTAACCTTCTGGCGCTGGGCAGGTATCAGCCTCTATATTTCAGCTTTTTCGCTTTAGCAGAGACCTGTGTTTTTGTTAAACAGTCGCCTGGGCCAATTTTGTGTCCCCACCTTATTACAGGTGGGCCCCCTTCTTCCGAAGTTACGGGGTTAGATTGCCGAGTTCCTTAACGAGGGTTCTCTCGAACACCTTGGGACATTTATCCCCACCTACCAGTGGCGGTTTGCAGTACAGGCGCCTAGCTTTTTAGCAACGAGGCTTTTCTTGACAGTGTAGGCTCAGTTGAGTTTTCTCAGGTTGCCCCTCAAATTCTCCCTCCCCTCAGCTTAATACCAGGGTGGATTTGCCTGCCCTGATGCACCTTGAGTTGGAAACACACCATGTCCATTAGGCATGCTCAACCTACCTTACTGTGTCCCCCCTTTGCCTTAAAACAAAAGCTCAGCGGTGTAGGAATATTAACCTACTGTCCATCGCTTACCCCATTAGGGTTCAGCTTAGGCCTGACTAACCCTACGCCGATAAACGTTGCGTAGGAAACCTTAGGTTTACGGT
>Ga0315274_10001780_pt1 | contig 33008 bp, 24 predicted proteins | sample YL17G02_20_MG_FD_203700 | JGI IMG/M metagenome (GOLD analysis project Ga0315274, IMG submission 203700) | Sediment microbial communities from Yellowstone Lake, YNP, Wyoming, USA - YL17G02_20 | ecosystem: Environmental > Aquatic > Freshwater > Lake > Sediment | place: USA: Wyoming | collected...
CTCATGGCCGATGACCTGCGGTATCCTGGTGCGGTGGTCCATATGCCCCAGGTAGATGTGGACATCCGTCCCGCAGATGCCGCCATAGGCGATGTTCAGCCTGACCTCTCCGGTTCCCGGTGGCCGGGGTGGGGAATCACCAACGCGGAAGCTCTTATTTCCCTGGTAGAACGCTCCTTTCATGGTTACCCCCCTGAAAAGAAATGGTTGTGAAGTATCAGCCAGTTTTGCTGGCCGTCGTGGATATTAGTATATCATATTCATTGGCCGCTTGAGCAATTATGAGGTGAAACTGTCCGATGTTTAATGTGCGGTGGCAAGGTCACCTACTGTGGCTGCCGTCAAGCGGGCAATATCGGCCGTCTTCAGTCTGACCAGCTTGGACCTAGTGCCACCGCCACACCAGACGTAATCACGGCGCATGACCCTCTGGTCAATATATACCGGTATTTTTGTCTTGTGACCGACTGGAGGTATACCGCCGGTGGGATAACCGGTAACAGCCTTGGCCGCGATGTCGGTGGCCAGCCGCACCGACTTTGAGCCGGAGTCGCGTTCCAGCTTGTGACGGCTCACATCGGTATCGGCAAGTACCACCGCCAGCAATGGCCTGTCATCCTGGTCAACAAAGACGATGGACTTGACAATCTCACTTAAAGGCACGCCGCTGGCCTCAGCCGCCTCGGCGGCATGGTGGGTGGCCCTTTTCTCTATGAACTCAAATTCAACTTTATGGCTGACCAGAAAGGCGGCCAGGTTCATCAGACTGCTCCCAGCCAGCCATTCTACACTGCGCTGATGACCTTGACAATCCATTTCCGGGCTGGTGAAATTGTCCAGCGCTTGACAAACGCGGTGGGGCTCACTAAACTGCCTTTATTCGATTTGTTATTAATCAGGAGGTTCTGCGATGGCAAAAGCTGATTGTGTCGTCAAGGGAGGCCTGGTCGTCAGCGGGAAGGGAATAACCAGATCTGACGTTCTGGTGGGCGACGGGGTGGTACAGCAGGTGGGCGGGAATCTCAAAGCGCCGAAAATAATTGATGCTTCCGGTAAATACGTGTTCCCCGGCATCGTTGACGCCCACTGCCACCCGGTCTATGCCGACAAAATGGACACCTTTTCCCTGTCGGCAGCCTATGGCGGCATCACCACGATTATCCCGTTCTTTGGCAATCTGGCGGCATGGGGCACCGTCGGCAAGGCTTCAGAAATCATTAAAAGGATGATTGAAGAGGGGGAGCGCATTTCTTACCTTGATTTCGCCATCCATGCGGCATTCGTTGCCGAAGACGATGTCAGGGCGGAAATCCCAAAGCTGGTCAAGATGGGGGTACCCTCTTTCAAGATGTATATGACGTATCCACGAAGGGGCATGATGATGCCCGATGATAAGATGCTGGAGGCTATGGCGGTAACGGCAGTCGAAGGTGGTCTGGCCATGGTGCATGCCGAAAATGGTTACGGTATCGACTACCTTGTGGAAAAGTTTACCGCTGAGGGCAAAGTCTCCCGCGAATATTTCATGCCGTCGCAGCCAAATATTCTTGAAATTGACGCGGTGCGGCGGGCAGCCACCTATGCTGCCATCACCGGTAGTCCTCTCTACTACGTGCACCTGAGTGCAAGGGAGATGCCTGAAATAATGGCCCATATGAAGCGGGAAGACTGGCGCATCTACGGTGAGACCTGCCCGCAGTACCTGTCCCAGACCAACCAGGCCGTGCTGGAGAGGGGGGCTCTGGGCAAAGTGGGACCGCCATTGCGGGAGAAGGAAGACAACGAGGCAATCTGGCAGGGCCTGGCCAGCCACGCCATCGATACTGTGGCCAGCGATTCGTGCGGCATCAGGACAGAACAAAAAGAGTGGGGTGGCGCTTCTAAAGATTTCATCACCGGTACGGGTGCCCGGCCCCGAACGGGCAACATCTTTGAAGCTCGCTTTGGCGCGCCCTGGGTGGAGCATATGCTCCAGGTGGTGTACCAAGATGGTGTGAATAGCGGACGCATCACCCTGCCGCGTCTGGTACAGACAATGTGTGAAAACCCGGCGAAGATTTTCGGGCTCTATCCGAGGAAAGGCATAATTCAGGAGGGCTCAGACGCCGATATAGTTGTCTTTGATTCGTCGGTGCCGTGTACTATCAGCGCGGAGAGCATGCACGGCAATTCCGATTTCACCCTCTTTGAGGGCAAGGAAGTGATGGGTGTCCCGGTCTTCTCCATGCAGCGCGGCGCGGTGATAATAGAAGATGGGCAGCTCAGGCGGAAACAGGGCAGTGCCCGCTTCCTGCCCGGGAACTGCGATCTGGCTGCCTATTCCAGGAATGGATACCCCGTGGACTAAGCTGGCCGCGGCCACGTTGATGATAAAATTTTAATTATTGAACTTTAGAGGGCGCTGGTATAGATGTTCTTGACATCATCTTCGGTCAGATTTCTCGGATTGGTCACGAAGAGCCGGCTCAGCTTCATGCCTCCTTCCACGAGCGACGGGATATCGGCTTTGGTAACACTGTAATCGCTCAATTTAGCGGGAATGTTGAGGGTTTCCAGCAACCTGAATATATAGGCCACCAGTTTTTCCGCTGCCTGGTAGGGCGAAAGCCCTTCCGTGTTTTCACCCACCGCCTGAGCTATGCTGGCGTACTTCCTTGGATTGCCGATTTTATTGTAATCCACAACGTAAGGCAGCATGACGGCATTGGACCGGCCGTGGGACATGTGGTATTTAATACCCAGTATATTGGATAAACCGTGAACCGCCCCCACTCCCCCGGTGTTCATGGCCAGACCGGCGAGCATGGCTGCAAGCGACATCTGGTAACGCGCGGGTATGTTCTCGGCTTTGGCATAAGCGGTGGGCAGGTTTTCCGCAATCAGACGGATGGCCTCGATGGCCAGGATATCGGAGAAAGGCGCGGCATTCATCGATACAAAAGTTTCTATGGCATGAACCAGAGCGTCGACCCCGGTATCGGCGGTGACCTTGGGTGGCATTGACAGCGTGAGCAGGGGGTCGACGATGGCAACATTGGCCAGAGCGAAGTGGCTGTAAATCGACTTTTTCAGGTTTTCGGCCTCATCCTTAAACACGAGCACGCGGGTGACCTCGCTCCCGGTGCCGGCGGTGGTCGGAAGCAGTATTTTGGGAAGGCCGCCGGCAGGCACATTTTCCATGCCCGCGTAATCCAGCACTTTGCCTTTGTTCTTGGCCATGATGGCCACACCTTTAGCCACATCCAGCGAGCTGCCCCCGCCAACACCGATAATGATGTCTGCCCCATTATCGATTGCTATCCGGGCACCATCATCAATGTTCCGTGACGGTGGCTCGGCCTCGACCTTGTCAAAAATGTCAAAAGCTATCTTCCGGGCTTTAAGTGAATCCTGGACGTTCGCCAGCAGGTTGGCTTTTACTACCCCCTTATCGGTGACAATGAGCGCCTTTTTCGCCTTGAATTGCGCTGCCTCCTGCCCTGCCAGGCTGGCAGTGCCGTTGCCAAATATGATCTTGTTTGGCGATAGTAGCGTGTTCACTTTATTCATTATAGAAGCACCTCTCTTTCTCTCACTCAGAATTGGCACACCGCCACCATTCTAGTACGCCAGCCGTCAAGTATCAACAATTCAATATGCGCCGTACCAGCTGTAAATAGCCCATCTCTCTGATTCTCTATACTCTAACGGGTGATTCATGGTTCACCCGCGGTATGGCTGCGATTCGGCACTGGTAATGCGATTCCCGTCAAAGAGCGGCACAAGGTGGTATTTATCTATCTGGCTGGCATACTCCAGGTCAGCGGCAAAGCCGATGCTTTTCAGATAGCGGCCATGTTCGCTGGCCGCGAGAACAGCCAGTGGCTTTCCCCGGTTCATACTGGCATATTCGGCAGCTGATATGGTCGCATCGCTGAGCTCAGGCACTATGCCACATTCAACCAATCCGGACAGCAAGCGTGGTACTAGCAATCCGGCGCAGTACCAGTCTTCCAGCGATGGTTCACCGTGACGCCCCGCACAGATGAGAAAAATTCTCTTTATGGCATCGCTCACCGCTGCCCTCACCATTGCGGTGGACACGGCGGACAGATTGACCAGTGCCCCGAGGTATACGGGCCGGGCACTGCCCCGGTACGCTCTTCGCAGGGCTGGCGTACCGTTGGTGGTGGAAAAGTAAATCACCCTTCCGGATATCTTGCCCGAGTCAAGATACTCGATAGGGGAGTTCCCCAGATGAAATCCGGGAATGCGCAGTCCTCTTCTTTCGCCGCCGAGCAGGAAGGGGGTGTTACCTCCTGATGCGGCGTATCGCCTGGCCTCCGCAGCGGTAAGGCAGGGGCGCACCTCGCTGGCACCATGCGCCAGTGCCGTAACTATGGTGGTGGTGGCGCGGAGGACATCGATAACCACACATATCGTGTCTTCAAAACGAGGTGGCAGCAGCCGTGGAGTCAGGATAACGTCTATTTTCATACCCGGGTTAACCATCACGGTAAATTGAGTTGAACCGGTAACAGTATATCATAGAGCTGGATTGAGGCATAAGTAACTCTGGATGATTCATGGTCAGACGTTCTTCGGGAAATATGGTGGTTAACAAAAAGAGAGGCGGGCTAGCTTTATGCTGTGCCCGCCTCTCTTTATTCGTCCTGCTTGTCTTTAGGCAAAGTTTTGGTTAACTTACCTTTCTATCACCAACGAGGGAAGCCAGGTGATTAGCTGCGGGAAAAAGACCAGCAGCGCCAGAACACACAGGATAATGATAATGTAAGGGATGATACCACGTATTATGTCCATCACCGTTATGCCCAGAGATGGGTCAGCAGCGCCCTTGCAGATGTAAATCCCCATGGCGAAAGGCGGCGTCATGAAGGCGGTCTGGAGGTTGACACAGACCATGATGGCGGCCCAGATCGGGTCAAAGCCCAGCGCCTCGAAAATGGGGGTGATGATGGGCACCGTGATGAAGAGGATGCCAATCCAGTCGATAAAGAAGCCGAGGAGGAAGATGATGAGCTGGATGAGGATGAAGGCGCCCCACCTGCCGCCGGGCGCGCCCATAATGAGCTGGGTCGCGAACTCTCCGCACCCGAAGCCCAGAAAGACGCCGACAAAGGCGAAGGACATGGTGCCGACGAGGAAAATCATCCCGGATATCCTCGTCGTCGTGACCATCACCTCTCTTAAGATTTTAAAGGTTAAGCGACGGTAGCCAAGGGTCATTAGGATAGCCATGAAAGCGCCACAGCCAGCGGCCTCGGTGGGCGGTGCAATGCCCAGGAAGATGACCCCCAGCACGGAGAAAATGAGGGCGGCCGGCGGGCCCAGGGAGATAGCAAGCTTGGACGTCTTCTGCCAGAAGGGAACCGCTCTTTCTTCAACGGGCACTGGAGGTGCGATGTCTGGCTGAATAACAGAACGAATAGTAACATAGGCGATATAACAGGCGGAAAGGATGAAGCCGGGGACAAAGGCGCCGAAGAGCATCTTGCCGACCGATATCTGCGCCATCGGCCCGTAAACGACAATCATGACGCTGGGCGGGATGAGGATGCCCAGGACGCCCGAGGCAACGACACAACCGGTGGCAAGGCTCTTATTGTAGCCCCGCCTTATCATCGAGGGCAGGGCCACCAGCGTGAGCAGCGTCACCGAGGCGGTGATGACGCCAACGGTAGCCGCCATAATCGTACCCACCACGATGGTGACCACCGCCAGCCCGCCGCGGAACCCTCCCAGCCAGAGGTAGAGGGCAGCATAGAGCCGCTCAATTATCCCCGAGCTTTCCAGCATCGACCCCATGAATATGAAGAGGGGCACCGCCAGCAGGACGCGGTTGCTCATCAGCCGGTACACGCGCAGATAAAAAACGCTGCCAACTTGCTCTTCCCAGAGAAAGATGCCGAGGGCAATACCAATGAACCCGATGATATAGCCCAGGGGGAAGCCGGTTATCACCAGCACCAGGACGGCACCAAGCATGACGATGCTAACGAACGCAGGACTCAGTTCAGGCATATTCTTTCCCCTTTATAGCATGGTATAAGGCGCGAGAGATGTTGGCCAGGCCCTGCATGAACAGGAAGGCGAAGCCGAGGAAAATCATCGTCCGGAGCGGGTACCAGGGCGGGTACCAGTAGCCCTCCACACTTTTTTCCATGACGCCCCAGGACCAACACATCTTATTCCAGGCGTAGAACAGGACTAATCCAATGGTGGGGAGAAGGAAAATAATGCCGCAGATAGCATCGGCGATGGCTTTGCCGCGGGGGGACAAGTGAGTATGGAGCACGTCCACCCGGACATGGCCGTGCTTGCTCTCCGTATAGGCATAACCTAAACCATACAGAGACATACCGAGGGCCATGCAAATCTCGTAGCCCCATATTGTCGGAGCGTTAAAGGCGTAGCGGGCAACAACCTCATACACCATGAGCAGTACTAACGCAAGCGCGAAGTAGCCAGCAATATTTCCTGCCCCCCCGCTGATGGAATCAACTACCTTGAAGACTTTTCTCATCGCTTTTCATTCTCGTTAATATTTGAAACCCCCTGCTCCGGTTTCCCAGAGCAGGGGGTTTTTGGCAACTACATGCGCTGCCAGGTGCCGCGGACTAATGTCTTGAAGTTCTGAATCGAGGTGTAGATTTGCTTGAATACGGGGTCCGCGGCCGAGCGGTCGGCGTAGAGCTTCTCCGCCCTTGAGACCATCTCGTCAGCAATCGACTGCGGGATGAAGTCCACATGGACGCCCTTCGCCTTTAACAGCGGGATAGCTTCAAGGTCCTTGCCGACCATGAAGCGATAGTAGTCCATGCCCGCCGCAAAGCCCATCTCGGTAATCATCTTCTTGATATCGTCAGGGAATGAATTCCAGGTATCCATGTTCCACATCTGGGGCTGCCACTCCTCGGGCTGGCGGACTGGGCCGAGGTACATGTAGTCGACGACCTCGTACATTTTTACCGAGTAGTCATACCCCGGAGAGCTGAGCTGGTAGCCGTCAATCACGCCTCGCATCAGCGACTCGTAGGTCTCCTCGGTGCTGAGCGTGACCACGGAGGCGCCCATCTCGGTGAAAATCTTGCCGTCATCGCCGGCAGTCCTGAGCTTCAGGCCCTTGATGTCAGCCGGTGTTTTGAGCTCTTTGTTGCTGCTGATGAACATCTCGGGCACGGTCACAAACCCGGGACCCTGGTACACGTTGTAGTCCTTGGTCATCTCGCTGAGGAAGGCCAGGCCCTCGTTCTGCATCCAGAAGTACTGCTCGGTGGGGGAAAGGCCGGCAATCTGGAAGGTGAACAGGTTGCAGCCCGGGCCGAAGCGGTCCATCCAGTACATGGTGCAGGTGGTGGCAAAGTCAAGCACGCCATCTTTAATGCCGTCAAGCTCCACCATGGACGGGACAATCTCGCCGCCCGAATGCGGGGGCATTTTTATCCGGCTGCCGCTGGCAATTTCGAGATTTGCCTGAAATTTGGCTACTCCCTGGCACATAGTGGAGCCGGCGCCGGCGTGACACTGGCCAACCAGAGTCCATACTTTGGCCGGTTGGGCTGGTGCTGGAGCCGGAGCTGGGGCCGGAGCTGGTGCTGGAGCGGGTGCGGGCGCCGGAGCTGGAGCTGGGGCCGGTGCAGGCGCCGGAGCTGGAGCGGGTGCAGGCGCTGGGGCCGGCGCTGGTTTGGCACAGGCGCCAGCAATGAGACTAACGATTAGTAGTAATGCCATTAATCCGAAGATTATCGATTTCCTCACTAAGTTCTACCTCCTAACTAATCAGAATACAGTGTTAACCGATACCTGACTATAATTGAATTTAATCACCTCCTTTACTATGAATCTCGTCGTGATTACCGGTAAATTCAAATTTAAGCGCTGAGCAAAAATGATATTTGTCAAGTAAATAGTTTTACCCAAGATTTTAGTCGGTCAGCTAATATACAATAATATTTGATTTCGTAATTGTCAAGACCTCTTGATATAATTTGCTTATTTTTATTCTAACACGGTGAGTCACGGGTGGACACAAATAGCGACTTCGATTATTAAAATTGCCAAAAGCGGATAATATATGTTAATGTTCGGAAAAGTCACCACGGAATATTAGCCTCCGATTAGATAGAAATTGGTATTGAATTATATTGAATTATGGATATAGCAGTGCTAGCATCCATTGCATCTGACTATTGAATGGATGAGGCGTACCATTTCGGGGTATCAGAGGTAAATCTTCATGCGTTACCAGCATTGGCTAGGCTTGGGGGCAAGCATAGTTCTGGGGATAATCTTATTAGTCGCGGGCATAGGTAAATTACTGGTTAAATCAGAATTATTTGAGACATACTATCCAGGTTATCTCGACTTTCTAACACTGGACCAGGTTAGACTTTTATTTCACGGGCTTCCCTATGTTGAAATCGTCATTGGCTCTCTTTTAATTGTAGGGTTGGCCACTAAACTTGTGGCTGCTTTGTCCTCATTATTGATTGTTGCTTTTATCACCAGCAATGTCTGGTTCATCGCGCATGGAATGGGCTTTGAGCCCTGCGGATGTCTGGGCATTATTGACCGGCTGTTTCAGAGTAAGCTCTCCACACAGCAATCACTTTACCTGGATATAGCCATGTTGGCTCTGATACTGATTACCCTCTCCTGCTATCAGCGCAAATTTACCAATATTTATCCCTGGTTTTTAAAAAGAATCGAACAGGGTAAAAAATGATTTGGTGACGGGGGCACCGGGCCATAAAGTGACCTGCGCGGCACCTACTTTATAGCCCGGGCGGTGATTTCAGCAAGGTCCAAGACCTGCGCTTGTCCCGAAACATCCTTGTCTTTAAGCCCGTCTTCAAACATAATCATGCAGTAAGGACAGCAGACGCAAATCGTCTGCGGGCCTTTTTCCAGTGCCTGTTCCACGCGGGCCACATTGATGCGCTTGCCCAGGCTTTCTTCCATCCACATCCGGCCACCCCCAGCACCACAACAAAAAGAACGCCTCTGGTGTAAATCCATCTCCGCTGGCTTCTGGCCGGTGACCGCGGCGATCACCTGGCGGGGAGCTTCATAAATATTATTGTAACGCCCAAGGTAGCAGGAATCATGGAAGACGAGCTTTCCCAGATCGGTCACATGGTTCAATTTAAGTTTTCCATCCTGAATGAGGCGGTAGATGAATTCGGTGTGGTGGTAGACCTCCAGTTCAACGCCGTACTGCCTGTAGTCGTTCTTAAACGTGCTGTAACAGTGTGGGCATTGGGTAATGATTCTGGTCACCCCTTTCTCGGCAAACAGTTTGATATTCGCCTGTGCCATACGGGCAAAGACATATTCGTTGCCTAAGCGTCGAAGGCTATCGCCACAGCACAATTCATCTTTGCCCAGAATACCCCAGGAAATGCCGGCAGCATTCAAAATGTCGGCTACAGCCACCGTTGTCCGCCGGCTTCGGGCATCGAAAGCGCCGGCACAGCCGACGTAGTATAAAAATTCCGTCTCAGCGGCCGAAAAAGGTTTAACGTCAATATCGCTGGCCCACTTGACACGCTCTGATGGCGCAATGCCCCAGGGATTGCTCCGCTGTTCCATATTTTCAAACAAGTTGAGTAATTCATCGGGAAATTTGGCTTTTAACTGTACCAGGTTGCGCCGCATATCAATGATGTGGTGCACATGCTCAATCTTTACCGGACATACCTCCATGCAGGCCCCGCAGGTGGTGCACTCCCAGAGCATTTCTTCGGAGATGCTGCCTTCCCCGTTCTCCGCAATTAACGGCAGCAGCGGCTCCCGTTTCTTCAGGATTAAAGGCCCATTGGTCAGCAGATTACGCTTGAGTTCTTTAATCAACGTGCGTGGATTGAGCGGTTTTCCGGTGGCATAGGCGGGGCAGACCTCCTGACAGTGACCGGGTTCAACACAGGCGTAAAGGTCGAGGAGGCGCTTGCGGCTGAAGTCATCTATGTTGGTGACGCCAAAAGTGGCCTCGTCTTCAAGATTAATGCGGCTGGGGATACCGTGGGGAGGTGGTGTGGAGAGGAGGTCATTTAAAAGTGCGGCGATTATATGCAAATATCTGGTATAGCCAATAATTATCAGCACCAGCAGGACAAATCCCCAGTGGCTCCAGAACCAGACGCTGTGCCACATCTCCAGTGAAGCGCCAGACGTGTAAGCATGACTGAAAGCGGTGCTTATGGGTGGGGTTGGAAAGCCAAGACCAGCCGGGGGGTGTCCGGCGGCAATCTGGGTGGCAATTTTACCCAGATGTGTTACCGGGTGGATGAGAACGGTGACCAGTATCACCATCGCTTCAAAGGTACGGTGACCCTCAAGGCGTGGTGGCCGGATAATGTAGCGCCGAACGATACCCCAGAGTGCTCCAAGCATGATGAAGGGGGCAACGATGTCCATGACCCAGGTATAGACACTGTAGACCGGATTATGTTCCATGACATCAGAAATTCCGAATCCAGAGCCAACGATGATGAAGAAAAAGTAGTAGGTGATGAATAAGAGAAAGCCCCAGACCATGAGCATGTGGCCCAGGCCGGCGCGGTCTTTCCTGGTCAGGTTCTTGAACTGGCACTGCTGCCAAATCAAGTGACCGATGGCCGTTACTGCCCTCTGGAATAGCTGGCGGTAACTTTCTTCTTTTCTGCCCAGAGCGAGATAGCGATAAAGCTGATAAAGTCGGTAGACGAAGACACCTGCGGCAAAGCCAGTGAGTCCCCAGAACAGGATATACCCGGCGACTCCCAAATGGCTTACTGGATTCATATTAGTTCTTGGTCCCTTTCTATCTGTCTAGTGTCTTTCCACTTTGAAATCCACGCCTTTAGCCCGAAGCTCTCTGACCCTTTTGGTCAAGCACGGGACAACTTTCAGCACGTCGCCAACAATGCCGTAGGTGGCCACTTCAAAGATGGGCGCATTCTTGTCGGTATTGATGGCCACGATAGTATCTGAATCCTGCATGCCGACCAAATGCTGGATGGCGCCGCTGATGCCACAGGCGATATACAGTTTGGGGCGGACCGTTTTCCCGGTCTGACCGACCTGTCGTTCGGCGGGCATCCAGCCTGCCTCGACGGCGCCGCGGGAGGAACCGACCACACCGCCCAGCTCATCGGCCAGCTCCTGAAGGAGGGCAAAATTTTCTTTGGCGCGCATGCCGCGACCGCCCGAGACGATGATATCCGCCGCCGCCACATCTACGTCGCCTGCTTTGCGCTCATCTATTACTTCAAGTACCTTGACCGCGATGTCCGCCTCCTGGAACGGCACCATCTCACGGATGATTTCACCATGGCGTGAAGGGTCTTTCGCGGGCAGGGGCATGACGTGCGGGCGGACGGTGGCCATCTGAGGACGGGTGCGCTCGGTCAGAATGGTAGCCATGATATTGCCGCCGAAGGCAGGGCGGGTCTGCAGCAGATAACCCCGGTCATCAATTGATAGCCCGGTGCAGTCAGCAGTAAGGCCGGTATGAAGTTCGGTGGCTACCGCCCCGGCCAGGTCTCTCCCCAGTCCGGTTGCCCCCACCAACATTATTTCTGGCTTGTATTTTCTGACTAGGTAACATATGGTCTTGTAGTACGGTTCGGTACGGTAGTAATGAAATAAGGGGGCATCAATGAGGTACGCTTTACTGGCTCCATAGGTAAATGACTCGTGGCAGAGAGGCTCCATCTTGTCGCCAATAACCACGGAGCACAATTCCTCTTTACGGGCTTTGGCTAAATCAGCCCCAACCCCCAGCAGTTCCCAGGAAACACCGGCCGGTTCGCCGCCCGTCTGCTCCACGAATACCCAGACTCCCCGGTATTCCTTGAGTTTGGCAAGTAATGCGGCTTCCCCTTCCGTTACCTCAGGGGCGGCTTCAACCGCCGCCGCCTTTTCCCGTGCCGCCAGTTCGGCAAGGATTTTCTGCTCTTCCGGCGTGAGGTAAATTTCCAGGGCATCAGCGGGGCAGACCTTGAGGCATTTACGGCAGCCGATACATTTGGCAACGATGATTATCGGCTCGCCTTGCTCATTCATTTCGATGGCATCTTTGGGGCAGGAACTCTGACAGCGGGCACCACAGGCAATGCATTTACCGGGAATGAGCCGGACTACGCCACGTGGTCTCTTTACTTTCTTCCTGTCTTCCATGTGCCTCTTTCTGTTAGCTACTTTGAACCAAAATAGAGTATGTCTTTTTCGATTAGATTTCCCAGCAGCAGGTTGGCTGCCTCTTCAGGTTTATTTAACCCGTCACCCAAAATCTCACCCTTGGCTCTCTCCGGGGAAAAGATGCGGCGCACCTGTGTTGCCGAGCCTTTCAGGCCGACCATATTTTCTTCCAGTTTCATTTCCTTGTTATCCCATAAAATCACAGGTGCTTTTTGGGCTATTAGCCGCCTGGGCACCGTGGGGTAGCGCAGTCGGTTGATTTCCCGTACTACGGCAATCAACGTTGGCAGCGGTGCCTCGACTGTTTCCCGCCAGCTACCCACTTTGCGTCTTACTCTAACTTTCCTCGCCTTAAGGTCGAAATATTCAATGCGGTCAACCAGTGTTAGCTGTGAGAAACCGAGACGGGTGGCGATGCCTGGTCCAACCTGGGCCGTATCACCGTCAATAGTCTGCCGCCCGCAAATTACGGCTACCACCTCGTCCTTCTGATTCAACCGCTTGATGGCTTCCGAAAGCACGAAACTTGTTGCCAGCGTATCGGCACCACCGAAGACCCGGTCGCTCAGAAGCACCGCTTCATCAACACCAAGCGCTAAACCCTTGCGCAGTGTAATCTCGGTATTGGGAGGTCCCATGGAAATGACGGCTACGCGGAATCCGTATCTGTCTTTAAGGCGGAGACTCTCTTCCAGAGCGTGGGCGTCAAAAGGATTCATGATAAAAGGCACCCCTTCTCGCTTCAGAGTGCCCGTTACCGGATCGACTTCAACCTGAGTGGTATCAGGTACTTGTTTAATACAGGCAACGACTAACATTTACTATTCTTTATTATAATACAACTGGCATATGGAATAATAATCCAGTTGTAAATTGCCCCTTCTATTATTACTTATTCTTAAAATTAAAAAATCAGAAATAGAAGAGAGAAGTCTACTGTGGCTCTGTTTCTGATAGCGACCGGGCGGCTGCCTGGTACATTCCCTTGATGTATTCTTTGAGCATTCGCCGGGCGGAAAAGGCAGGTGCGATTGAGCGTATTGCTTCCTTCATCATCCGAATCCAGCCGTGGGACACGTCATTTCGGTCTCGAGCATAGTAAAGGGGCACAATCTCTTCTTCTAATAGACGGTAGAGTGCCTCAGCGTCTGCTTCGTCTTGTTCCTCTGTCGCCGGCGCGGCAAGGTCACTGCCAATGACCCAGCCATTGCTGCCGTTATACCCCTCTTGCCACCATCCGTCACGGATACTGAGGTGGAGCACACCATTGAGGGAAGCCTTCATGCCGCTGGTGCCACAGGCTTCCTGCAAGCGGCGCGGGGCATTGAGCCACACATCTGCCCCGTGAACCAGATAGCGGGCCAGGTGCATATCATAGTTCTCAATGAAAGCGATGCGGCCCTGAAGCCTGCGATCTAACGCTAGGTGGTACACTTGATGCACAAGTTCTTTTGACGGGAGGTCGGCAGGGTGCGACTTCCCCGCAAATATAATCTGCACCGGATGCCAGTCATTGGCTATAATTCGCTTTAGACGCTCTATGTCTCTGAAAATTAGCGTTGGTCGCTTATACTCGGTGAAGCGGCGGGCAAATACCATGGTCAGCACTTCAGGGTCGAGCAATGTGCCCCCCGCCAGCATCTGGCCAGGCGGTATATCGTTCTCCACCCAGCGCTTCCGCGCGCGCACGCGCACCGTGCTCACCAGCTTATTCTTGAGCAGCTGATGAACCTCCCAGAGCTCTTCATCCGGAATATTCAGGAGACGTTCCCACAGTCTGGGGTCATCATGGTGCTCCATCCAGTCTTCTCCCAGGTATTTTCTAAATAGGTGGTACAGCTCGGGAGCAATCCAGGTCGGAACATGTATTCCATTGGTGATGTGCGATATGGGCACCTGGTCTTCGGCAACATCAGGCCAGAGTCCGTGCCACATCTTTCGGGTGACTTGCCCATGAAGCTGGCTCACGGCGCAGCGATGATTCGCCGTTCTCAGCGCCAATGCGGTCATATTAAAGTATTGGGTTCCAGAGTCATCTTGCTGTCCCAGCTGGAGGAATGTTTCCCGCTCGATTCCGAGAGGTTCCCGGTAACGGCGGAAATACTTGTCCACCAGCTCGGCAGTGAAGACATCATGGCCGGCGAGAACTGGAGTATGGGTAGTGAATACGGTTGTTGCTTGCACCCGGCTTATGGCTTCAGTAAAACTCGCTCCTTTGGCCACTTCTTCTCGCATACGTTCCAGCATCATGAAGGCGGTATGTCCCTCATTAGCGTGCCAGACGACCGGGCTAATACCGAGCGCTCTTAAGACGCGCACACCGCCGATGCCCAATATAATTTCTTGCTGTAAACGCTGTTCACGGTCAGCGACATAGAGACGTGCTGACAGTTGCCGATACGGTGCGGGATTTGCCTCAAGGTCGGTATCCAGCAGATAAATGTCGGTGCGGCCTACCCGCACTTGCCACACGCCGACGGCTAAAGCAATATCGCCTAGTTGAACCTCGACCACAAGGGGGTCACCTTTTGCCGAAAGCACCCGACTGATAGGCGCCTTATTAAAGTCAAGCTGCTCATAGACTTCCTGCTGGCAACCGTTCGGACTCTCACAAAGACGCTGATAAAAGTAACCCTGAGGATACATGAACCCAACCGCGACCAGTGGCAAACCTATATCACTTGCTTCTTTACAGATATCGCCAGCCAGCACCCCTAACCCGCCCGCGTAAATAGGCAGGGAATCATGCAGGGCATACTCCATTGAAAAATAGGCTACCAAGCCATCTGACAGGAGAGGATAATTGGTGGCAAACCAGGTAGCGGAGTTTGATATGTCATTATCAAAGCGAGATATCACTGAGTCATATAAAGCCAGAAAAGACGGGTCGGTGGCGGCTGATTGCAATGTCTCCGGGCTCGCCTCATGTAACTGCCGGACCGGGTTGTGGCCACTCAATTTCCATAACTGGTAATCTAAAGTGCGGAAAATGTTGCGCGCCTGAGTGTGCCAGGTCCACCACAGGTTATGGGTAAGCTCATCGAGCCTGCTTATGCGTTGGGGCAACTTCGGATTTGTCCCGGAGGCGTGTGCTTCTCTATACATTTATTTAAATCTTGTGAAAAATTATACGCTATCTCAGCGTGAAGAAGCTAATTTATCGACGGGTAAACTGTCTATTTGGAACCGTGTGGCTTAAAGATAAAAAGGTCATGGCAGTTACACCACGACCCGAATTCATACCTTTCTTTGCCCTTCAATATTATAAGAGATGTCACACTATATTTACGATGGCGACCCCGGGCGGATTTGAACCGCCGATCTCCACCGTGACAGGGTGTCATGTTGTATTCGCTGTCCTCTCGGTCAAAAGTCCCCCGCCTTGTGCTGAGTTCTGTAGTCTCAACGCTTTTCATGTTTCCTCTAGACTTGTTAAAAACGGGGTGACTTTTAAAAGACCTGTCGGCTTACCGGCCGGGCAGGTCTTGCTCTTTCTTCAGTCTTTCTATTTCCTTCTCTGGGATAAGCGTGCGCCCGCCTACCTTAACCGCCAGGATTTTACCGTCACGGAGCCACCGCCAGATGGTGGCCTCGCCTTTACCCAGTAGCTTTGCCGCTTCTTCGGGTCCGTAAGCATCGGTTTCAGCTTCGACCATGAGAGTTACTTTTGCCATTTGCTCGCTCCGCGCACTGATACCCCAGTCTATCACACGCCGCCTATAGGCTGTCAAGATGCAGGTACCTGGCTAACCTCGCTTCTGGTCTTCAACGCTGACCCAGCCCCGTTTCAAGGCTTCCAGCACTGCCTCGGTTCGGGAGTTGACGCCCATTTTGGAGAATATCATCTCAAGGTGGCTCTTGACTGTCCGCAGGCCGACGCCGAGTTCGCCGGCAATGTCGCGATTGTTCATTCCTCTGGCTACCAGCTTTAGCACCTCCATTTCGCGGTTGGTCATGTGCTCGGTAGAGGTGACCGCCGGCGGCCGCCGGGTCGTCAGCTTGTATAGTTTCTGTACGACCATAGGGTCGGAGACGAATTGTCCGGCCCGTACCAGCCGGATAGCCTGCGTCAGTTCCTCGCCGTGGGCGCTTTTCAGCAGGTAACCAGTGGCACCGGCTCCTATGAGGCCGGTAATGTATTCGTCGTCATCGGAGTCGGTCAGGATCAGAACGGCGGCCTGGGGATGCTCCAGCTTGAGTCGCCTGGTAGCTTCGACGCCGCTGAGTCTGGGCATCCGGGCTTCCATGATGATTATTTCGGGGTTTAGTTCGTGGGCCAGCCTGACCGCATCCAGACCGTTATCCGTCTCGCCGACAACCTCGAAGTCATTTTCACACTCCAATAGTTGCCGGATGCCTTGGCGTACCATGTGGTGGTCGTCGGCAATCAGTATTCTGGTCTTTTCTCCAATTAGCTCCGCCACAATTCCCTCCCTTCGCCTTGAGGAGGGCTACAACCGCTACTAGAAAAGTCATTCGCGTAGAGCGTCATAATAAGCTCGGCTCCCCATAAAAAAGAAACGGGACAAGCAGAAATCGCTTGCCCCGTTCCGTTTCTTCTCAGGTAATCTTTCGCTAATTCTAAAACAGAGCGGGGCAGTTGTCAAGAGCTTTTGATTATAGGTTCTGCCGAGCTTGCTAGTAAAATGGGCGATACCTTAAAACCGGATCTGATTGACATGATGAGCCTGTTTCCAGGCTTGGGGTTAATGATTCAGAAGAAAAAAATAGCTTGAACGGCTTGGCTACCTTTAAGCGGAGATCAGTCGGGCAAAGTCTTTGTTTTATGGGAATACGGAGTAAAGTTCAAACTCTGTGGTGAGAGTCTGTTTTAGATGCGTCTGAAGAGTTGTCCGATGTCACATAATGGACATTCGTGCAGCAGATGATAGGTAGAGCAGTTTCAGAACCTAGTTCGGCCCATAATAGAGCAGGCGTTCTTGGCGTGGTTGCAGTCAAAGCACGTACAAGGTGGTATTGAACCACTGCTGATACAAACCTAGGATTCGCTCTTCACCATCTTGTCGCTCGAGATTAGCCGGCGATTTGGGCGGGTCAACGAAGAATAGTACCAGCGCTTGGTCAAACCCGCCGAGCACGACAGAGAAACTGGCCTTTGCCAAGGCATTTCGCACTTGGCTTCCGTGTGTTCCATGATCGAGCTCAATGGCGACCAGACGTTTGTCGCCCATAATTAGTGCCGCATCAGGATGCATCTTCGTCCCAAAAAAGGCACTGCCCCGCAGATTGGTCGGGATAGGATTACGTCCTTCGGCATATACGTACCTTTTAGATTCCATAGTAGAAAGGCCAAAAGGCTGGCAGAGCCAGCCTTCGAGAGCCTCGGCGAAGGATTTCCTGACGTATGTGTCCCACTTTCCTTGACCAGTTTTGAGAATGATGTCTCGTTCGCTCTTGCACCTATCCGGAATTGATTGTGCAAAGTTGAGAAGTTCTGTCTCTGTAAGTTTCATAAATGTGAGCACCTTCCCGGGTCAGGATCCTCCCATACAGAGGCATCTGGCAAGACATCCAGCTAAATCAAAAGGTCTTCGCTTTGCATACCAGCGATAGTTGACTGACATAGTTAAACTTTTAGCTAATTCTGCTGTGTCTGCACCTAGGTATTCGGTTGCACCACCTGATAGCAGACTACTCCCAAATCTTCCTTAGTAATTGGCTTTGGAACTGGCGGCGGCGCCACGGGTGCGAGCCCAAACGACCTTACGATCTCCAGAACCTCTAAGGCACATTCTCTGATGCTCATCTTCTCTTGTTCAAGCTTTTTTCTGAGTTGCGACAGCGCTCGGCGAATGAGAGCATCACGCCCCACTCCCAAAGCTAAGTCGGCGTCGTCGAAGTCTTTGCCTATCGGCGCGTCAGGGTGACGCAGTATGCTCAGAGCCCACCGCTGACTTGCAGGTAGACGCTCTTCTCTGGCTGCAGGATCAGTCAGACGATTATGAGATTCGCAGATGTCGCTAGCGGCTTTATTGAACAAGGCCTCGAGGTCCAGACCCTTGGGAATAGGGCTACCCGGGGCGGAAATTGGATCAATCAGGCGGAGCATTGTCAGGTCTTCGCGTATGATATTGCCATCCACGGTTATGTATCGCCAGTATCTTTCACCTTGTTTAGTGCGGCAAGCAAAGAATACGCCAGGGATACTTATCTTGTTTGTGGCGTCAGAGCTTTGAATAAAGGCAGCGCCGATGCCCCAAGGCAACGCTCTTAGCCGTTCTAGTTCGCCTTCTGCCAAAGCACGCAACAAACGTGCTCTAAATTCTTCGCCACGGAAAGAACCTGATTCAAAACCATCGTCTGAATCGAGTAAGGTAGCATCCCCAACTGCTAGTCGCCCTGCATATTGGGTCAAATCAGCGTATATTTTTGACTCCATCGGGACACCGGCCAGGACCGGTGTTTCCATACCGACAGCAGCATTGGCTGCGGCTATCTTTGCCCTGATACGAGCTTCCAGTCCTAAAAGTAATTCCAGATCTCCCTGTTTGGGAAGCAGAGTATAAAGAAAGGCGACATCATGCGGACTCTTCAAACGGATGATACGACCGTTGCGCTGGACTACCCGTTGCGGGTTCCACGGCATATCGTAAGAAATAACTGCCTGAGCCTCCTGCAGGTTTTGGCCTTCTGATAAGACGTCTGTGCTAATAAGGAGGTCTACTTCCCCATCTTTGGGAACGAACTTTTGGTCTCCAGTGACTGAATGGGGGCAGAATCGCTCCAACTGATGTTCCCGAGCGTCGGCATCAGTTTCATTACCAATGACTACCGTCCAGGCACGCCCGTTTGTTCTACTGGGTTTATTTTGAATCGCAGCCTGAATATATTTGGCTGTATCTTCATAGGCAATGAATAACGCTATCTTTTTAGCTTTGGTCGTCTTGAGTAGATCCCATAACTCCAAAAGCTTCGGGTCATCTTGTTTGCCGAGGGCTTCTAGTTTCTTCTCGATTTCAGAAAGCGTGTTTAAGTCTTTCTTAACATCACGTTCGAATTCTGGTATAAAGCTACTGGCGAGTAGAATTCCCTCGGTGTCCTCCAAAGCTTCAGCGACAAGGTCACCCAGCGGCAATCCTCCCTGCGCCTGCGAGGCAAGTTCTCTGATGGTTGATAGAGGCGGCACAGCTCCTTGACTTCGTAGAGCCTCGAGAACAACCGAATTAGCAGCAACCATGAACTTGATGGTCTGATGGGCGGCACACCACGAAGATTCGAATCGCTTTAAAAGGCCAGACCTGATTAACCCTGCCAGCGCTTCTTCGTCTGCCGCCTCATGAGCTTTGTCTTTACGATACGCTGTCGGCCTATATCGGGCCATGGTCAGAGAGTCAATGCACTTGACAATTTCACGGACAATATTTGGATAAGCCCTGTCGAGGTCATACCGTTTTTCAATTAGCTGTGGCTTTGGGAATTTAACCGGTGTTCCGTCCGGGAAATGGTCGTTCGGATAGTGTTTCTCTAAGAAGTTGCGGTCGCGCCGCACTGTCACTGCGTCTATCAACGGGAAGAGGCGTGCTTCAGAAATCGCTTCAGGGTCATTGGCGCCTATTTCCAGAAAATAGCGTCTAAGGCTTTTTATGCGTAATGGCGGAACGGCAAATGCTCCATCATGCCGGCCAAATAGCAGAAAGAGACTGTGGAGATCCCAGAGAGTATTATTCACCGGGGTTGCCGTAAGAAGCACGAGGTCTTTGGTCACGCCACCCATTAGCTTGTCCATTGCCTCGTACCAGGTAGTATCCGGATTACGGAAGGCGTGGGCTTCATCCACCACGATGAGCCGATAGGCATCTTTGTCTACATGGAGTACTCGCTTGCATCCCTCTCTGTCACCGACAAGCTGGCGGTCTTTTGCCAGTTCCTGATATGACACCACCTGACCTGGGAGATTTGCGAGGTCGAGCCGCCTCTCCCATGTCCGGTCACGCAGTTGGGCGGGGGAGATAATTAGTGTATGGAGTCCTTTTTCCTTAGCATACTCCTGTATGAAAGCAATCCCTATCTCCGTCTTGCCTGTGCCAACACCATCGGCATAAAGAACACCACGGTACTTCTCCAAGATGCGACGAGCCCGTTCATAACCATCGCGCTGGAAGGCTGCCAAAGTACTTCCTGGCCGCGGCGTTGTAGGGGTTACCTCCTCAGGAAGCTCATCACCATATAGTTCCAGAAGAGCACGCAGGAATACCGTTTGCGGGTCGGTCTCAGGCAGTGGTGGCAATAGCAGGTCGAGCATCTCTGTCTTGAACTCTGCGGCTTCTTCCCACAATCCGTTGTACCAGTCCAGAGCCATCCGCACGACATTAGGCTGGTAGTGAACTAGGCCTAACTCAAGATTGGAGGTTAATCCGGCTGATGTAAGATTGGCTGAGGAGACTAGCGCCGTTCCCTGACCCTTTAGCTGGCCGTTTTCACCGAGTTCCCCCAGTAAGTAAGCTTTACCATGCAAAAAGCGTTGGGTATAACGCTTTACCTGAGTGGATTCCAGATTCACTAACGTTACCACCCGTTCCAGCATAGCCCGTCTCAGTGGCGGGAAACTCTGGAAGTCACGCTCCTGGCGGAGTGCCTGCAGAGACTCTTCAAACTGGTCGCGGACCTGCGGTTCAGATTCCAGTTCTCTCTCGCTAGCTGCCAAACCGGGCGGCGGAGCTGCCCCCAGAAGCAGACGTAGTGGCCGAGGAGATAATTCTAATAATCTTGCCAGTGTATCAAGTCCACCCAGCCCCACGAACCCTGTGGCAATAGAAAATGGTCCTGGATAGGTTGCGCCCAACCAGTTGAGAGCTTCTTTATGAGAGCCATACTCATTGTTATCTACCAGTTCATAAGGCCCGGTGGGCATCAGCGTGCCTCCTTACGGAACTGTGCCACCACCCGTTCCCTGTAGGCGGCGGGCACCGCCCGTTCGGTAAAATCACCGAATATGGTATAGAGGTCTGCCTCATCAAGTCTATACGCATGCGCTATTAGTGCATCTATCTCCGCCCTGACTGAATTACGGTCCTCTTTAAGCGGACCCGCTTCCACCCCAGCCGCTCTGGCAAACTCAATAAATCTCTCGTCGACACATGATAGCCTGGCTGCCAGCTTCCCGATGCGTTCCCAGGGTGTATTATCAACCGGGGGGAAGCATAACATGTTCTGAATAAAGAAATTGAAGTTCATCTCTACAAAGCGGCGTGCCTGCCAGTCGAATGGCAACGAATTCATTACACCAAGAACAAATGCCTCCGCTAATGGAGCACCAATATGGAAAACTAAATAAGGGGCACTGTTTGTTAAAGCTGTTTCTGGTGGAATGAGACAGGCCCGCATGGTCCGAGAATCTGTCGCTCTACTTACATGCCGGAAAGCAACTCTCGCATGGTGAAAGGGTAGACTACGAGCATCTGCAATCACCTTTGCTGAGAAATTCTTACTGGACTGGCTTCTTGATGACTTGCGTCTGTTCTGCAAATATTTCTCCAGTTCGGCGGAGTGTGCATAACCGGCGGGCTCTTCACCATGGGGATCGTATTGCTCAAAGGAGCGCCCTTTCCACACAGGTAGACCATCTTTATGGGAAAAGTATTTTTTATCATGCGTCTCGTGTAACTCAGCTGCAAGGATAGCCTTCCAAACTTTTGGATAGCCGTAATCAAATCGTAGCCCTTTTCTCAGCTTGGTGAATACGCCGACGGCTGCTTGCGTAGGCAACAATGGCACCTCCCAGGATGGCTCTTTAGAGGAGTCATCCGCGAGTGAAGGAGTCCATTGCGCACGAATTTTTAATGGCACTGATATTCCTAAGTTTCTAGAATTTGCCAGAAATTCCTCTAGGTTCGCCGACGGTCCGGTCTGGCACATTTCAGCGTCGCCCCGCACTTTCAACCGTTGTGCACTCACAAGTGCGATTGTAAACTGCGGGTGAATCGGGAATGCCCAACTTCTATTGTTTAGTAGGAAGTCTAATCTGCTTACAGTGTTCTCCTTAAACAACCATCTTCTGAAACCACGTGCGCCTTCAACCAGAAAGGCGTTACGTGGTAGAACCACACCTAACCAACCTGTCTCTCTGGTTAGATGGCCGTACCTCTCACAGAAAAGTTTATAAAGGTCAGGGTCACCGGCACCTTGGAGAATATACCCACCAGCCGGGCCGAAGAATTGCCTCTCAGTTGCTAGGTCTTGTTTTAGTCGCTCGAACTCTACACGAATTTGCGGGTATGTTTTATCTAGCTGTTGAATACGAGCTTGCCGCCCTGCTTCCGTCGGCTCCCACAAACCCGGGTCGTGCAAGGCGTAATACCGCAGTTCATCAACAGTTACCTCGTTCCACGGCGGATTACCAATAACTACGTCAAACCCGGGATTATCCCTCATAAACACATTGGGGAACGCCAGCGGCCAATGGAGAAAGTGGCGGCGTTCCGCCTCTTCGTTGGCGGCTTTCACTAAGCGTGCAGTCCCTCCATTTAAGTCGCCCGTAATTATCTTCTGTATGTCGCCGGTTTCAAGCAGATGACGGGCGCCAGAAATGCCAAGAGGCTCCGCACACCAGAGATCGAGACAGCGAGCTATACCTTCAGTGGCTTGCTGGAGCTCGTGCTCTTTCTCCTTGGATACTGCCACCTCTTCCGGAGTACGGTCACCGACTTCAGCCAGAGCCCTGGCAGAGTCCTTTGCCTGCTGAAAAGCTAGGGTAATGGGGGAACCCGGGTTATTAGCACCAAAAAGCGGATTGGCGGCGTACAGCGCATTCATGTCCGCTGTGCCAATGAGGGCATCACCAACTTTCAGGTTGCTACCCAAATAGGACAAGGAAAGCCCCGGCACGAAGCTGGCAAGCCAGAGCGATATGTTCGCTACCTCCCGCCATAGGAGAGAGGTCAACGCCATAGATACAACGCTTAAGAATCAGGCGACGCAGAAGCTGGCTATCTTCATATATACGACCGGTTCCGCCATCTGAATCTCCTTTAAGCGAATCCAGCAGTTCCCGTATTGCTGGTAAAGGATGGTCAGCCAGAAATCGCTCAATACGGTCTGCCATTACATCCAGCGCCGCGGTCAGGAAGTGGGCGCTACCCATTGCCGGGTCAATAACCTTGAACTCAAATATCTTGTAGGCGGCTTTAACCGGATTATCTCTGGCAATCTCGGCCACCTGCTTCAAATGCTCGTCCAATGCCGGCACCAGCGAATATTGTATGAGGTGGCGAACGAATTCATGACGAGTGTAATAGACTCCTGCTGCTTTGCGACCACCACTTTCCGTCTGGAAGAATAGTTCATGTTGTTGGACGGCTATAATTTCACCAGCGCGAGCAGGTAGATAGCGGTCTGCACGCTCGTCGTATCGCAGATTTTCCCGCGCGCTGGTCAATTTCAATCCGAGCAAACCTTCGTATATGGCTCCCAGATGACCTATTTCCAGGCCGGCGTAGTCTAGTCCAGGAGAATCAGGTTCATCAGCATCATAAGCAATAGCAGTAAGTGCTGGAGCTATGTAATTGTCAGTGACCTGGGCACGCTCCAAAAGCTCACTGCCCGGAAAGCCACTCGCCGCAAACAGGCTGCCGTTGTAAGCAGATACGCCAGTGGCTTTATTACCTGTCCTGACCATTCGGACCAAAGTAGTTAGTCTATCCCAGAATTGGGTGGAACGTCTGTCTAGGCGAGATAGGTCACGCCGGGCTGATGCAGCAAGCTCAGTGGCTCCGTGTGGTCTATAAGCGGCTGATTCAACCGGCAGAAAAGCAGCGGCTTCCGCATACAGGATAAAGATGAATCGGAAAATAAACGTCAATGTAGCTGACTCGATATCCCTCAATAATTCTGGTTTACTGAGGTCAGCCCCTTCCCGGGAACGCAAATATTCCCCCAAACCTCTGGCTATGTTCGGTAGTGCTTCGTTACGGAGACGGCGCTCTATCCCTTCGCGGAGCTGCTCACCGTAGGACAATGATTCCTCAATCCATCTTTGCATTCGGCCTTCTCTTCTAAGTGAGTCAGGGGCAAGGATGCCAGAGTATGCCGCATCCTCCGCACTCAACCTACGGAGATCTATATCCAAATAGCGTCCCGAGGCGGCTCCAATGGGAGGGTTACTCTGAAAAAGGCGAAATCGATGGGGTGTTGCCAAAATACCCCAGTTGGCACCGTAGTGCTCGCACTCTGCCAGTACCACACCTTCGGGCAAAGTACCTTGTTCTGAAGCGCGGCTAAACATGGAAGGATCAGAATAGGCATGAAGGACGGCAACTGGCTCTTCCTTATAGCGCATGAGATAACCCGTACTTGTCGTCTCCAGTTGGTAGCCCAACAATTTAACGTTTTCCTGCCAACCGCGCTTTGAACTGATATCGGTGGAAACTGTACCGAGAAAAGACCAGTTTTCAGCCTTGCGTAAACGCTCCTGGACAAAGTGTTTTGTGAGTAATCCTCTCAGGCCTACGCCTGGAATACCTGATTCATCAAGACGAAGGAATTCCGAGGCCAGTATTGCAGCCGCCTGACGTCGTGGTAAAGAACGTGACTCGTCAACTAGCTGTAGCAAGGTTATCAGGGGAATGGTTCGAACCGGTGTTTGGGGATCTTGGGGGCCAAGGACGCGTACCTTGTCTTGTTGCTCAGACGGCGTTACAACTATCACGGGTTGCGCACCGCTTTTGGACCTCGCATACCATACAGAGCGAAGGTCACTGTCCCTGTGGTGGTCTGGAAGCCATACCAGATCAAAACTCTGGAGAGGCCATACCGTTGCCATCAGCCCCTGTTCGGGTTGCCAAGGTGCCCCTGGCCCTAATCTGGATTGTATCTGCAAACCTGCCAGGCTCTGCTCACTCATTTCTTTCCCGAAATACGCATTTCTTGTTCATATCATAGCCCTTGCAGATTTAGTGGTCAACAATCAATGCTTCTAAGCGAGGTATGGGCTAGCAAGGAGTCCAGTTTTACGAAGAGAACAAAACGTCATAAAACACAATCCGGTAAAGTTTGACATTCATGCCCAACGGTCATAGACTGTAACTCACGGGGAGGGTATTCCTCATGAAGTGCCCACGGTACGGACACGAGAACAAGGAAGAAGCAGGGTTCTGCGGAGGGTGTGGCCAGTCACTCGTTACGGAAAAAGCTTACCCTCAATGCGAACATCCGAATCCCCAAGATAACAAGTTCTGCGACAACAGTGGCCATCGCTTGATTGAACAGGTATCCCACTGTAGGTCTGTAATGCGTAACATATTCAATCTATCTACGACTTTCACGATTGTCCTCATTTTGGCCTTTAGTGTTGTTTCGTGTTCAAAGAAGCCAGAGTCTATAACACGACTAGGTCTCCTTGAGAGAGGGCAAGTTCAGTCTGCATTCACGTCTATTGCAGCTCCCTCTCTATCCTCTTCCCAGACCTCGAATACGACCGCCGAGCAGAATGGAGCACCGGTGGCCTGGCTGAGTTTTTTTGTCGACCTAGTGCGAGCACTCGCTTGGCCAGTGGTCATCTTAATTTTAATTTCCGCACTTGTAATGGGTGCCAAATTCAGACGAAGGATGGCCGAGTTCCTTAGGATCTTTAAGTCCATCAAGCTATGGGAGGCTGAGTTCGTCATAAGCGAGGCAGGGGCTAAAGAAGTAGCTATGGATCTTAAAGAAGCTTTCGCTGACTACCGTCGACAGGTGATATGGGAGTATGACCGGCAACTTGGCGTCAACCTACTAAAGGAGAAACTTGAACGGGTTGTAGAAGACCATGTCAAGCCCTATTTAATAGACTCTGGGGATAAGCTGGAGTTCCGTTGTACAATTCATATCCCCGATATTCTTTTTGCGGAAACGCTCTACCAACTCTTGGACTATTACCCGAAAGGAGGAGGGCGTGGCCGTATTTGGTCAACTCGCTTCGGTATTATAGGGAGAGTCTGGCGTTTGGGCAAATCCGAAACTCTAGGGAATGTGCCTACGCGTGAAGGCGCACTGATTGGTGAGTGGGGTATGACAAGAGAGGAGGCATCCGCCGCAGCTCTCGGAAGGCGGTTCTTTTCTTGTGTCGTGCTTCGCGACGAAGAGGATATCGCCCTTGGAATCTTCTATCTAGACGCCGCAAAGGAGAACGCATTTGGGACTGGAGACCCGCAAAGACTTCAGGATATGATCCTTCAGGGATGCAAACAGTGCGGGTTGATTAAAAGCCTTAGTGATCTGAGTCGAGAACTCCGTAAGCGCGGTCCCTTAATCAACATCTATGAGTGAATTCCTTTCAACCACCTATGAAACCCTTGCCACGGAGTACTACGATGCTATTCGACATCCCACATGTGCAAACTTTCGCGAGGCCAGTGGTCAAGTTCTCAGTCAATGGTTGGACGAGTTGCCTCTTGGCAAAGGCTGGCTCTGTGAAGTAGGCCCTGGCAAATCGATGCTGGCGGAATTGGTGAACGGTCGTACTTATGCGATGGGTAGGCTGGTGCTCGTCGACTCATCACTGTCAATGTTAGCCCACTCTAAAAAATGGGCTGCTCTCGGTGCCAACCTAATTCTCGGTGATGCTACAATGCTACCTGTGCCCTCGGGCAGTTTGGAACTTCTCGTATCATCCCTTGGCGATCCCTACAATGACATCAGGTTTTGGAAAGAAGCTTCCAGAGTTTTGCGACATAACGGTTTCTGTCTTTTCACCACACCCAGCTACGACTGGGCCAGCACATTCCGGGGGAATGCCGACAGGGAAACAATAACGTGGGCTCAATTTGAACTTTCCGATGGCCGACGGGTGCGAGTGCCCTCCTACATTTGCCCTGTGGACGAACAGATTAAGGCGGTTGTTGAAAACGGCCTTAGTGTGGTGCGGGTCGTTCACATCCCTGCTACAGCGTTGAAGTTGACGCACTTGTCACCCAAGTTGCTCTTGGGTCGCGGTTTAACCGCTACTGTTGTTACAGGGTACCTAATAACCAAAACATAGCCAAGTTAAAACGTTCAGACTTTAGCCTTCCAATTTCTCTAGACTCACATCAAAAAGAGTCAATGCCATAGGAAGCTTACTGCTAGTGCTCGACTTCGCTTCAGTAGCTGAAGAACATTTTGGTATGATGTGGTTGACTCCATTTGGACTCCGAATCTATCTGGCAACCTTGCGGGACACTCGTCCGGTTAACAAAAAGCCATTTCGTTCAAACGAGGCCAAAAGCTAGGCCAAAAGTTCTTCTTCCAGTTCAATAATCCCCGCCAGCCTTCCATTGGCAGATTAGAGCTGGATTAGCTTGCCCAGAGTCGGGAGTATGACTCTGATGTTATTACTCACCAACTTCTCCGCGTAGAAGCTAGGTTGCTCGCTATGAACTGGGATAAGAATCCCTGGGTTGATTTCTCGTGCAATGTTTAGCAGGTCTGTGCCACAAGCATGACCAGAAGCATGCAATCCTCTTTCCTCATCAGGTATCTGCCACTCACCATCTTTCTCCATAGGGAGTCCAAGTGGTGTAAGCTCGAAGTGTTTCAGCCAGTTATGCAGACGGCGGAAGTCAATCTCTTGCTCTTCATCGTGAGGCTCGCTGGAACTAAATAAATAAAGCCCTCCTGATTCTGGACTAATGCTTGGAAGCTCATTCAAATCGAAGAAACTAAAGCAAACAATGAACTGGCCTTGATCTGATTGCACATCACTTGCCAGAATGGTCTTGTGGTCATATTCTTTGAATAGATTACGCATCCAAAGGTTCGGATACTTACTGGCTACAGTATCCTGGTATATGGTGATATTGGGGTCGATGGCAATGTCAGGGATATTGGTATCCAGAAGGCGCATGGTCTTTAGTAAATAGGCATCCTTGGGTAATATGGCCAGCTTTCTGCCGGTATCTCTGGCAATCTGAAGGAAGGTGAGCAGACGGTCGACATCTCTGGCAGAGAAGTCGGCAATAACAATACCTTCTGCTTTCGAGATAGCCTTGAGTGCATTCTCGTATACTGTATGTTCCGCGACATTGGTCTCGCGGCGTACATTTGTACCTTCCAATATTAGTGCCACAGGCTTAAGATCCGCAGCTTCTTCCATAAATGTCTTTGTGGAATCTGCATGTTTGCCATGAAACCGCAAGTCGCCACTATATATGATCCAGCCGGAACTGGTCTCAATGCCCCAAGCGCAGGCGCCGGGTATAGAATGGTCCACTGGGAAGCAACGTAGATTGAAGCTACAGCCACTATGATCCCTTGGTGGAGTCGATATTAACTCCTTCTGCTTTGCCCCTTTTTCCCAGAAACCTGAGCTCCAGAATTGTAGCGCATCACTACTCAAGTCCTGTGGATTCCTATCAGCAATACAGAATTGTCGTTGCTGCTTCGCCCCACCTTCCGACAGGAAAGCTGTCTGTTTCCAACCGTTAGGACATTCCACGGAGACGGGGTTGAAATAGCATACCTGCTGGTCGAAATCTGACTTTCCTGAATCTTGTATTGCCTTGGTAATAAAAGCAGTTGCGGTAGTGGAGTACACAGGAATTTCATCTTTGAGAAATGATATATGCCCGGAGTGGTCGAGGTGGGCGTGACTCAGTAACAAGCCATCGACTTTCTCTAAATCACGGCATTGAGGATTGCCCTCCAGTTTGTGCCAAATATCAGACGACTCTAAGTCCTCGCGATAAATCCCTTTGAGAGGCGGCACCAAGCCCATAACCAACGGGTCAAGGAGCCCTGCACCACTTCTGGGTTTCAGATATTCCTCATAGAAAAGCTTATGCCTCTTATAGGGGAATCCAAAATCCAGGAGAAGTGCACGGCCTCCATCTTCAAGGAGTATTTTGTTTCCGCCGATTTCGTTGATACCACCGTAAAACGTAAGTGTCGTCATAGATTCTTGGAGAAGTCCTGTTTCACAGGGGCGCTCAGGTACCCCCTCTTCCGCTACAGTTTACCGTAACAGGGCAATAGAGGACAAGTGGTGAGTCACGTTTCGTCATCTTGTTCAGTATCTATTTGCGATGTATAATTAGCCATGCCTTCTTTTTGCATTCGTAGCGCAGCAAGAGCCAACTAGTCATTTTCTCAAGGAGGTGTCATGGGTGATTTCACACTCCCGACCGATTTGACCGGAAGAGAAGTTGCCGTACTATTCTCGGGGGGACGAGATAGTACGTTAGTTGCTTGTTTACTCGCCTTGAAAGGGGTAAAACTGCATCTGCTCACTGGAAGCTGTGGCCTCGGCATAGGAACAGAGATCGTCGAGACGCGTTTCGGAGAATTGTCCCGTAAATTCAGCGATAATATAGTTACATGGAAAACATTAGATATAAAGGGGCTATTGGGAACTATAGCTTTCCGAAATATCGAGGATGATTTTCGAGAGTATCAAAAAAACCTCATTTTACTTGGTGAGAAAATGGCGTTGCACACAGAGGCGATCTTATACTGTCTTTCATTGGGTATTAAATATATAGCTGATGGGACGACAAAGTATCAGGCACATTTAGCTGAACAAACACCTGAAGCGGTTACTTTCTTTCGCAAATTCAGTGAGGAATATGGGATACAATATCTCACTCCTATCTGTGAAGCGACAAGTGAACAGCAAGTTAAAGACCACCTTTTCATCTTAGGAGTTTCAACCAAATCTTTGGAATCGATATCATTGTTATCAGATAGTTTTTCGGAACCAAGCGAAGGAGTTTCCGCGCTTTACCTTGCGCGGAAAAAGCCCATTTGCACTCAATACATTGCCTTTCGGCGAGGAGAAATTTCTGACTTGAACGCCTTGGCACACCCAGACTAAAGTTATGAATCGACTTTCAGGTTAAGGATTTAAGGATTTGTTTAATACAGTCTTCGACGGGAACACCGGTATCAACTACGACCACCCCCTTAGGTAACTGCTCCAGCTTTATATTATATAGCGTTTCATATGTCTCGGAATCACTTCGGTCTCGATTGTCAACCAACTCGACTGACTCTTTGCGAGATAAGCCCTCCCGCTGACCGCATCTTGTGATTCGAGTCTTAGCGTCTGTCTGGCACCAGACCCTTAGGGCATATGGCATGTTGCTAGCTAACCAAATTGCGATTCTTCCTTCAAAAACAGTCTGAGTGCATGTTTGCATTTCAAGAATAAGTCTGTTATCCAAGCATCTATGAACGTCATCCGGAATTTGCTTTGCGATGTTGTGATTAAGTCCATGTTCGTTACAATACTTTCTAAAACGATCTCCTGCCAAGATTAAATCCCATTTTAACAATCTAGAGAGATTCATGGCCAAAGTGCTACTCCCTGAATATGCGAGACCAGAAATTACTATGATATTAGCGTTAATAATAATACTGTCCCCGAGATTCGTTTTCAAAGCCTAGTCTTTGAGGAAAACCATTATAATATCTTCTTTGACACTTTTCACTGACTTGCGTTCCGGCATCGTTTGGCGGACAATAGGCGGGCATACTTCAATGAGACCAAGGTCATGAACAAGGAGTTTATTAACAAGAGAACTAATTTCCAGCGGTTGTCTCCTTGCAGAGGGCCTTCCAAGGATGAGCGCGAGTGTACCACCTCGTTTTAGAACACGCTTCATTTCACTGAAAACCTGAGTTAGATCAGCAGAATACTCTTCGAAAGCATTCCTGCGAGATCTTCTCCAACGTGCCCCTATTTCACTCTGCTTCAATGAGGACAAATCAAAATTAAGCCAATATGCGGTAAGCCTATGAGCTGTGGTAGTATCAATTGCACCCTGGTATGGCGGCGACGTAATAATACAGTCGACCTGTTCGTTTTGAACAAAATGAAGATCTTTGGCATCTCCAACTCTGGTTTGTACTAATTCTCGGGTATTCGGGATATATCCAAAAGCTTGTTGCAATTCAAACTCAAGTTGACTTAGTACAAGCACATACTTCGCAACTTGTTTCCAGAAATATTTCGGAGCAGGCTCGTACTTTAGGACAGACGGAATCATGTTATCTGCAACATAACTCATGTGTTCCTTCTGTGACGAGCATTTCTTTAGAATGGAAGAGAATGCTACTAAACATAAGTCCATGAAATCTCTGACCTCTTGTGTTTCGGGGTCAGGCATTTCAACGATAGCTTTCTTAATGCTTGCAAGCTCTAAGAGAGTTCGAGGATGATACCATCTATCTGTTAAAAAAATATCTGGCACTGACACAGAAGAGGCAATAGACAAAAAGCGGCGGTCTTGCCAGATTTCTTTTTCCTCACTCACATCTAGCTTGCCAAATGATGACAAGTATAAAGATATCTTCAGGTGTAATATATCCTGCAATCTGGTGAAGGTGTTTTTCGCAAAAAACGTATATTTTGCTTTGCTTATTAGCACCGCTAGTGGATGGATATCAACTCCTATAGACCTTCGCATTAAACGAAGAGACTCAACCTGTGTGCTTCCGGTTCCACAAAAAGGGTCGAGGACCAAGTCGCCTTTACTAGTGAGTACGTTCGCGAGATATGCAGGAATTTGTGGAATAAAACGGGCAGGATACCAATGGAAATCGTGTATACCACTGAATTTTCCTCTTCCCGCCAAAGTCCAATCAAGTGACGATAGGCGTTCACTTAACACCGCGATGCGCTTTCCATTGATGCTATCAGCTAGAACATTTACCTTATTAATGTCATCAATAGTCATCTAGATCCTCTCTATGTCTTTCTTGGGGAAAGAGAGTTCCAAAACTGAGAGTATTTGGTCATCTATGTCTTTTGGCACTTTACCTGCTGTCCACAAAATAGCCACTAGCACAGAGCGTAAATCGGGATGTGATTCGCCTAACCAAGTCTCGAGATAGTTAGGAGTTAGGATATTTGGAACAACCATCGACTTAGTGTCTCTATAACGCCGTTCAGGGATGGTGTATAGAATTACATTCTTTTTGAGTAATGCAGTAAAAGTATTTTTAATCTGCTGAATTAATCTTGCATCTTTCAGCAATTTCATTGCTGATTCACTTTTGATTAAATAACGTCCGAGGATTGGGTACAAGTCTGCCAATCTCAGTCTACGAACTATTTCAACAGTCGGTGTATAGGATAACAATCGTTGAAGAAGTTCCCAGTCTGTGAGCGACCAATCATTGACAGTCAGTACCGGCTCATAAGGTGGGGCTCCGGCAAGGCCAATTTCCATAGCTTGAGTAAGCATAGCTTTAAGGCACAGGTCTTCTGGCGCGAACATTAACTTTTGGTATAGATTTTCGCGGGTCCCTTGCCAATCCTGTACATATCCCAAAGAGGAGGCATCAAGTGCGACAGTCCCTGTTTCTTCCAGGCGGAAAGCCTTTGCGAGCATAATTGGAGATTTACGATCAATGGGAAGGCCCATATGGTAAGCCATTCGATAGACATTGTCGATATTATCAAGGTCGATAGGCCCATGCAAGAGTTTACCCAGCCTCCCCTCACCTTTAATTGAACCACACACCGAACGATAATCAAGTAGATAATTTGAAGATTCGAAAACACTGCGGCACTCTATCGTCCTGCCAGCGAAGATAGATTGATATCCATTCAAGTGCTCACCAGTCCCACCTAGAAGTTGGAATAATTGTGTTTCGTGATCAAACCCAAATTTTAGCTTAAGAAGCTCCTCGAATAGATGACCAAATGCCGGGGTTGCAACATCGTGTAAAGTAGCAGCGGCAAGCAGCGTATTCCTTTCCAATGGACTTAATCCGAGTGATTCAGCAGTTATGGAAGCCAGATGTGCTACACCCAGCACATGTTCGTATCTGCTAATCCTACCGATGCTTGGAAATGAAAGGGAGTCTATGTTTGACATGCTGACTTCTCGAAGTCGTTGAACCTCAGGTACGAC
>Ga0315274_10001781_pt1 | contig 33001 bp, 23 predicted proteins | sample YL17G02_20_MG_FD_203700 | JGI IMG/M metagenome (GOLD analysis project Ga0315274, IMG submission 203700) | Sediment microbial communities from Yellowstone Lake, YNP, Wyoming, USA - YL17G02_20 | ecosystem: Environmental > Aquatic > Freshwater > Lake > Sediment | place: USA: Wyoming | collected...
ATGTTAGATAAGAAATTTAAGGTGAAAAAATAGCGACCCAAGAGGAAATTTCAAGCACCAAATCCAAAATCCCAAACAGATTGCCAATGACGGTTTTGTCAAGTTCGAATTATGAAAAACCAAACTACTCCCCTCCCCCTTCGACGGGGGAGGGCGAGCCCTGAACCATGCAAGGTTCAGGACAGTCATGCACCCTACGTGGTGCATGGGGTGGGGGTGTAAGAACCTTGAATTCACCCCCCACCTTTACCCTGTTAGATAAGGCTTTTGATCTAACCTTAGTAGTAAATAATATTTCCTATCTAACAGGGTGAATCTTCCCCCACAAGGGGGGAGGAGATTTTTAGGTTCTTTCCTGGAGAAAGTGTACCAATGGAGAAGCGGGTTTACATCGAAACCTATGGCTGTCAAATGAACGAGCACGACTCGGAGCGGATCCTTCGACTCTTAGAGGGTTCCCATTACCTTGAAACCAAGAACGCTAAAGAGGCTGATTTCATCCTCATCAACACCTGCAGCGTCCGGGAGAAACCCGAACATAAGGTATACAGCGCTCTGGGGAGGTTTAAGCGATTCAAAGATGAGAAGGGAACGATCATTGGAGTGGCCGGGTGCGTTGCCCAGCAAGAGGGCGACAAACTTTTAGATCGGGTTCCTTATCTGGACATGGTTATTGGAACACATGCCATTCCCATGCTTCCACAGTTATTACAAAGAATAGAAGTTTCGGGGGAAAAGGTTTGTGAAACAAGTTTTAGTCAAAATGGGAAATATTTGGAGGCTGTTCTTCCCGAAAGGCCTTTGAACAAGGTGAAATCCTACGTGACCATCATGCAGGGATGCGACCGTTTCTGTTCCTTTTGTATTGTTCCCTATGTAAGAGGAAGGGAACTAAGCCGACCCAGTGGAGAGATTATTAAGGAAGTGAAGCATTTAGCTGAAATGGATGTAAAGGAGGTTTGCCTTCTCGGTCAGAATGTGAACGCTTATGGAAAGGGAATGGAAGGGGAATTGGATTTTCCTCAGCTCCTCGACCGGATCAATGATATCGAAGGACTTCAGAGGATTCGGTTTACCACCTCTCATCCTGGCGATTTATCCGAAGAATTGATTCAGGCCTTTTCAAAGCTAAAGAAACTCTGCGAGCACTTCCATCTCCCTTTTCAATCGGGTTCGAATAAAATTTTAAGGGCTATGCATCGTGGCTATACGAAAGAGTCGTATCTTGAAAAGATAGGCCGCCTCAAGAAAATATGTCCCCCCATTGCAATCACCGCCGATGTGATGGTTGGATTTCCGGGCGAGGAGGAGAAGGACTTTGAAGAAACATTAGATCTTCTCCAGAAGGTTCAATTCGATGATCTCTTTTCCTTTAAATACTCACCGAGAAAAGGAACCCGGGCTTCCCAGTTTATGGACAAGGTTGAAGAAAAAGTGAAACAGGAGCGGCTCTCCATCCTTCAGGAAATCCAGAAAGGGATCACTCTTCAAAAGAATCAGGAATTGGAAAGTTGCGTGGAAGAAGTGTTAGTCGAAGGCCTGAGCAAACAGAGCGATCGGGATGTCACAGGAAGGACCCGATCGAATAAGGTGGTCAATTTTGAAGGTGACATCAGTTTAGTTGGAAAGTTAGTCCCAGTCCAGATTACCAAAGCTTACGCTCACTCTCTCCGGGGGGGAATAGTCCCCAATTATTGCGGATTGCGGATTGCGGAATAAAAGATCCAAAATCTGCAATCCAAAATTTTGTATCAGTTTAGCCTTTTGAAAAATGAATTTCAAAAGCCAAAAAAATTAGAAGAATCACTATAAAATCCCCCTCTATCCCCCTTTTTCAAAAGGGGAAGCTAATATCTCCTCCCTTTGGAAAAGGGAGGCAGGGAGGGATTTTCAAAGCGCTAAAGTATTACAAAATTTTTAATCCTAATTCCGCATTCCGCAATTAGATCAAGTGTGATAGTCTCGTAAAAAGTTAACGTTACCCTGTTTTGTCATTCCTGCGAAAGTCCCGCGCCCCGCGGGATTATTTCAAATAGTTCTGGACTCCGGCTTTCGCCGGAGTGACGGTTTCAGGACTTTTTACGATTTCATCAAGTGTGTTTCATCACAATGCTGGAAATGATGTTGGCGGCCTCATCCCCACGGTCAGCCGCGTTGCTGAGATGGCGATAGATCTCGCGCATCTTGAGCATATAGACCGTATCCGTTCCTTTGAAGAGATTGGCCAGCGCTATATGGTAAGCCTTCTCCATCTGGTTTTCATAAGATTTTGCTTTCACCGCATGCTCTGAGGCAATCTTTGGGTAGTCTTTCAAGATTTTAACGGCATCGTTCAACTCCCTTGCCGCTTTCCTCAAGATGTTAACCATCTCTTTGATGTGCTCGTCTCCCTTGACTTCGTAGATCTCCATTTCGTCAACTGTTGTATTCGCATAATCCACCACATCATCGATGGCCCTGGAAAGGGAATAGATGTCTTCTCGGTCCAGGGGCGTGATGAATGTACTATCCAATTCTTCAATAAGGATTCGCCTCAATTCATCGGCTTCGCGTTCAAGATTTCGAACCACATTAGCATTTTCCTTTGTTCCATTCTCTGCAAAGTTATAGAGGGCCTCCAGACCTTCAAGTGTCTTTGAAGATTGGCGTGAGAGTATTTCAAAGAACCGGCTTTCACCATTGGAAAATGATTTTTTACTTTTGAAGATATTCCATACCATCTCTTTCTCCTTTCTCCCTTGCCTTTCTGCTCTCCCCAAGGGGGGAGGGATGGGGTGAGGGGTAGACAATTAAAAACTGGGATGAATCATACGAATTAAAAAGAAACTCAATCCAGCCATCAAGGCCGAGGCCGGGATGGTGATGAACCAAGCGACAATGATATTTTTGGCCACTCCCCAACGCACGGCTGATATCCTCTGGCCAGCTCCGACCCCCATAATACTGGATGAAACAACATGAGTCGTGGAGGCCGGTCCTCCAAGTAGAGCTGCCCCTAAGATCACTGTCGCAGAGGCTGTCTGGGCACAGAAAGCGTGGACAGATCTCAGACGATAGATCTTTGATCCCAGGGTTTTAATGATTCGCCACCCACCACTGGCTGTTCCCAGAGCAATTGCAGTGGCGCAACTGGCAATTACCCAAAAAGGAATATGGAAAGTTGGGGAGATGCCCAGAATGACCAAGGACATTGTGATTAAGCCCATCGATTTCTGGGCGTCGTTGGCTCCATGACTCAGAGCAAGGGCAATGGAAGAAGGAATCTGCATCCGGTTAAAAAAATAGTTTATTCTGGGTGTGGCATTTCGGGATAGGTAGAGTGTGGCCTTAAGAAAGAGTGTGCCGAAGATAAGACCTAAAATGGGGGAAAGGATCAAAACGGAGATAACATAGAGAAGGCCTTTCCATAATATCTTGTCCGGTCCATAGGCCACCCATACTGCCCCAACCATCCCTCCCACAAGGGCATGAGAGGAACTGGAGGGAAGACCCCAAAACCAAGTGATGAGATTCCAGGCAATGGCCCCGATGAGTGCAGCGGTGACGAGACTAATGGAGAGAGCAGTCACTTTAGTGTCGAAGGTAGAGATGTCTATAATTCCTTTTCCAATCGTTTGAGCCACAGCCGTACCAAAGATAAATGGCCCGCTAAATTCACAGATTGCAGCCATCAGGAGAGCTTTTTTGGGAGAAAGAGCTCCCGTGGTAATGATCGTGGCCACCACATTAGCCGCATCATGAAACCCGTTGGAAAAATCGAAGAAGAGGGCTAAACCAAAAACAATCACGATAAAAAATAGTGTCCAGCCTTCGATGGGAAGCCTCCTTTTTAGGCTAACTACCTGTGTAGACAGGTTATAATGAAAAAAATGATATTTGTCAATATTTTTAATCTTTATGGTGATTGGAAAGCTCCGAGGCCATTTTAATGAACGCCTGGATAGTATGAGAAAGATACTTATCTTTATGATAAATCATATAGTATTTCAGAAAAATCTTCTTTTTAGTTAGCCGAATGATCTTCAATGGCCTTGCATCCACCTCTCTCTTTACTGCACATGTAGGAATGATTGATATTCCAAGCCCCACCTCTACAGCTCGCTTAATCGCTTCGTGACTTCCCAATTCCATGACTGCATTAATCGAAACCTGTCCTTTATCAAGTTTTTCCTCAATTAATTCTCGCGTTCCCGAACCTTTCTCCCTTAGAATAAACGGTTGACTATTCAATTTAGAAAGAGGGACACTCTTTAGCCTCGCAAATTCATGGGAAGGGGAGACTATTAGAACCAATTCTTCTTCCCATAAGGGAGTAATGACCAGTTTTTCATTAAACTCCATGTATCCAACAAATCCGAGATCATCTCTGAAGGCCAAAATATCCCCTATTACTTCCTGCTTATTTTTAACCTTCATCTGGATCTCAATGTTTGGATATTTCTTTCTGTAGGATGCTAAAAGGGGTGGAAGATAGTACGTCCCTAAGGTTAAGCCAGCGCTGATCTTTAAGTTACCGAACTTTATTCCTTTCATATCTTCCATATTATTGTCGGCTTCTTTAACTATGTTAAATATCTTCTCCGCATATGAGAACAGGATTTCACCAGCGTTCGTTAACTCAATTTTTCTGCGAGATCTCTCAATTAGTTTAATTTTATAAGCATTTTCTAATTGTTTGACCTTAATACTAATCAAGGGCTGAGTCACAAAAAGCCTCTCCGCAGCTATTGAGAAGCTTTTATACTTTGCCACATTATAAAACACCCACAGTTGCCTAAAGTCCATTTTCTCCCCTCCTCTTAGAAAAATATATAAATTTATTCTTACATAAATCTCATAATTATTAACTCGATTAATATATTGTAAATAAAAAGTCAACATGAGTGGATGAATAGGGAAGTCCATAAAGAGGGATATTGGGGGAAAGGGTGGAAATACTGTAAATAAGGGTGGAGTTACTGGATAGGAAAGAAGAAAATCATAAAAAGGCCGTAATTCCAGAGTCGCAGCTTTATTATAAATATAATTTATTAACAACATAAATATTATTAATTTGACTTATATTTAAAAACACAATATATGGAAAACATACATAATGCAATGTTATTTATTTCTCTCTGAATTGGCCAGCAATATCATTGGATCATTTAAGACAAATTTCCGAAGGAGGCAGAAAAAATGGGGAAGATTAGCATGGTCATGTTTGATCTTTCGGGGACGACAGTCTATGATGATACAGGTGTCAGGGATTGTCTTTATGAAGCGGCCAAGGAGTTTAAGCTGAGGACGACCTCTGAAGAGATTCTTTATCACATGGGGACGAACAAAATCCATCTCTATCAATTTCTGATCGCAAGAGAGATAGGAAAGAAGATCGATATTGAAGATTTCGAAAAGATCAAAGATCCCGAAACCTATGAATTGGCCAAAAAGGTATTTGACCGGTATCAGGAGATTATGTTGGACTATTATCGGAAGCAGTGTAAGGAAGTTCCGGGGGCTTCTGATACGTTTCGGTGGTGTCATGAACATGGGATCAAGGTGGCTACCGATACAGGGTTTCATCGTCTCATCACGGATGCAATCATGGATGGTTTGGGCTGGGTCAGGGAAGGTCTCGTGGATATCGCCGTTGACGTGGAGCATATCCCCGGAGAGATCGGACGGCCTGCACCCTTCATGATCTTTTACGCAATGACTCAACTCAACATCCAGAGCGTCCGTGAAGTGATTAAGATTGGAGATACCCCTGCCGACATGCTGGAAGGGCGCAATGCGGGATGTCGGGGAGTGATCGGTGTTCTGAGTGGTCCTCGTCCTGTGACGGACTGGGGAAAATACTGGCACACCCATGTGATACCGAGTGTGGCAGATCTTCCGCAATTGATCGAAAGGGAGTTTTTATAATGTAAGAAAAGAGAATGAGATGGATTCCTTGAAAGTTGTAGAAAACGAAAAAGAAGTCCGTATTTCAAGGTAGGATTGACAAGAAGGTTCAGTCAAATATATTTTGCTTCCATTTCTATCAAAGAATATATCCTTGAAGATGAGTAACTCTATGGAGATTATCTGGAAAACGGGAAAGAGTAATATTTTAGATTCCATTTATAAAGGGTTATAAGTTAGGAGGACAAGTGGTAAAAAAGGCAAGAGCCGCGGTCATGACAAAGCCTAATGCAGATTTGGAAATTCGTGAGTATCCACTACCAGAGGTGGAGAAAGGGGCTATCTTGGTAAGAATAACCTGCTGCACCATATGTGGCTCGGATGTTCTTGCTTGGTTAGGACGTAAAAGAGCCCCAATCCCCATAATTCTTGGTCATGAAATCGTAGGAGAAATTGTGGAACTCAGCGATGGAGTTGCCTATGATTCGGGGAATCGGCCGCTGAAGGTCGGAGACCGAATCACATGGACCATCATGGACAACTGTGGCAAGTGCTACTATTGCCGCGAAAAAGGGCTCATGATGAAATGCCAACACCTAAAAAAGTATGGTCATGAGAGTTGTGCCACCCCTCCACACTTTGTCGGTGGATTTGCCGAGTACTGTTACATTAGCGCAGGCACCTGTGTGATCAAGTGTCCTGATAATCTATCAGACGAAGAAATTGCTCCGGCCAATTGTGCCCTTGCAACTGTTGTGGCCGGCTGGGAAGCTGCAGATTTAAAACCTTTTGAACATGTCTTGATCCAGGGTGCAGGAGCCCTTGGATTCTATGCGGCCGCACTGGCGAAACACTATGGATGCAAACGAATCATTGTAACCGACATCCTGGATCGCCGACTGGAAGCGATTAAAGCTTTCGGTGCAACAGATACGCTCAATACAAGAAATATGAAGGACGAGGAAGTTATTCAAGCGGTTCGGGATTTGACAGATGGCTTTGGAGTAGATGCTGCTATGGGGGTTGCTATTGTCCCAGAGGTAATTCCTATTGGGTTGAAGTGTTTGAGGATAGGGGGGCGATATGTGGAGCATGGCAATACGTTTCCTGGCGCAAATTTTACCTACGATGTTTCTGACATAATATTTCGATGTTTAACCATCCGAGGGGTTCATAATTATGATACCAGACACCTTCAGTGGGGGATCGATTTCTTGGAACAAACAAAAGAGACCTTCCCGTTTAATAAATTGGTAACCCATAAGTTCTCCCTTAATGAGATTAATCAAGCGATGAGGGTGGCTTACTCAGGAGAAGCTATTCGTGTAGCTGTTCTGCCTTAAGATTCTTGAAAACCGAACAGTACTCTCAATAGTTAAAGGTATTTTTTCAAGAGTTTTGATTATAAACCATCATTATTTTTCATATAAATTTTATTAATTTGACTCATATTTTTAAAAAAATAGTATGGTTTCTAAATAGAGACTCGCATGATTACCATTGTGCTTGATATGCTAAAATTGATTGAGTCGGATTTCCTATAAAACCTTTTGTTCGGTAAGGAGAGGTAAGAGGTTGAGGGCAAATCTTAAAAACGGTCCATAAAAAGAAAGGAGGAAATCTTATGAAAAAAGGAATGATTAGTCGATTTTTAGTTCTTTGTCTGAGTATTTGTTTTGTCGTTTCTCAAGTAGGAGTAGTTATAGCCCAAGATTGCGATAATCCCAAAACACTCACCTTTTCCATCGTTCCAGCAATGGAAACCATGCAGGATTTAGCGCTCTACCAACCTGTGCTGAAGTACTTGAAAGAAGTGACGGGTAAGGACATTGACTTTTATATGCCAACTTCGCGTGCCAGTGTCATCGAGGCAATGATGAACAAGTTTGTGGATATTGCTGTTCATGGTCCTTATTCCTATGTCATTGGCAACGCGAAAGATAAAAACATCGAAGTTTTTTGCACCTATTCAAAGAAACAAGGAATTGTAGCAGAGGAAGGGCCAGGTTATAAATGTGTGATCATCACAAAAAAAGGAAGTAAATTTACCACAGTAGAATCACTGAAAGAGTCTACTGTTGCCCTTGTCGACCCCGCTAGTACTTCAGGAAGTCTTGTACCTCGTATCAGTTTTTCCAAAGTGATTGGTATGCCCCTCGATAAATACTTCAAAAAAATTGTATATTCTGGCGGACACGATTTGTCGACATTTGCTGTTTTAGAGGGAAGGGTAGATTGTGCATTTGTGGCAACCCACCGCTTCGATGAAGTAGCTTTCCCTGGGAAAGTAAAAAAGGAGGACTTTAATTTTATTTGGTTTTCTGAATTTATCCCTGGGGATCCGATTTGTTATCGTTTATCCCTATGTCCAGACTTGAAAAAAAAGATCGAGGATGCTTTCCTAAATCTCCACAAGGTTCCAGGAGCCGATAAGTACTTGCAGAACGTTAAGGCTTTAAAAATGGTAAGAATGACCAGTAAGGACTATGACATTATCCGGGAGCTTATGAAAGCCGAGGAGGAGCTAAAGAAAGGGAAGAAGTAATTTTAAAAATTCAGCTAAGAGCGACTCGATTTCGCTCTTAGCTGAATGGATCTATATGATGATTAACAAAAGCCAGAATAAGGTACCACTAGCGAAAAGACACCATGAAAACGTTAGAAATTATAAATCTCAGGGCCAAATACAGTAAATCTGGACCAGAGGTTCTCAAGGGTATTAGTTTTACTTTAGACTCTGATGATTTTTTAGCAATTATAGGGCCAAGCGGGGCCGGGAAGTCAACATTGATCCGTTGTATTAATCGATTGGTGGAACCCACTTCAGGGGATGTCCTTTTTAATGGAGTCAATGTTGCAAAATTGAACCAACGAGAACTTAGAAAAATCCGTCGTAATATGGGGATGATTTTTCAGGAATTCAATCTGGTGGAGAGAATGTCAGTCATCGATAACGTATTTTCTGGAAGACTGGGATATACGGGCACCTTTAGAAGCTTATTTCGGATATTTCCGAAATCAGATATTAGGAAAGTGCTGGAAATATTAGAAAGAGTGGGATTGAGTGACTTTGTTGATAAAAGAGCAGACGAATTGAGTGGAGGGCAAAGGCAGCGTGTGGGTATTGCTCGAGCACTCATTCAGGGTCCCAAACTTCTTCTCGTAGATGAACCCACCTCCAGTCTTGATCCCAAAATTTCCAAAGAAATTATGGGGATGATCAAAAAAATGTCTAAAGAAGATGGTGTTCCAGCTCTTTGTAATATCCACGACGTTAACCTCGCATTGGAGTTTTCTAACAGAGTGATTGGACTTCAGGATGGTGTCAAGATGTTTGATGGTCCGACGAAAAGTGTAGACAGAAAAACCTTGGAAGAGATTTATGCTTTTGAGGTCTTGTAGAAGAGCAAGAAGAAAAATATGAGTCAGTCAAGCGTTAAAGAAAATTTAGATGTAATCCTTTACCGCAGAAGAAGGGCGAAAGAAATTCGTTATTGTCTTTACGCCATTCTCTTTTTATTGGTACTCTGGAGCATAAAAGTTACAATTATCAAGGATACGGATTGGGATCGCATTGGAGGTTTGGGTTCTGTAATTAGGGGAGTCGGCCGATTTTTTCCACCAGATCTCTCTATAGTCCAATATCTTTTCAAACCAACTGTCGAAACTTTCATGATAGCTTTTCTCGGTACCATGCTTGCCATTATCTTGGCTATACCGGTAGTTTGGTTTGGTGCTCACAATATCACTCCTAGCCTCCCGATCACTTATCCGATCGGTCGTTCGATCATGACCTTGTCTCGATCGGTACATGAAGTTGTTTGGGCTTTGATCTTCGTATCAGCCGTTGGCCTCGGAGCCTTTCCAGGAATTCTGGCTGTGTCCATGCGCTCCATTGGTTTTATCTCAAAAGTAACTGCTGAGAGCATTGAGGACGTCGATGCCCGTTCTTTAGAGGCAATCAAGGCTGTTGGAGGGAATAAGTTACAAATCATTTTTTACGGCATTATTCCGCAAGTGATACCAGTTTTTATTGGAAATGCAATCTTTCAATGGGATATTAATATTCGGCGCGCTACGATTATGGGGCTTGTAGGAGCAGGTGGTTTGGGTCTCACGCTTGAGAGGCAGTTACTGATGTATAACCACCAAGGTGTAACCACAGTCATTCTGGCCATCCTTGTTATCATCACAATTGGAGAAGTGATCTCTTATTACGCCCGAAAGGCAGTGATATGAAATTAGATGAATTGGAAAGTATAAATTCCTCTCAAAATACAGTTAAAAGTAATCCGACATTATCTATCACGAGTCCTCAGAAGACTTGGAGTCGTTTTAAATATCCACAATCCCTAATTCGATATGTCATTTATTTAATTGTATTTGTTTTTATTGTGTACTCACTGGAATACTTGAATGTTCCTCTCGGACGATTCTTTACAATGTTTGGTCGGCTGGGAGATATGATTGCTAATAGATACTATCCTCCTGATATTTCGTATACCCTACAGAAGGATTATCTTAGGTATGTGCTTGAGACTTTACAAATGGGTTATTTAGGAACTCTCTTTGGTATTCTTTTTTCTATACCCATTTCGTGGTTCGCTTCATTTAATGTGACTCCGAGTCGGCGATTTGCTTACCCTGTTGGAAGGTTCATTATCATGGCTTGCAGATCTGTGCATGAAATGATTTGGACCATTATATTTGTAATCGTTCTTGGTTTCGGCATGTTTCCTGGTGTTATTGCCCTCACCATGTTCTCTATAGGATTTGCAGGTAAACTTTTTTCAGAGGAAATTGAGGCCATAAAATTAGGCCAGATAGAGGCAATTCGGTCTACCGGGGCCAATCCCATTCAAGTGTTCCTTTATGCCGTCTTACCACAAGTTAGGGTGGCATGGGCAGGGATCTCTATTTACACTTGGGATTCGGCTTTTCGAGCCGCTACGGTGTTAGGATATTTTGGGGCGGGTGGAATGGGTTGGTATCTGAAGGAGACAGTGGAGCGACTCGAAACCTTGAAGGTATCGGCAATTCTTCTCACTATTATTTCCCTTGTTGTAGTTTCCGAAGTGGGGTCGGCTTGGGCCAGAAATAAAATTAGTAAAATGAAATAGATTAATGAGAAAAGGGGTTGTTCCAGCACCAAAGACTTATCTACTTTTATTCCATTCCCTAAATGGTAATTTATTCCACTCTTGATTGTTTCCTCGATCAAGTTCCGTTTTATTCTGCTAATCTACCCGTTTATGCCTGTTATGATAAGGAATCGTTTCAGAAAATTAAGAGGTGTTAATGTGGCATTTCTGCCATTGCACAAGAAACAAACTAAATTGAACTTTATGATCGGTGAACCTGCCGTGTTAATTGTTTTCAATTCTTTAGTATACTTTTTATGTAGATTTAAAAATTATTAGGTTTATCAAGAAATTGAGAAGATTAATTGATATTTGTTCCGAAATAAGGAGGTAGTAAAAATGTTAGAAAAAAGTATTCTCGAGAAACTTCAAGAAGTTAACCCCGCTGCAGAAATCTGGTGGGATTCATCCCCCCTGATCTACAACAACTGGGCTAAGGGCGTCGTAGAAAGGGCTCCTTCCGCAAAAAAAGGGGTTTGGGGAAATCAGCTAAGGCGCCTCTTTGACCCGGAAAATCCGGGGAAGACCCTGTTTCGGGGAGTGACCACTAATCCACCCTTGAGCCTTGCCGCTGCAAAAGACGATCCTAAATTCTGGGCCGATTTCGTTAGAAATCTTATTCGGGAAAACCCTGACAAGGGCGTCGATGAAATTTTCTGGATGATGTATAAAAAGATCGTAGAGCGAGGAGCCCAATTCTTCTTCCCTCTTTGGGAGAAATCTAAACATGCTTATGGATATATTTCCGGGCAGGTGGATCCCAGGGACTGCTATTATGCCAGCCGGATGCTCGAACAGGCTCTTGACATTGCCCGGATTGGACCCAATGTCATGGTAAAAATTCCAGGAACCTGTGAGGGATATGAGGTGATTGCGGAGCTCACTGCCAGGGGCATTGCAACCAATAACACATTGGCTTTCACGGTTCCTCAATTCTTGGCCTGCATGGAAGCGGTCCAAAAGGGATTGGAGAGGGCCAAAAAGGATGGGGTAGATCTGTTTCGGTGGCGATCTGTCATCACTCACATGTCGACCCGATATGGGACCCTAGGAGATCTCAAGACTCAGGCAGAATCCAGGGGAATTGGTTTGACTGAAGCAGACATTCGGTGGGCCGAACTTTCCATTTTCAAGAGAGCTTATAGAATTATTGAGGGAAAAGGGTATCCCTGCAAGATGCTGATGTGCAGTATGCGGATTAGTCCTCCCATGAATGACGGAAGTCAAGCAAGCTGGCACATCGAAAAGATCGCCGGAGGCAATGTGGTTTATACTTGTCCTCCAGGATACATCGAGGAATTGATGAAAGTGGAGGACCAGTTAAAGCCTTTCAATTCCGAGGCAATTTATGAACTTGCTCCCAAAGCGACGTTGGAAAAACTTCTCCGACTCCCTTATTTTGTGCAGGCTTACGAGCCGGACGGTATAACTATAAAAGACTTTAACAAACAAGGGGCTTTGGTTGCCACCGCTGCTGAGTTCTCCAAGGCAACTCGGACAACCGTCGACTTTGTTGCCCAACAATTCCAGGCTTTGGGGAAAATATGAATGTCAGGGGTTTTGATATATTATCATGGATTTCTCTTACACAGAAGGAAATGAAGTTAATGAGTTGAATTCCTTCAGATTGAGAAATTAGGGACGGCAGGCTGTCTCAAAACTCCTAAAAATGCAATCCATGTCATTCTAAACGAAGCGAAGAATCTAATAATTACAACATCTTAAAAACATGAGATTCTTCGGCTGATGCTTCAGAATGACATTTTGGGACAGCCTGACGGGTTCAAATTATTCAAATTAATTATTGAGATGGAGTAGTTCATCTGGACTTCTGAGTATAATATCGGCGCCGGCCCTAGACAGGGATTCCTTCAAAGCCTTCAGCTTACTACGACCACTTAGAAAACCGATGGCAACAATTCGTAACTTCTTTTTAATGGCTTGGGCAGCCAGCATATCATCCACCACATCACCGACATATCCACATTTTGGATGAGGAATACCGATCTCTTGAATGACCCTTAGAAGGGAGTAAGCATGGGGTTTTAAACAACTCATCCGCCTCCCTGTGGAGCGAAAAATGCGAGTCTCCTCTTCCACACATTCGTCGAGCGTCACCACACTATCGAAATAAGGAAGAAGGTGGAATCGTTTCAGAGCAAGTGCTGCTTCAAATCTCGGTCGACCGCTCGCAATCCCCATTCTCAGTTTCTTCCGAAGTGACGACAGGATCCTTCTTGGAATCAAAAGCCTTTCATGTAGGTATAACCCTTGGCCCCTGTAAAAGAGGGGTTGAAGGTGGTAATAAGAGGAGAACTGCCTTCCCAAATAAACCTCTTGAAAGATCCGCTTTACGAGATTCTCCTGGTCGAGATCGCCAGATCCATAGACCCAACCATCCCACGAATCGCCCAACGCCCGGCGGATTCCTTGCAACCCTCCTCCTAAGACTCTGACCTTTTCCAAAAAACGGGAAAGGCGCTTCTTTTTAAATCGGCTGGCCTTTTTTGGGCAGAATTTAGATGAAGTTTTTTTGAGATAAAGAATAACCTTCTCAATGGAAGAGAAATGTTTTCTTTTTGAGGAAGGCGAAAAACCTGAAATGGAGAGAAGGTAAAGGAGGAGGCCAGAGGTCAAATCCCAATCATTATTGAATCCACCTACCGATTTGAAGAGGGAGATATCTTCCTTCGTCACTATTCTTCTTTTTCCCCTTTCAAATCCAAGACATGTTTCGAGATAGATACGAACGGTTCGTTGAATGGTCTCCCGATAAGACCTTGAGACATCGATCAACACCCCATCCATATCAAAAATCAGAAGATCCATAAAATCAAATTCCGAATTTGGGAATTGAGGAATTGCGAATTTAATTATCCCCAGATTCTTAATTCCTAAATTCCTAAACAAAAATTTGAAATTTCCATAAAATACCCCCCCCTTCGACGGGGGAGGGTAAGGGTGGGAGTGGACAAAACCAAGATTTAGTCCAGATTTAGTCCCCCCTCCCCTTTATCCCCTCCCGCGGTGGGGAGGGGAGTTTCTTACTTTAGATTTCAAAAAGTGTTAGAGATAAATTCTCAGACCTCCTGGTGTAAGAATCCAAATCCCTCAATTCCTTAATTGCAGCACGGCTTGAACAAGATTTTCCACATCCAACTCCTACATCCGGTTTGAATTCTTCCACACACAGGTGCAACGTATCCACTGTGACCAATTAATACAAACGCATTTAATCATATTACCCCCCCACCCGCCCCTCCCCACTCAGAGACTGTGTCGTAATCCAAGAGAAACTACTTCCGTTGAAACAAGGAACAGGCGGTCGGGTGACAAAGCTTTAGAGCGGAAACCTTTCATTGCTCAGCTTCGGGGCTCCAAGCCCATGAAAAGAGACTCCTTTCTAAGAAGGCCGATTACCCATACCTTTAAACGACCGCATTCTAAAGCTGAGAAGCCTGACTGCCTGTTCCGCTGGAATCCACCCTCCATCATGATTACGACACAGTCTCTCAAGGGGGGAGGGTGAGCCCTGCACCACGCAGGGTGCAGGACAAAGCCCTGAACCTAACATGGTTCAGGGGGCGGGGGGTAATGTCATTTTGTTTAGTGCGTGTGTATTAGTTTAAAATATGGATTGAATTCATTGCAAGTGTCTTTTATGATATGTTCCATTAAAGGAGGGTTGTCAGAAGTGCCAGGAATTGAATATGAGGGTAAGCGTGTTCCATGCCGTTTAATCATCTTTGATAAAGATGGGACGCTAATCAATTTTTCAGCCACGTGGGTCCCTCTCATCCGAAAAAGGGTTACTTTCCTTTTAAAGAGATTGGGAAGGAATGGAGAGTTAGAAGCCTTCTTATTGAAATCCTGGGGGATTGACCCATTTACCGGAAAGGTGGATCCGAGAGGACCTTGTCCAGTTTCTCCAAGATCCGATGAAATTGTTATTGGGACCATGGCCCTTTATCAGCATGGATACCCATGGGATGAATCGAAACTCTCAGTTGCCCAGGCTTTTGACGAAGCCGATGCAGATGGCGATTGGCGAGAAAAGGTGATTCCCGTCAAAGGCATTCAAACTTTTTTATCTCAACTGAAAAGGAATGGATTTTATGCCGCCTTAGCCACCTCTGATGAGAGAAAAGATACAGAAGCCATCCTAAACCACCTTGGGCTGGAAGGCCTTTTTGATATCATTCTCTGTGCGGGAGAAGTGAACCCGCCCAAACCTCACCCCGAAACAATTTTTACTATTTGCCGGAAACTTTCTGTCCATCCCCAAGAGGCTGTGATGGTGGGGGATTCGGTCACGGATATGATGATGGGAAAGAGAGCCGGTGTGGCGATAACCATTGGGATTGTTGAGGGAGGAGTGACCTCAAGGGAAGAATTAGAAAAGGTGGCTGATCTTGTGGTTAATTCAATTCAGGAACTGAAATTTTATCAATTGTAGGACCATTCAAGCCGTGCCAGATAGGACCTTTGCTTTACAGATAACACCTACTACTCTTCACTCCAAGGTAACCACGCAAAATGAAGATTACTGGTTGAAACACACATAACAAATGTTGGAAGGGAAAACTTATGAAATTGTAGCAAGTTCTTTTCCATATTTCTCAACCCATCCATCGGCGCCGCACTCTTTCAAAATTTCGATGGCCTTCCCCAGGTTTTCCCGGGCTTTTAAGTGATCTCCTTTTTGTTTGAATAGTTCGGCGTAAAGCACATAATCCTTTCCCAAAAAGAACCTCATACCATTCCTTTGATCTGCCTCAATTGCCTTCTGAATCCAATGTTCAGCTTCAGGTAAGTGCTGATCATCAATTTTCAGTAGAATTTCACCGATATACTTTGAGAACCAACCTTCGCCTGTTTTGATTTTATTATTTCGTGATTGGGTGTATAAGGATTCTAAGTCCACATCCTTCTCGTTATTCATCACTCTCGATCTTGCTTCCGCTGCTCTTACCAAACCCACAAAAGATGGCATTAAACGTGTATGTTCCAAAAACCCGCATCCTTTTTCATAACGATCTTTAGCACTCGGGAAATTCCCCATTGCAAAATAGGTCTCGCCCAAGAAAAGGTGTGAGATCGCCCTCCATCCCTTTTCATTGATCTTTTCGCAAAACTCGATTCCCTTCAGCAGATGCCTCTCCGCTTCTTCTAACAACCCCCTCGCATAGCAGAAAATTCCGTGGGAAGAGTATACATAACCTTTGGACATAATATCTCCGCTCTCTTCGGCTGCACGAAGGGCCTCGGCGGTGGTCTGGAATCCAATATTTATCCTTCCTGGGTAGAAATAACAGAAATAGGCCAAATTCCCTTTTGTTACTGCAATCCCCCATAAAGTATTTCCTGCAATGCTAATATCAACAGCTCTCTGCATATAGCGGGTTGCCCTTTCAAATTCACAGTTGAGGCCCAAAGCCATCCCGAACCAATGGTTTGCATAAGATGAAGTTAGAATGTCCTTTAGTTCATCCGATATCTTTAGCGCCTCTTCAAAAGCTTGAAACGCTGCTGGAAAATTCTCTTCTACCATATAATGATATACGCCTTGGATGGTTCTAATCTGACAAAGCCGCTTTTTATAATCCTGTTTTATAGCCAGGTCAATAATTGGGTCAATGGCTTCTCTGGCCTCAAAATAATAGTTTAGCTGACCGAGGTAAAAGGCAAGAGCTGTCCGGGCTTCAATAATCTTTCTTTGCCCTTCGTCAGTCATGGGCAACTTTTCGAGGCAGGCGATTCTTTTTTTGGAGTGAGCAATGGCATCCTGAAATGAGGCCGCCTTCTCCGCCTTCCTTCCTGCCATTCTCAAATATTCAGCTGACTTGGCAAAATTCTCACTCACAAAAAAATGCTCGGCCAGGACCCCGTAATGCTCAGCCAAACTATCCTTGTATAATTCTTCAATCCCCTTCCCGATCTCCCCATGAAGCTCCTTCTTTTTCTTACCCAAAATCGAGTCATACACTACCTCCCGGCTTAGGGCATGTCGGAAGATGTAGGAAGTCTGAGGATATATCCCTCTCTCATAAAGAAGCTCAGAATCTTTTAAAGCGGACAGATGGGTAAGCAAAGGCTGTTCGGGAAGACCTGTCACCCACTTGATTAAATCATAGGGAAACTCCCTTTCGATCACTGAACCAGTCTGAAGCACCGTCCTCGTGGCATCAGGCAGAGAATCCACCCGGGCCATGATCATTTCCTGGATGGTGGAAGGAATGGCCATAGCCTTAACATCTTTGGCCAGCTGGTATTTGCTATCCTTTCTTTCGATGATCTTCAAGTCTTTCAGCGACTTCAACAATTCCTCGATAAAAAAGGGCACTCCCTCCGTCTTCTCCAGGATTAATTTCTCAAGGTCTTTGTCAATCTCCTGGGTCCCCAAAAGATGAGCCACCATGAAAAGGCTTTCCCGATTAGAGAGCCGGTTCAAAGTGATCTGATTGTGATAGGACCTCCCGCCCCATGTATGCACAAACTCTGGACGATAAGTAAATATCAATAGAACCCTCGCCCCAGGTATGCTCTCCAAAAAGTATTTCAAGGCATCCTCTGAACTCTTATCGATCCAGTGAAGATCCTCAGTCGCCATGACCAGAGGGCGGATCTCTGAACCTTTCAGAGCAATCTGCTTTAAGGCCTCGATGATTCGATCCTTTTTTCCTTCCGGGCTCATGGAAATCCTGTCGATCCCACTATCCTTCACCGATAAGAGCTCCAAAAAATAAGGAAGAGTAGAGGTTTCATCAACCCCCAAAAGGTCCAGGCCTCTCTTGACCTTCTCTCGCACCTCAATATCCCCTTCACCTTCCTGAATATCAAAATTCGACTTAAGAATATCGATGATAGGGTGATAGGTCATGCCTCTGCCATAGGAAAGGCATTTCCCCTCCAAAAAAGTCGCATCTTCATTGGTAATGGCTTTTCTAAATTCATACAAAAGCCGGGACTTGCCAACCCCAGCCTCCCCCATAATCGAAAAGGCTTGACCCCTTCCCTCTTTGACCCGCTCAAAACCATCCTGGAGGAGTTCCAGCTCCCGTTCCCTACCCACGAATGGAGTCAGACCCCGCTCGGCACTGACATCAAACCTTGTTCTTCGGGTGCTAGGGGCAATCACACGGTAAACCTTGACTGGTGTTTCCTTTCCCTTAATTTGCTTTTCCCCTAAAGCTTCAAACCGGAAAAGCCCTTCCGTAAGCTTGAAGGTATCCTCAGTTACATACGTAGTTCCCGGCTCAGCCAAACCCTCCATCCGAGAAGCCAGATTCACCGTATCCCCTACCGCCTTGAATTCTACCCTTAGATCATTACCCAAGGTGCCTACGACCACAGGACCCGTATGGATTCCAATCCTCATCCTGATGGGAGACATTCCTTTCCCTTGATTCACATGGTCGCTGAATCTAGTAATCTCCTTATGGATGGCGAGAGCGGAGCGGATGGCTCTTTGCGGGGCATCTTCCAAAGCAATAGGAGCTCCGAATAGTGCCATAATCCCATCCCCGGTCATCTCGTTTACCGTACCCTCGTAATCATGGACCTTGTGAATCAGGATCTCGTAAACCTGATCCATTATGGAATAGGCTTCTTCAGGGCCGAGTTCTTCCACCAATGGGGTGAATCCCTCCATGTCACAGAACATCACTGTGACCTGGCGACGCTCCCCTTCAATTCTATCCCTCTGAGCTAAAATTTTCTCGGTGAGGCCCCTGGGAAGATATTTTTGGATCTTTCTAAGTTTTTCGTCAAAGGAGAGTTCTTTCGGAGATGACTGATAAAGAAGAGCTAAGTTATGGCCGCATTCATTACAAAATTTACTGCCTGGCTGATTAGTCTTGCTACACTTTGGGCAAATGATTTCCAATTTTATGCCGCACTGGTTGCAAAACTTGGCACCCTCCGTATTTTCAAATTGGCATTTTGGACATTTCATTTTTTAGTCTCTTCATGGATAGAAGTCCCACGATGCAAATCTAAAAGGTCGAGGTTGGGTCGGAAGGTTGATTCGATACCCAATGGTTCGATAAAAGTCTACCAATTTTGAATGGAAACTTCAACAAGAATTATTTCTTATGTCTTGTGATTCAATATGTGACTTTGTTTCATCGATTACTACTTCAAATGTTGTATGGTGGAACAAAAATGTAAAAACAACACTTCAGGAAGGAGTCCTGTTTTCTCAGGGGGAATTCGCCCTCCATGCCAAATTTTACGCTTTCACCTACGAATCTGCACTCTAAGTTTGGCCTGAGAAATAAAGATTATCAATAGAAATGTGCATCGAGATTTACATTCTGGGCACCTTGCACATTTCACTCTGCCCCCCTTTAGAAAGCCAATGATTATGAACTTGCCTCCCGGTTTCGCCAGATTTATATCTGGATCATTTCCAAAAGCTTTTTTGTCCGGGCCAAGTGATAATCCATTCCCATCCTGCTGAACATCTCTTCAGACCTTCTCAGGTTTTCAAGGGCTTTTTCCTTTCTTCCGGCATCCATATAAAGCTCACCGAGGTTTAAGCAACCCACAGCGTACGCTGGCTTCGTTTCTAGATCATCCAGCATTTTCATTCCTTGCAGAAGGTACTCTTCTGCCTTATCTATCTGCGATTCTTCCATTTTTCCAACGGTCCTTCCAAGTTGAAGCCATGACTCTCCTTCAAAATATTTTTCATGGTTCCTTTGCGCTAGATTCAGAGCTTGCTCAGCATGAACTCTTGCCTCATTCAAATTGCCCAAATCAAAATGAACCAGACTTAAAGCCCAGAGATGAAGGGACAACCAACCAGGGGCTCCGATATGCATCTTCATGTTAAGGCCTTTTTCCGCGAATCCCAGGGCTTTGCCAGGATCTCCCATCAAACGATATCCCTCCCCGATGAGACACCAGGCAAGGGGCAAGAAGAAGACTGCTTTCAATTTTTCAAGGTATCCAATGCTGGTCTCCATATGTTTTGCAGAATTTTCTCCATCGCCTTTAGGGCTGAATAAACACCCGTACAGGAATTCCGCAATGGCTATGCTATATACGTTATCGGCTTCCTGTGCGAGAGAAAGTGCTTTTTCACATGACTGCTCTCCTTCCGCAAATTCCCCCACATATCCCAAGCCATGTCCATAGTTGGCATACAGATACGAACGCAGATCGACGGGCATGCCGAATAATTCACCCTGCCCTTGGGTTCTTTCAAGCGAAGCCAAGATTCTTGGAGTTATGTGCACTACTTTCCGGTATTCTCCCGCGACATCCATAGAAAAAGTTAGCATCGCACCGATCCGAGCCGTTATTTGGCTGTCCTGTAACCGCTCTGCTTCCTCAAAAGCATCCTGCTGATACTTCATTCCCAGCGCAGCATCTCCTTTAGCTGAATAAAAAGAGCCCAGATGACTGTATAAGATTGCCGAACTTTTTTTGTCCTTAACATCTTTACAAAGCGTCTCTGCCTCCTGGAGTAACTTGAAAGAATCTTCAGGATAAGCCAGGAGTCTCATCGAATGCGCCATCGAAAGGATGACTTCAATCTGTTCCTTCTTGTTCTGATCTGTTTTGCCCATTTGCTTGAGGATACCGATCGCATCTCTGTAAAAATGGAAGGCCTCTATCGGCGAATAGGTTCTCATGGCTTTGTTGCCGGACAACTTCAGGTATTGAACTGCTTTTCCCAAATTATCACTGTTGGTATAATGATAGGCGAGCATCTCATAGAACTCTTCCCGCTTGTCTGAATAGATCTCTTCAATTGCTCCTCCGATCTTCCCGTGAATCTCCTTTCTTCTTTTGAGAAGTAAGCTGTTATAGGCTACCTCCTGAGTGAGGGCGTGTTTGAAGATATATTCCAATTCAGGGAAGAGTCTTTTCTCGTAGATAAACTCAAGCCCCTGAAGGTTGGCGAGATGGGATTTTAGCTCTTCCTTCATTTCCATGATGGATTGAAGGATACGAAAGGCAAATTCTCTCCCAATGACAGAAGCTACATGCATGATTCTCTTCAGGCTTTCATCCAAGCGGTCGATACGGGCCGCAATGATCCCCTGGATGGTATCAGGAACTTGGATATCCGTAAGTCTTTTGCTGAGTACGTACTGATCCCCTTTTCTTTGGATCGACCCGTTTTCCAGAAGGGTATGAGTAAGCTCTTCCATAAAAAGAGGGTTCCCGGCAGCCTTGCCCAGGATAAGCTCTCTGAGCTCGGGGACGATTTCTCCCTCACTAAGAATGGACTGGACCAACTCGGCACTTGTCTCAAGGGAGAGCTGATCAACCCGGACATTGCTGTAATAGGATTTACTGCCCCAGCGATGCGTATATTCCGGCCTATAAAGAAGGATCAAGAGAATGGGGGTGTTTGCAAGCCAACCGATGAAGTAGTCCAAGAATTCTTCTGAAGTCTTATCAATCCACTGAAGGTCCTCGAAAACAAGAACGAGGGGCTTGTTCTGGCTTTCTCGAATAAATAAATTCCTTATGGCTTCAAAGATCTTCTCCCTTTTCTGTTTGCGCTCAAGCTTAAGGTAGGTCTCATCATCTGGTTGAAGGGAGAGGAGTTCCTGAAAGGGTGGGAGCACGCTTTTAATCGTCTCATCAAGTTGAGAGATTTTCTCCTTCATCTTTTTCTTGATAAGAAACTCGTGCTCTCCTTCCTTGATCTCGAAGTATGATCTCAGGATATCCAGTATAGGCAGGTAGGCTACTGATCCCCCATAATGGACGCATCGGCCTTCGAGATAACCGTATTCCTCTTTTGAGAACATCTCTCTCATCTCGAAGATAATCCTTGACTTCCCCACCCCAGCTTCGCCTACGATCCCTACGACCTGTCCAGACCCTGTTCGAACCTTATGAAGGGCTTCCCGAAGAGCTTCCATTTCTCTCTTTCTGCCAACAAATTTTGTGAGGCCCGAAACTACTGCCGCTTCGATTCTCGTTTTTACCTCACTCGTTCTTAAGAGCTCATAGGCTTCTTGAAGTTCCTCTTTCCCCTTCACCTGGACCTTACCCAAAGACTCGAACTTGAAGAAATCCTTTGCCAGTTTGTGAGTATGATCGGATAGCAGGATGGTACCAGGCTTTGCTATGGTCTCGATCCTGGAAGCAAGGTTAATGGTATCTCCAATCGCTGTGTAATCCATCCTCAGATCATCTCCTATTGAGCCTACCACTACCGGCCCAGAGTTGAGCCCCATGCGCATTTTGAAATCCAGCCCGCGCTCCTTCCTTACTTTTTCGCCATACTCCACCAGGGCCTTCTGAATGGATAAGGCGGCATAGCAGGCCCGCTGAGCATGGTCCTCATGGGCAATGGGTGCACCAAAAAGGGCCATCACCCCATCCCCCGTGAACTGATTGATGGTCCCTTCATATTTGTGAATCTCATCCATTAAAATCCTGAAACATCCATCCATGATTTGATGGACCTCCTCAGGATCGAGCTTCTCTGACATGGCGGTAAAGTTTGCGACGTCAGCGAAAAGCACTGTCACTAATTTCCGCTCACCTTCAATGGAGCTGCGAGTAGTAAGGATTTTATCAGTCAAGAATTTCGGAGTGTAGGATTTGGGCTTCGAGTAATCGATAGGAGGAATTTCTTTGAGCTTGGATAATGGATGTCCGCACATTTCACAAAACTTCGCCACCGGTGGTAATGGGTGACCGCATTGAGGACATTTAAGCTCAAATTTATGTCCACATTCTATGCAGAACTTGGCCCCCTCTTTATTATCTGTCTGGCATTTCGGGCACTTCATTTTTGGGTGCTCCTTTGAAAGAAACTCCTTAATGCAATTCTAAAAAGTTGAGGTTGGGTTGGGAGGTTAATTCGATACCCAATGGTTGGATAAAAGTCTACTAATTTTGAACGGAAACTTCAACAAGAATTATCGATTACGACTTGAAGTGTTGTATGGAGTGTCAAAAATTAGAAATAAGGACTTCAGGAAGTAATCCCTAGGAAAGGGGTGACTCGATTTATGACTTATTAGTTTTTTCGTAGGTGACCCCGATTAGATGCCTCATTTGACATCAATTACCTTTCGTAGCCCTATGCATTTTAGCGTCAAGGGTGACCAATTTTCCCTGGAGTTCTGAGGCAAGCCAGAGATAACTCGCATCGTAGGTGGTGAGGCCAGTATCCTTAGCTAATTCTATGACAGCCAGATGATCCACTTCGATGATCTCGATGTTTAGCTTTCCTGCGAGTTCGAAGGCTTCCAAGATTGAGGTCTTTTGTGATGGATGAGTATCGATTTTTTTTAAGCAAATGCTTGCCAGTTCGAACCAGATGAGAGCGGGTGCGGCCAAGGGTTCATCTGAAAGTGCTTCTGAAATCTTTTCAGCCTTTGGTTCTCCGAAAATCAAGGCCCCCACTGCCGAAGCATCAACGACGCGAACGCTCATCTCTTTCTCTCCTGATGACCCCCGCTGCCTCTTCAGGTGTTTTCAATCCCGAGGCTCGAACTTTTGAAAGAAGTTCGGCAGGCGTCAAGCTATGTTGATTAGCGAGGTTTTCTTCCAGAATCGCCATCAGTTCCCCTTGAAGGGACCGATGATGCCGGGCAGCCCGTTTTCGCAACTGTTCTGCAAGGTAATCCGGTACATTCTTAATTGAAAGATTTACAGACATCTGCTCCTCCTTTAAGTGGATTCAATATGGATCTACTATAAAACCATTATAGAACCATTTCTCATTTAAAACAAGTCATTCGATAAGATGGGATTTGTGAGGATAACTGTTTTGGCTAAGGCAGGCGAATCTGTCATGGTAATTTTAGTGTCCCCTTCGGGGATGGTGGAAACCCCTCGCTTTCAGGTGACGTATAGACTTTGCGAAATGGTTGGCCAATCCTTGGTGACATATCCTTCATGGGATTGGAATGAGGCCGACCATGAGCATCTGAACAATATAGCATCAGAATTGTCATTCCCGTGAAACTTGTCCTCGACCTGATCGGGGAACGGGAATCCAGGCTTTGTCCCTGCGAAGGCAGGGAACCAGAAATATATGAAACTGGATTCCTGTTTTCACAGGAAACCCTGGATTCCTGCTTGCGCAGGAATGACGACAAAAGAAGGAGAATCGGTCAAGGCGAGGAGAGTTTAGTAAGTTCAACATGTTACTACCCTCTCCCCGTATCTCCCCATCACCCCATCTCATGATCTGATCTTCAAATTCTCTGGATCATAGAGCGGTTCTTTTTCAACGGTGGCTTCATACCTTTTTGTGGCCACTTCGATTTGTAAACGAGGCCCAGGTTGCGAATACTGAATGGGAAGGTATCCGTAAGCGATCGGTTTCTTGATGGTATGTCCAAATCCTCCACTGGTAACTAAGCCGATCACTTGATCGCCGTCAAGAATCGCCTCTTTCCCAATGGGCATTAATGGGCCGGCGTTAAGCGTTAAGCAACAGAGTCTTCTGGTGATCCCCTTTTCTTTCTGAGCGAGAAGAGCCTTACGGCCAATGAAATCACCTTTGTTCAGTTTCACGCAGAAGTCCAGGCCAGCTTCGAAGGGCGTATACTCCGGAGAGATGTCTCCGCTCCAGTACCGATACCCTTTTTCCAATCGTAAGGATTCAATACACCGATATCCCACATTGGCAAGACCCAGAGATTTTCCTCCCTCCCAGATGGCATCGTAGACATGTAAAGCATATTCTACCGGCATATGTAGTTCCCACCCGAGTTCGCCCACATAGCTGATGCGGAGGGTAAGGGCAGGGGCATATCCGATGGTCAGTTGCTTGCAGGTCATATAAGGAAATCCCTCATTCGAAATGTCGTCTCTGGTCAATTGCTTCAGGATATTGCGTGACTCGGGTCCGCAGAGGGTGATGCAGGCCTTGGCCGAAGTCACATCGGTGACAGAGATCGAATGGTCCTTGGGGAGGTGCTTCTGAATCCAGCTGAGATCATGCTTGATGAAGGCCGTTCCTGTCACCAGGTAGAAATGATCCTCATTGATTCGACTTATGGTAAGGTCACATTCAATTCCACCTTTTTCATTCAACATCTGGGTGTAGGTGATTGAGCCGACAGGTTTATCCATCTGGTTGGCGGTGATTTTTTGCAAAAATGGAAGCGCCCCTTCTCCCTTGATTTCGATTTTTCCGAGGGAGGTTTGGTCAATGATTCCTGCCTTCGTCCTGACCGTTTCGTGCTCTTTCCCTACATATTCAAACCAGTTGGGAAGTCCCCACCCCAATTTCTCTTTTGGTGCCACTCCTTTTGGGGCAAACCAGTTGGGCCGCTCCCAGCCCGATTTTTCTCCAAAGACTGCCCTCCTCGTTTTCAGGCGATGGTAGAGAGGACTCATGCGCAGGGGTCGGGCTGAAAGCATCTCCTCGTATGGCCAACTCATGGAATAGTGGTGAGCATAGACTTCGATGGATCTGTCGAGGGCATACTTCTGGCTTCCATGGTGACCCCCAAGGCGGCGAATGTCGAGACGCCAGAGGTCCAGACTGGGCTCACCGTTGATGATCCATTCGGCCATCATTTTGCCCACTCCTCCTCCGGCAGCAATCCCATGGGCACAGAAACCGGCCGCAACGAAGAAGTTTTTGACTTCTGCTGCTTCCCCCATGATAAAATCGCCATCGGATGTGAAGGCTTCAGGACCGTTGAGCAGGGTGATGATTTCAGCTTGGCCTATGACAGGCACCCGTTTCATGGCCAAGAGGGAAAGAGGTTCGAAATGCTCGTAGTTGGATTTCAACAATGTCTTGGTAAAGTCCCGTGGGATTCCATCCAATGCCCAGGGAATGGGATTATGTTCGTATCCTCCCATGATAAGCCCACCGACTTCCTCGCGGAAGTAGACTAAATTGTCAGGATCCCGCATCGTGGTCATTCCCTTACGGACCCCTTTTATGGGTTTGGTAATGATATACTGATGCTCCATCGGGATGATCGGGATCGAGACGCCCACCATTTTCCCTATCTCCGGAGCCCAAATTCCTGCTGCATTGACGACGATTTCTGCTTTAATATTTCCTTTTTCAGTGATGACTTCGTAGACAGCCCCATTCTTTAGGGTGATTCCGGCCACTCGGGTTTCGGTGTAAATCATGGCCCCTCTATCGCGTGCCCCTTTCGCGAGGGCATACGTCACACCGCTGGGATCGATCTGGCCATCCGTGGGAAGAAAGGCGGCCCCAACAATACCCTTCTTTTCCATGACGGGGAAGAGGTCACAGGCTTCTTTAGGACTGATCAGTTCTATGGGCAGGCCAAAGGTCTTGGCCATGGCGGCTGAACGGCGTAGTTCTTCCATACGGTTTTTTGACGAGGCGATTCGCAAACCACCCACTTCACTCCAGCCTGTATGCTGCCCTGTCTCTTCTTCCAGGTGGGAGTAAAGTTCAATACTATATTTCAGCATCTTGGTGATGTTGACCGAAGCGCGCAGTTGGCCAACGAGACCGGCTGCGTGAAACGTTGCACCACTTGTGAGTTCCCCTTTGTCCAGAAGAACGACGTCTTTCCATCCCATTTGCGTCAAGTGGTACGCAATGCTGCAACCTGTAATTCCACCTCCAATGATCACGACCCTTGCTTGATCTTTCATAGCTCATCTCCTCCTATAATTCCCCCCACCCCCCTGAAGGTGTGAAAAAATTGCTTTTGTCAACCTTTGTCCCGAAAGGACGAGTGGATTTCCAAAGCTTTAGAATGCGCTCGTTGAGGTTAAGGGTCACCCGCCACGGCAATAAAGATATGTGGTTAAGCGAGCTTACGGCACAGTGGTTCAATTTCCAAAGGTTGCGCTCTAAAGCTTCTCCAATCCACCCGTCCTTCCGTTTGAACCATGTGCTCGATTTTTTCACACCTTCCCTTAGTAAAGGGGCGGAGGGGATTAAAGCTTACTATCTATGTAGACAGGTTTAATTAGAGTCTGTTTATAAATCCAGCTTGTTCGTCATACCCGCCCCGTATCCCGTATCAAGTACGGGGTAAACTCCGGAGGGTATCCAGAACGTATTGATAAGACTGGATTCCCGTTCCCCGCTTTCGCGAGGACAAGTTTCACGGGGATGACAAAAAAAGAAGATGACTACATTTATGGACAGACTCTTAATTAAAAATCTCGTTTTTGTCAACCCTTTTGTCAAAAAGTGTCATTTAAAATTTAAAAGTGGACAGTTTTTGGCGGATTTAAAATTTAAAAGTGGACACCTAATCCCCTTGTAACAAGCATTGCCCACTGATTAACCCCGATATGAGGATCAGATGATCAAGATTAATAGATCCCCCTCTCCCGCTGGCGGGAGAGGGTTGGGGTGAGGGTGGAATCCATGAAATCCCCCTCACCTTTATCCTCTCCCCAACGGGGAGAGGATATTAGAAGGTGTCCAGTTTTAAATTTTAGCTAACACCCTTTTGTCAAAAAGTTCCATTTTCTTAACGGGAGGGGATGGGGGGATAAGTTATTTTAAAAATATTGACAAAAAAATTGATTTCGATATAAGATTCTCTAAACTTCAACGAGTTTAACAATATTACATTCAAGAGGGGAGGTGAAGGTTTAGAAGATTCAAAGAAGATAGAGAGCATCATGACAATATAAAAATTTAAGAAAGGAGATTATACGTATGAAGGGTAAATGGACGGCTTTAATAATCAGTATCTTGATGGTGATGTTTCTTTCAGGGATTGCTATCGCCAAAGACAAGGTGGTGATTTATACCTCCTTGGAGACGGATGAGATTGTAAAATATCAGGATGTGGCTCGGAAGGATTTACCTGATCTTGAAATCAACATTATTCGGCTCTCCACTGGAGAACTGGGTGCCCGGATGCTTGCAGAGAAGGAAAACCCTCAGGCGGATTGTATTTGGGGATGGGCCGTGACCAATATGGAAGACTTTATCCTTAAAGGGATGTTGGACCCATATAAACCAAAGGGGGTTGAAAAGTTGGACAAAAGATTTGTTCATCCCAAAGATTTCTATGCAGGGATCGATATGTACATTGCCGCCTTCTGTGTCAATACAAAGGTCCTCAAAGAGAAAGATCTTCCCATGCCGAAGGGATGGAACGATCTACTCAATCCCAAATTTAAGGGCCTCATCGCAATGCCCAATCCTGCTGCTTCAGGGACGGGTTTCTTACAAGTTTCCAGCCTACTACAAATGTATGGTGTGAAAGAAGGAAAGGAAGATGGATGGGAATTTTTGAAGAAGTTGGACAAGAATATGGGTCAATATATTAAAAGTGGATCGAGGCCAGCGAAGATGACAGCACAGGGAGAGTTTGCTGTCGGTTGCTCCTTCGATTTTGTTGTAGGTGAACAGAAGAAACAAGGATTCCCAGTGGAGTTCGTCTTCCCAGTGGAAGGGGCTGGTTACGAGGTCGAGGCGAATGCACTGCTGAAAGGGGCAAAAAATCCAAAAGCTGCAAGGGCATTCTTAGATTGGGCCGTCAGTGAGAACGCCATGAAGGCTTACTCAGCCTTCAAACTGGGCGTGACCCTCCCCGGGATTCCTACTCGACCGGATATGCCAAAATTGTCAGAGATTAAACTCTATCCAATGGACTTCGCATGGCAAGCAAAAAATATGGAGGCTATTTTGAAAAAGTGGGAAAGCCTATTCTTGAAATGAGATAGTGCATGGGTTTCAAGGGCATCCTACAATAAATGGGGTGCCCTTTTTTATTGAATGACTAAGCCAGTGATGTGGATAAGGGCGACTTTAGTCGCTCACCTGAAGAGAGGCTAAAGCCTCCTCTACTCACAACCACGGAGTTAACTCCGTTTGAAAGAACAAAGTTGACAATTTTTTTAAATTTGATTAAAAGACCTATTCAGATAGGTAAACAGCTCTTTCTCACCCCATCCCTCTACCCTCTGGGGAGAGGGATGGGGTGAGGGGCTACAATAAGAGGAAGGACAAAAATGGGAAGGAATCTTAGGTTAGAGAATCTCACGAAAGAATTTGGTACGTTGACCGCCGTAGATCATGTCAATTTAGAGATCGAGGAGGGGGAATTCATCTGTTTTCTGGGGCCGAGCGGTTGCGGCAAAACCACAGTGCTGAGGATGATCACCGGTTTTGAGACGGTCACGGAGGGGAAAGTCATTTTTAATGGAAGGGTGATCAATGACCTTATTCCCCAAAAGAGGGAGTTCGGGATTGTCTTTCAGTCCTATGCGCTCTTTCCCAATATGACGGTGGAGGAGAATATTGCCTTTGGCTTGAAGGTAAGAAAGGTGCCTAAAAAGACCACCGCTGAAAGAGTAGATCAGATGCTGGACCTCGTTGGCCTCCGGGATTGGAGGAATCTCTATCCCGCTCAATTAAGCGGAGGACAACAACAGAGGGTTGCTTTGGTCCGTGCTCTGGCACCTAATCCTCAAGTGCTGCTTCTGGATGAACCCTTGAGTGCCTTAGACGCAAAAATTCGAGTCCGACTGCGAGCAGAAGTAAAACGTCTCCAGCAGGAACTTAAAAAGACAATGATCTATGTGACACACGACCAAGAGGAAGCACTTTCCATTGCTGACAAGGTCGTCGTGATGGAGAAAGGTCAATTTCGGCAGGTCGGGAAACCCATTGATATTTATCAATGCCCAAATTCCAGTTTTGTGGCAGACTTTGTTGGGACATCCAATTTTTTCAAGGGGTATCGAACCGATGATCGAGTCAACACAGGAAAGTGGGAATTCAGAATTTCACAGAAAGGGTTCTTATCCGGCGAAGAGATTTTCTTGGCCATTCGACCTGAGAAGATTGAAGTTTTTAAATACGGAGATCTTCCAAAGGATTTAGAACCTTCGAACCTCATTACAGGCCAGATCGATGTGATTACTTTTTTAGGAGCTGCTGTCCGGTTGGTCATTAATATAGGTGGGGAAGAGGTCATCTCAGATGTGATCGAAAAAGAGTTTACACAAAGACAACTCAAACAAGGGGATAAGGTTTTCCTCTATTTTCCTCCTGATGCCTTTTTAGTCTATCCGGCGAAAGAGGGGTCTTAATGAATCAAACCGAAATCTTAAAGGACTATTCTACCCCATCCACTCTTGTCAGTGATCGTTGGATAACTGGAATCACCATGGGATTCCTCTTGGCAGTGCTCATCTTTTTTATGCTCTATCCGGTTTACGATATTTGTAAATTGAGTTTCTTCAAAGAAGGGATTTTTACCCTTAAAAATTATGTTGCCTATTTCACCAATCCGAGAATTTTTCGCTCTTTGACCAATAGCTTATATGTTTCCATTGTAACCATGGTGATCACGACCATCCTGGCTTTCTTTTTTGCCTATGGATTGACCCGGACCACCATCGGAGGAAAGGGTATTTTTTATACTGTCTCAACTCTTCCACTCATTGCGCCTTCCATCATTCAAGGATTGGCACTGATCCTTCTGTTTGGTCGAAATGGTTTGATTACTCGTTATCTGTTTCATACCGATTGGAATATCTATGGTGCTACAGGAATTATTGCAGCCGAATGTCTTTATTGTTTTCCCAATGCCCTTTTCATCCTTTATACTACCTTATCCGCTGTGGATACCCGATTGGATGAAGCGGCCCAGAGCCTGGGGGCTTCAGTCCTGAAGACATTTTATAAAGTCACCCTCCCCGGAGCCAAATATGGAATTGCGAGCGCCGCTGTTTTGGTTTTTAATTTGACCATCACCGATTTCGGTGTACCTGTGGTGATCGGTGGGAATTATAGCGTTCTCGCCACAGAGATCTATCAACAGGTCATTGGAATGCAGCGTTTTGATTTAGGGGCTACCATTAGTGTCATCCTTCTCATTCCATCCGTTGGAGCCTTTCTTCTGAACTATTATTTGACTAAGAAGAGTTATGCCCTCATCAGTGGGCAGGCCCGTCCTTTCCTTCAACCCTCCAGACCTTTTAAAAAATGGGCTTTTACTATCTATTGCTGGATTCCCTGCGCCTTCATCCTCATCGTTTTTGCCTCTGTCTTCGTAGGATCTTTTGTTAAGACATGGCCTTATGACTTCTCATTAACATTGAGACATTATAATTTTCCTTCCTTGGGGGGACATGCTCCTCTGTGGACCAAATTCTGGGCTTCGATTCTGAAGGGAGAATGGCAATCTCTCATCGCCTATAAGTACGCTCCTATTTGGAATAGTTTATGGGTCTCTATTTTGGTCGCCATCGGAGGTGCTTCTCTGACGCTCTTGGCAGGATACATTGTTGAAAAAAAGAGGCCTAAAGGGGATCAGGTCCTCTATACCTTGAGTGTATTACCAGCAGCCATTCCCGGGACCGTAATGGGTCTGGGATATATCCTGGCCTTTAACAAACCCTACTTTTTCATATACGGTACCTTTTGGATTATCATCATCAATATCATTATTTGTAATTTCACTTTAGGTATCCTCTCCAGCATTGCCAACCTGAAACAGATCGATAAATCGATCGAGGAAGCGGCGGTGAGTTTGGGGGCGAACCCCATCACCACCTTCACTCGGGTTGTATTCCCCCTCACAAAAACCGCCTTCTTCTCCAATATTGCCTTTTTCTTTATGAGAGCCATGACCACTATCAGCGCCGTTATCTTTCTCATCTCCGCAAAGGTGAAGTTGGCAGCCATCGAGATCATCTTCCTCGACATCGATGGTAGAACGGCCAGCGCCAATGCGATGTGCACCATCATCATCGTGATTGTGGTGGGAATGCTCTTCGCCATGAGATTGATCACCGGGAAGACGGGATTGAAGGGGATGAGCGCCTCTACTTAGAGGGAGGAAAGTTGATGCCTGAAACACTCCATTTAGAAGCCGGCGTTCCAAAATATATTCAAATCAGCAACTGGCTGATGGAGATGATTCAGAAAGGCCGGTATGCCGTCCACGAGAAACTGCCTTCCGAATCGAAACTTTCTCAGCTCTTTCGGGTCAATCGAAACACGGTTCGACAGGCCATTTCGGATTTGGTCGCAAAGGGTCTCATTCAGAAGAGGAATGGGGTGGGTTCTTTTGTGATCGCCCAGTCCCTTCAACCCGTGAAGTATATGCTTCAACATATTTCCAGTTTTACAGACGATATGATGAGGATGGGCATTGTTCCTCAAACCAAGCTCATCCATCAGTCCGTGATCGAAGCCCCTCCTGACGTTGCAGAAAAACTGATGCTGGGAAAAGAGAAGATGATCATCTTGACGGAGCGGCTCCGGTTAGGGAATCGCATCCCCTTCGTGATTGAGAGGAGTTATCTTCCCTACAAAGAGTATAAGGATATTTTAAAGATGCGGTTAACCGGTTCCCTTTATCATCTCCTGACGAGAAAGTTTCATGTCGAACTTCATCGATCCCTGCAGACCTTTCGCGCGATCCCTTTATCGGGAAAGGACGCAAAGCTATTGGGCGTCCCTCCCCGTTCGCCGGGAATTTTCCTGGAAAGTGTCATCTATGATTCCAAAAATATACCGGTGGAGGTGCTTCACGCTTTTCATCGGGGGGATAAATATATTTTTGAAGTGGAATCGGGAAGATACCGGTACGACGTGAAGGCCTAAAAAAGCCTTGACAAATTTTTTTTTTCTTGTTACCTGTATAGATAGGTAGTTAGGTTACAGAATCAAAAGAAATGCCTAAAGTGATAAGTGATCTAAAGTGACTAAAGTTGTAAATAAAATTCCAAACACTCAAGACGTCTTCAATTTTAGACACTTTAGACACTTATAATTTTAGTCACTTCACTTCTTAAGGAGGTTCTTATGGCAGATCTGAAGCGGTTTTTGGTTCCATGGATTGATCAAGTCAAACCTTACGATACCGAAGATTTATTGATCGCTTGGTCCAGACCGGAGTTGAAGCGGATGATGATTAATGAAAATCCCCTCCCTCCTTCGGAGAGAGTTCTCCAGGCCATTCTCGAGGCTGCTAAATTGGGGAACCGCTACCCGGATAATGGACCTCGCATTCGAGCCAAGATTGCCAAACGCTACGATTTAGGACCGGAGAATGTTT
>Ga0315274_10001782_pt1 | contig 32996 bp, 57 predicted proteins | sample YL17G02_20_MG_FD_203700 | JGI IMG/M metagenome (GOLD analysis project Ga0315274, IMG submission 203700) | Sediment microbial communities from Yellowstone Lake, YNP, Wyoming, USA - YL17G02_20 | ecosystem: Environmental > Aquatic > Freshwater > Lake > Sediment | place: USA: Wyoming | collected...
ATTATAATACTGCCTGAGATGGTGGGGTCAAAGATAGGCGTTCACAGCGGTCAGGAATACAAAATGATAATAGTGACTCCTGAAATGATCGGACACTATCTCGGAGAATTCGTACTGTCGAGAAAGAGGGTGCAGCACGGAGCACCTGGTTTCGGAGCAACTCGAGCAAGCAAATTCGTGCCATTGAAATAGTATAATGTGATTTTATGCCGTATACGTTCGAACCGAATGAGAAGTATGCAAAAGCATATGGCAACAACCTTAGGATATCTGCGAAGAAGGCTACGCTGATATGCAGAGTCATACGAGGGAAGAAACTGAAGACGGCAAAAAGACTATTGAATGATCTTTCGATCGAAACAAGGGCGTTGGATGGCAAGCACTACACAAAAACAGTAAGGGACATCCTGATACTGCTTAACAGCTGCGAGAAGAACGCGGAGAATATCAATCTAAACACTGGAAATTTATTCGTGCACGCGTCTGCAAGCAAAGGATCTGCCATGAGAAGAAGACGACGCAAGTCAGATTTCGGTTCTGCCATGAAGAGCGCGAACATTGAGATATATTTGGTCGAAAGAGGAAGCGCAAAGGTTGAGGAAAAAAAATCCGAAAAGAAAAAACCTGAAACCAAGAAAGAGGACAAACAGAAAGCCGGTGAGAAGAAATGAAGGAAAGAATTTTCATAAAGAAAGCGAAGGAGCAGTCGCAGATAGAGGAGTACATCAGAAAGGAATTCGCGACTGCAAAATGCGGGGACATAGTTGTAAACTACACGCCGCTCGGAGTAAGGATAGTAATATACACCGTGGCTCCCGGACTTGTGATTGGTGCAGGAGGCTCGAAGATAAGAGATGCTGTTGAAAATCTCAGATTGAAATTCGGAATAGAAAATCCGCAGATCGATGTTCAGAAGATAACAAACCCTGATATGGATCCCAATGTTGTCGCCCAGAGTATCGCTGCGGCTCTGGAGAAGAATGTCAATTTCAGGCGCCTTGGAAAATTTTACACGGAAAGGATCATGAGATCCGGTGCAATCGGGTGCGAGATTGTCATTTCTGGAAAAATATCCGGCGAGAGAGGGCGAAAGGAAAGATTCATAGCCGGCTATTTGAAAAAATGCGGAGATCCTGCACTCAAGGATGTCAAGCGGGGCTTCGCTGTGGCAAATCCCCCGCTGGGAAACATTGGGGTGCTTGTTAAAATCATGATTACTCACAGCGATAAGAGGATAATTGTTAAGAGGCCTGAAAAAATCGAGGAAAGCGCAGGAGCTGCCCTGGAAAAGGAGCCGGTCCTGGAAGAGAAGAAGAAACCCAGAAGAAAAAAGAAAAAGGAGGAGGCTGAAGAGACTGTTCATACCGTGGAATTGGAGGGCGTCGGAAAGGTAGAGGATCCCCACACCGAAGTAGAGGGAGAGACTGTCGGATAATCTGAGATGTGTATTATGCTTGTCAAAATAAAAAAATTGAGAGAATCGTCAGATAACGATCTCATGGAAAAATTAAAGGAGGCTCGGCTTGAGCTGTCAAAGGATCTTGCTGCGAGCGAGATAGGCACTGCGAAAAGTCCTGCCAGAATAAAAAATAACAGAAAGACTATAGCCAGGATACTGACGTTATTGAATGAGAGGAAAATAAAGTCTGAGAAGAAAACGAAGACAAAGGGAAAATCGTAAATGAAATTTAATGAGTGTAAGAGAAAAAGGTGAAATGAAAAATGGTCTGTCCAAAGTGCGGCTTGCCGGAAGAACTGTGCGTATGCGAAATGATAGCAAAGGAAGCGCAGAAGATACAAGTATTCCTGGTGCCGAAAAGATACGGAAAGAGCATGACAGTCATAAAAGGCATTGATGCTTCCAAAATCGACATCAAAGAGCTCATGAAAAAACTGAAGTCCAAGCTCGCGTGCGGAGGAACGTACAAAAATAACGAGGTTGAGCTCCAGGGAGACCACAGGAACAGGATAAAACCTATCCTGATCAAGGAAGGTTTTCCTGCTGATATTATTGAGGTGCGATAGAGGAGACTAAAAAGCCGCAGCAAAACGAGTACCCGACGCGAGACAGAAACATCGCGTCGGATTTTCGCGTGGTCGCTGCGGAGGGTTTTGCAAATGCCGAGAACATTCCGAAACATATTGCAGCATGAACTAATCGGGCTTCAGTGCGAGGTTGTTTCGGCGTCGAACAAGCACAACATTGGAGTCAAGGGAAAAATTATAGACGAGACGCAGAAAACGATCATGATCCGAAACCGAGAGTCGTTTTCAAGGATTCAGAAAAAGAACTCGGTGTTCAGAGTGGCTCTGGACAGCAAGAAAATTGACGTCCAGGGAAATTTCATATTGGCGAGGCCTGAAGACAGGATAAAAAAGAAATCAAAGGTGTGGTAATGAAAAAAGAAAAGAGAAACGATATCGGATTAGACGCAAAGAAACCAAAGTCCACATGCGACGATCCCAGATGCCCTTGGCACGGATACCTGAAGATACGCGGCAAGGTGCTGGACGGGATAGTTGTGTCGGACAAGGGAACGAAAACAGTAGTGGTTGAAAGAAAATACTATAACTATATTCCAAAATACGAAAGATACGAACGAAGAAAGACCCGAATCTTGGCTCATAATCCGGCATGCATTGCAGCAAAAATAGGCAGTTTGGTGAGGATTGCCGAGTGCAGACCGATATCGAAGACCAAATCATTCGTGGTGATTGAAAAATCGTAGGTGTGAATTATGAAACTTCGATCAGCAGTCCATATATTAGTGACGTGCTGATGAGTTTCATAAAACCAATCAAAGGTGAATTATGAAACCAATGTCGTCAAGTATATCCAGGGGGATTCAGCTCGCAACCAAGCTTGTATGCGCGGACAATTCAGGAGCCAAGGAGCTCTTTGTGATAAACGTCCTGAACTATAAAGGAACGCGAAGAAGGCTCCCAAAGGCTGGAATCGGCGACGTTGTGGTGTGCTCGGTGAAAAAGGGCAAGGAAAAGCTGAGACACACTGTCGTTTACGCTGTTGTTGTAAGACAAAAACAGGAATTCAGGCGGGCAGACGGCACAAGGGTAAAATTTACAGACAATGCAGCGGTGCTTGTGAACCAAAAAACATTCGAGCCAACGGGGTCGGAGATAAGGTCTGTGATTGCAAAGGAAGTCGTAGAAAGATTTTCGCCGATAGGAAAAATCGCAAGCATAGTTTTGTAGAGGACATGATTTTATGAAAAAAGAATTTTCGAAAAAATGGAAATCGAGCAAGCAGCCGAGAAAACAGAGAAAATTTAGGCATGGTGCATCGCTTCACCTTAGAAACAAGCTTGTCTCAGCTACGCTGGACAAGAAGCTCAGAAAGGAGCTTGGAGTACGGTCTCTGCCGCTGAGAAAGGGCGACGGCGTGATTGTGATGAGGGGAGAATTCAGCAAGAAGACCGGAAGCGTTACAAAAGTCGACCTCAAAAAACTCAAGGTTTACGTTGATGCTGTCAAATCAAAAAAGGCTTCAGGACAGGAGGTCGAGGCTCCGATAGATCCGAGCAATCTGAAGATAGTGAAACCAGTAATGACAGACGCACGAAGAATAAAGAAGAAAAGAGGTAAATAATGAGTCTTATGAAACGTAATATGGCGCCGCCTACATGGCCAGTCGAAAGAAAGGGCAATAAATACGTAATATCGTCCAAGGGCGGTTCGAACAAATATACAATCCCAGTAGGCATAGCCATACGTGACCTGCTGAAATATGCCGACAACCTGAGAGAGGTAAGGCAGCTGATCAACCAAAAAATCGTGAGGATTGACGGAAAGATCGCGTCAGACTACAGGCGACATCTCAGCACCATGGACATTCTCTCCATCAACAACGAACACTACAGGATCATGCCCACAAGAAAAGGGTACGCCTTGATTGTCGCCAACGACCACGAAAAGAAACTTCTCAAGATAACAAATAAAAAATCATTGAAAGACAACAAGACGCAGCTAAACTTCCACGACGGCAGAAACATCATAGTTGACAAAGACGTTTACAAAACCGGGGACACCGTGCTGTTCGACATAAAAGCCGGCAAGATGTCGGACGTCATTCAGTGCAAAAGAGGCGTGGTTGCTCTCATAGTCGAGGGCAAGAGCCGCGGGGTCGTCGGCAAAATCGAGGAAATAATAAACGTGAGAGGCCTCCAGCCTTCCAGGATCCTGATCAAAACCGGCGACAAAAAAATAGAAACCCTGAAAAACCACGTGATTGTTATCGGATCGGAAAAACCAGCGGTGAATATCGGAGGTTAATATGATATGTCTGATGAAAAGCATCCCAAGGAGCAGAATCCCATGAGGAACATTAGCATAGAAAAGATCGTCCTCAACTGCGGGTGCGGCACGAAAGGGAACATTGACCACGCAAAATTTATACTCGAAAAAACATCGGGAAAGACAGCTGTGATAACAAACAGCAAGAAAAGATCCTTGTTCGGCGTGCCTAAAGGCAAGCCGATAGGCTGCAAAGTAACAATAAGAGCCGGCGCGGAAAAAGAGCTTGTGAAGCTGCTGAAAGCAGTTGACAACAAGCTGTCGCCAAAAAAATTCGACAAGACCGGCAATCTCGCCTTCGGCATCAAGGAATACATAGACATTCCAGGGATGCAGTACGAGCCTAAAATAGGAATAATTGGATTTGATGTTTGCGTAACTCTGATGCGACCGGGATACAGGGTAAAAAGAAAACACATCGCATCCCTGGTAGGAAAACCGCATGCAATAACAAAGGCGGAAGCAATAAAATTCATGCAGGACAAATTCGGAGTCAACACGCAGGAAGAAGAATAATGATTCATAGGAGGTTTTCAAATGGTTAGAAATAAAGCAGTGAAGAGAAAATTCGGAAAAGGGGCGCACAAGTGCGTCAGATGCGGAACATTGGATGCCATAATCAGGAGATATGGACTGAATTACTGCAGAAAATGTTTCAGGGAGGTCGCGAAGGACCTCGGATTCAAGAAACACAACTGAGACAGGAGAAAGGTGAAAAATATGCAGCACGATACGCTTTCAGATGCATTGTCCAAGATAAAGAATGCCGAGAAGGTTGGAAAGAGAAAATGCAGCATTTCGAAGAGCAAGCTGATAATCGCAGTGATTGAAGTTTTCAAAAAATTCGGCTACATCAAGGGCTTTGATTTGACCGAGACCAGAATTCGAGTAGAGCTTGCTGGAAAGATAAACGAGTGCAAAGCCATAAGACCGAGATTTCCAATACAAAAAGACGAGTTTGAAAAATTCGAAAGGAGATATCTCCCGGCAAAAGATATTGGAATACTTGTGGTATCCACACCTCTTGGTGTCGTCTCCCAAAGAGACGCGATTGAAAAGAGTATCGGTGGAAGGATACTGGCAATAGTCTATTAGGTGTGAAAATGAAGACGATAAATGTGCCCGAGGGCATTTCGGTGGAGATCGAGAAAAGCGTAGTAACGGTTAAAGGACCGAAGGGCGCATTAACGAGATCGTTTTCGGATCCAAGGCACGATGCAAAAATAAAGATAGAAAAAACTGCAAATGAAATTTCCGTTTCAGCAACAGACGAGAAAAGAAAAAGTCTTGCCATGGTCGGGACAATAGCTTCGCATATAAAAAATATGATCACCGGGGCCAAGAGCGGTTACAAGTACAAGATGAAAATTCACTATATTCACTTTCCAATAACAGTAGAGGTCAAAGGGAAGCATGTGATGATAAAGAATTTTCTCGGGGAGAGGGGGATCCGGAAGGCTTCGATTGTCGGAAACACCAAATTGGAAGTGAAAAAAGACGATATCTTTCTCACCGGCATCGACAAGGAAAGCCTCGGGCAAACGGCTGCGAATATAGAGAATGCCTGCAAACTGGACAGGCGCGACAGGAGAATATTTTTAGACGGGATTTACATGGCAGGGCATGAGGTAGGTGCATAATGGCTGAAAAGAAATTTTTGAGGCAGAACTGGTTCCTGCATCCGAAGCTTGGAAAGAAGTGGAGAAGACCACGCGGAAAGCAGAGCAAACTCAGGAAATCGAAGAAGGGTCACAGGAACGTTCCTTCGATCGGATTTTCAAAATGCAAGCAATTGAGAAATCTCGTGAAGGGATACAGGACCGTGCTTGTAAGTTCTGTTGGCGACGTCGAAAGGGTCGGACAGGGATATGCAATAATTATATCATCGGGTGTTGGCAAGAGAAAGGCTATCGAGATAGAAAAAAAGGCGAACGAGAAGGGCCTCAAGATAATCAACGATAAAAAGGTGCACAAAGCCAAGCGGCACGCGGAAAAGCTGGAGGAGAAGAGAAAAGCTAGACTGGCTGAAACAAAGACGCAAAGCCATGCTGCAAAGAGCGCAGCCGAGACGAAAAAAGTGCAGGCAGAGCAGAAGGAAGAGATCAAAGAACCTAAGAAAGGGACGAGTCCGCCGGCAAATATCCAGACAACGAAGGAGGCGGCGAAGGCATTACCAAAGAAGGACGATACATACAGAAAGGAAGTCGAGGGATGATTTAATGGAAATTCATTCAGAGGTTTGAAATATAAAACACTCTGAAGATTTCCAAAACAACGTAGAGGCAATGTTTATGGAAATTAGAGCGCAAAAAAGAATTGCTGCGAAGATTTTGAAATGCGGCGTATCCAGGATATGGGTAGACCCTGCCAGGATCGGCGACGTATCGCAGGCGATAACTGCCTATGATATCAGGAAACTGATACTGCGTGGAGTGATCAAAGCAAAACCAAAGATTGGCTTGAGCACGTACCGCAGGAAGCACATCATAAAGCAGAAGAAAAAGGGCAGGAGACGAGGCACGGGTTCAAAGAAAGGAAGAATCGGGACCAGATTTTCAAGAAAAAAATCCTGGATAAACAGGGTCAGGGCGCAGAGAACACTGCTCAAGGAGCTGAGATTCGGCAACAAAATCGATAAAGCTACTTACAAGATGCTCTACAGGAAATCGAAGGGAGGATTCTTCAGAGGCAAATCCCACATGAAGACTTACATGGAGAAGACCCTCGGTATCAAGGTTGAGGAACCGGCAAGCAAGGAATAGGTGCAGTTAATATGTTCATCACAAAACTTATGCGAAGGCAAAACAAAAAAACCAATTACAAACTGAGAATTGCCCTGCTGAAATCAGGGCTTCCAAGGATAGTGATAAGAAGGAGTCTGAATGCCCTGAAGGTGCAGATAACGCAGTACGATACGTCAGGCGACCGCGTGCTGCTGGAAGAGACGTCCAAGAATTTGAGAAAATACGGATGGAACGGCCACACAGGAAACACCACGGCAGCATATCTCACTGGCCTGCTGATCGGCCTGAAATCCAAGCAGATCGGAATCAAGAACGCGGTTGCCGACATAGGCACGCAGGTTTCATCAAAATCCAATGTGATGTATGCAGTCGTCAAGGGAGCAAAAGACGCCGGAATTGACATACCATCTGACGATGCAATACTGCCGGATGAGAAAAGGATACGTGGAAACCATGTTGTGGAATTCGCAGCGAAACTTAAGAGCAATCCGGATCTGTATCAAAAACAATTTTCGTCGTGCCTGAAGAATAATTTTGATCCGGAAAAATATCCGGAATATTTTGAAAAGACAAAACACAGTATCATATCGGCATTGGGAAAAATGCCCAAGAAAGAATAATTGAAATGAGGTTTGACTATGGAAAGAGATCATCGAGACCGCGGAAGACGAGCACCACAAGTGGAGTGGATCCCGCGAACAGAACTCGGGAAGAAGGTAGCTGCAGGAGAAGTAACGTCCATAGACGATATCTTCGCTAATGGATGGAAGATAAAGGAGTCACAGATAGTTGACAGGCTGCTTCCTGATCTGAGGTCTGAAATAATATTCATGGGAGGCTCTCCAGGAAAAGGAGGAGGAATAAAGAGGACTCCAACCAGGAGAACGGTGCGCATGCACAGCTCCGGAAGAAGATACAAAATATCCGCGTGTGCCATTGTCGGAAGGCCAGGTTATATCGGTCTAGGCAAAGCCACTGCAAAAGAGCACGATGTTGCGATAAACAAGGCCATCAACTTTGCAAAGCTTAGCCTGATAAAAGTCAAGAGAGGGTGCGGCTCATGGCAGTGCGGATGCGGGGAAAATCATTCAGTTCCGATAAAGATAATCGGAAAGGAGGGCTCTGTCAAGGTCACGCTGATACCTGCGCCGAAGGGGATAGGCCTCGCGATCGGAGAAGAGGAAAAGAAGCTCATGAGAATCGCCGGAGTAAAGGATATCTGGTCGAAAACACAGGGCGATACAAGGCGCAGATTGAATTACGCGAAAGCCATTATCAACGCCTTCAAGAATACAAATAAAATCAGGATCGATCTGCATGAAGGAAAGCTTAGCAAGGAGGAAGAGAAGGTCGAAGAGATTCCAGTAGAACCTGCAAAAGAAGAGGTCATCGAGGAAGAAGTTGTGCAGGAAACGGAAGCTGAAACCACAGAGGAGACGAGTGAGGAGAAATCATGATTGCAATAATACGGATCAGGGGCCGGATTGAGGTCGACAGAGACATACGGGTTACGCTCGATATGCTCAAACTCCCGACAAAATTTTCCATGAGAATCATGGACACCAACGACAGCACAAGAGGCATGATCAATACTGTATGTTCGTATGTTGCCTGGGGAGAGGTTTCGCAGGAAATCGAAAATATGTTCAAGAATAAGGCGTCAGCAGGAAAGACGATCTGCCTCAAGCCGCCAAAGGGCGGGCTCAAGGCAATCAAAAAACCATACCCGAGAGGCGATCTGGGCTATAGAGGAGACAAAATAAACGACCTGATAAAAAGAATGCTCTAGAGGGTTCAATATGCCAGTAAAAGTTACTAAAAAGAGAAAGGTTCGGCACATGCGAGGCCAGAGATGGCACGGATGGGGATCAAAAAAGAAACACAGAGGCAAAGGAAGCAAGGGCGGCCGAGGCAGGGCCGGCTACCACAAGCACAAGTTCAGTTATGTCAATACCTATGATCCTGAATTCTACGGATACAAGGGATTCGTCCCGCCCACAAAAGTCGGAGAGAAAATAAAAGTCATAAATCTTGACGCGCTTCAAAAGATGGCTGACGAAAACAAGACAACAGAGTTCGATCTGACCAAGATGGGTTATACAAAACTTCTGGGCAGGGGAGAGATCAGAACAATGCTCACTGTAAAGGTTGATGATTATTCAAAATCCGCCAAGGAGAAGATCGAAAAGGCCGGCGGGAAGATCATATCGGAGAAAACTATGTTCGAAGAGAGCAGCAAAGAAAATGAAAAGCAAAAATGAGATGACGTGGAAAGATGTGGTTGGATAGATGGGCATATATGATTCATTGCTGAAAAGGCTTCCTGGAGTAAGCGAACCGAAGACTTATCTTAGTTTTAAATCGAGAATAATGTGGACCGGAATAATACTGCTCCTGTTTCTTGTTCTTTCACAGATTACTCTCTACGGGGTTTCGGCGACAGCCAGCGAGAGATTTGCATTTCTAGAAATGATTCTCGGGGCAAAAATGGGCACGATAATGACTCTTGGTATTGGTCCAATTGTTACGGCTTCCATAATTTTGCAGCTTCTTGTGGGCTCAAAAATAATTCCATGGAATCTTTCCACCCCTGAAGGCAGGTCCAGGTTCCAAGGAACGCAGAAACTGATGGTAATATTATTCAGCGTTTTCGAGGCAGTTGCCTACGTATCGTTCGGCGCAGTGCCTGCAGCTGATCCAGGTAACATCGGCATGATGGCGTTTCTGATTACTCAGATAGCATTCGGCGGCTTCCTTGTGCTGCTCATGGATGAAATAGTTTCCAAGTGGGGAATTGGCTCAGGAGTTTCACTATTCATTGCAGCAGGAGTCAGCAAGACCATATTCGTGATGGCTTTCAGTCCATGCGTTCCCATAGCAGCCGGCGCTGACCTTTCGGGAATTCCTCATCTGGGCAGCTGCGTTTTGCCCAATCCTGCTGAAAACATGTTCTCAACAGGCAGCGTTCTTGCCGCGGTCCAGCTCCTTATGGTGCAGCAGATGTCACAGGCGCTTCTTGCTCTGATACCTGTTATTGCAACAATAGTTGTTTTCGTTGTGGTAACGTACATACAGGCAATCTATGTAGACATACCTCTGGCTTTCACAAGTATACGAGGATTCGGCAGAAGATGGCCGTTGAAATTTTTGTATACGAGCAACATTCCGGTTATCTTAACCGCCGCGCTTATGGCCAATCTTGTCCTCGTAGGAAGCATAATGGCTAAGATGCCTGCGCCGGATAATCCGGGTCAGCTTTGCGGTTTTCTCGGATGTTTCGGAAAGGAGGACGGCAGGCCTACAAGCGGACTTGCATTTTATCTGTCAGAGCCAAGAACAGAGACGGTTCAGGTTTTTTCAATAATTATGCTCGTCGTGGTGTTTGCAATTGCATTCGCGCTTATACTCAGGAGGTTCAATCTCACCGCAAAGATACATAAATTATTCTTTGCTCTGATACTGCTGACACTAGTGGGCATCAATTTCATGGTGCTGTGGAAGTTCGGATTGCTCACGGAGATTGCCAGTCTAAATGTCTCTGCCATTGCCGGTCTGATTGGTTTGATAGTAGCTGATATACTCATCGCTCTGATGGCTTCCATATTCTTCAAGAAAGACAGTAAGGTTGCTACGGTCATGCTCATGGCGATCCTGGTGGCATTTCTGACTGCATTTACAATAACAGCCTCAACGTTTGTCGGCCTTCCAGGGATTTCAGATGTAGTGAGGCTTGTCACGTATTTGACAACATTCATTTTGCTATGTTCAATATTCTCGATATTCTGGGTGAGCACAAGCGGAATGGACGCTGAATCGGTTTCCCAGCAGATAGAAGGTCTTGGAATGCAGATTCCTGGATTCAGGAGAGATCCAAGAATAGTCAAGGATATTCTCAACCGGTATATTCCTGTTCTTGCGGTACTAGGCGGAGTCACGGTAGGACTGATCGCGGCTGTTGCTGATTTGACAGGCGCACTCGGAACAGGAACCGGAATACTGCTGACTGTTATGATCATCTACAACTTCTACGAAATCATACAGGCAAAACACCTGGACGAGATGCATCCTTCGCTGAGAAAGTTCTTTGAGAAGTAAGCGAATTTACTCCATCACGGTTGTCAATACTGCTGGAAGAGAACTCGCATTATTTTTTCACACAATTGCTGATCCCGAACCTTTTCTTCGTTCCAAGTTTCTGAATAAAATAGCAGTGTATGTTATCATTTCCTCTGGCACTTTCTGGCCATATGAAACATAACCTACTGGAGATGTCTTAAAAATTTTAAGAATCTCTTGTTTTGCGTCACTGAGAGAAAGCCCAGTCATTGAAATTTTGTTTATGGGTTTTTGATCTTCAGAAACCTTCTCGAAATAGAATAGATTAAGTCCTTCTTTGGATACTCCTATGCTCAGCACGGGTCCTTTTACAAGCAATGCATCAAGCTCGTCTGGACTGTAGTCCATGATAATAGTAAAACCGAATTGGATATAAGCCCAAAACCGCCTTAAATGCCAGAATTCTCTGAAAAGTGAATTCTGCATATCAAAGAATCCTGTGAATAGACGATCAGATTCTTTTATATACGCAAATAAACGTATTTTAGAAAGGTGTAAAAAATGGGACTAGTAGTAGGTTCGAAAGTAAAAGCACTGATAAAGAAACAGAAAATGAACACTGCAGGAGACTTCCTAAAGGATCTTGACAAGCACCTTGAGGCAGAAGTCCTGAAGGCTTGCAGGAGAGCAGCACACAACAAGAGAAAAACCGTGCGAGGAAGAGACTTGTAAATTCTTTGATATTTTTTTCTTTCTTTTTTATTTCATTGAAATCTTTATTTAGGCCCGCAAACAATTAGAAACATGAAAAATCAAGCGATCCTGATAGTACTGTTCATGGTATTCATTACGTTCATAATCGCGACCATGATAATACCGAACATATCGGCGAACCTTTCCATTTCCGGCAAAGTAACGGATTCGCCGACAGGCAATGTCGCGGCCATCGTGGTACCTACAATGATGTGGCTCACGCCGCTCATGATAATAGTGACATTCATAATATTTTTCTCTGTTCGAAGCATTCAGGACATGCACAAGGAAAACAGGGGCTAGATTATGGATGATAAAAAACCAAAGAAACCGAGAACAACAATGGCGAATGTAAGAGAAGGTATAATTCTCATAGTACTCGGAATAATTCTGATCATAACAACAGTTGTATCCGGACTAAATCTGGTCTTCCTGCTGACCGGCCTTGTTGTCATGATTTTCGGGGCATTGTGGGCCGGATACTGGTACAAGAAATCCAAATACATCAAGGAGACCAGGATTTGAGTATTCGACAGCTCACATCTGCAGCAGAGAAGTACATTCATTCATAATTTCTTCTTCTGTTGCATTAGATTCGAGGATCCGTTTTATATCAAATACTGAGGGTCGGCCTGGTAAATATGTTGGTTGCTTCTCGTCACCTTCTTTTGCACAACTCACGACGTAGATTAAGTTATGATTCTCGATCACTTCGCATACCGCTGCTTTCTGTTTGTCTGGATCGTAGAAACCCAACAGATCACGGCCACCTCTGCCGTATTTACTAAATTTTTCTATTGGCATAAAGTCACTTATGTATCAGATCTGAGAAAACTATAAAAACGACTTAATGCGCCGGCTGGGATTCGAACCCAGATAATCAGCTTGGAAGGCATTCACGGAATTTAACAATTCCTTGATGTCCTCTGCGGTTTGTTAAAACCGAAGATCTCGAAGACCTCCGGTCTTTGCAGATAACCGTTAGACCACCAGCGCGCACTAATCACTATATCTTTAGATTATTAGAGTTTATAGAAATATATTAAAATGGTGGTAGAATGGACAGGGAGCTCTTCGCGAAAAAAGCCAATGCCGAGAAGAAGATCAGGGTTCTTCTCGAAGAAGTCAAAATACTCCGTGAAGAGATAGAAAAAATCAACAAGGAAATTTCCGGCGAGTATGCAAAGGATTACTATATCAAAAAGGCACAGTCCAAATAACTTCCATAAAAATTTTATATTCTGGCGACGTAATATAATAATGGTTAGATAACCTACAGTGGGTGTTCGTATGAAAAATAAAAATCGTTCGCGTGGCGGCAGGGGAAAAAAATTTGCCTTCATCGTGATTGCCGTAGTTATTCTGGCTGCTCTCGCATGGAGGTTTCCGTTCTCGAACACCGGATCCCCGGAGAACTACGGGGTCTCTGTAAACATAATTTCTTCTTCTGTGACTAACACAGGCTATACAGCAGCGCTGAATCCGGGTTCGCTGCTTGTGCTAACTGTCTGCATCGTGATCATTGTTGTCGTTGTTATTGCTGCTATGTTGATGACCAGACGGAAAAGCGCACGAAAACCAAAAAGAAGCTTTAAAAAGAAATGAATTATTAACTAAATTATGTCAGCAGCGAGAACAGCGGGAAAAATATTCGGCATACTTCTTTTGATAATAGGACTCATGACTGTTATTGGATCATATTCAATGTCCCAGGTTACAGGACCTGAGGCAATAAAATCAGTTGTGTCATCCTCAATACCGGAGCTCACACAGCTAAACCAGAGCCAGCTTGATGTTGCAAGATCTGGATTGAGCGCACTCTGCAATGCAACCGGCTCAACCGGAGTGACTACGATAACGCCTGAGATGATGCAGCAGATATCCCAATATACGGGCCAACAGGTACCTAATATTTCACTGACTTTCGACTGCGCAAAGGTTCCGACCATGACTGCTTCTGACATAGCTGACATTGCATCGAATGTGGCGTCTGAGGTGCTGAAGAGCCAGATAACGTGCAGCGATTTCATAACATGCATAAGCCAGGGACAGATAGCTGTTCTCGGTACCACGATTGCAACGCAATTCTTCATGACAATGGTGTACGTCGGGTTGCTGATTGCCATAATCGGCCTGGTTATAATAATAGTTGCATTAAGGGACATGCCTTCCATACTGAAGGCGATCGGACCAGCATTATTGGTATCAGGAATAATGCTCCTGATAGCATCGCTGGTTGCTCCTAACATTGTGCCTGCGCAAGCACAGCAGATAGCAGCGCCGATATTGGGCAAGCTGACCTCGATAACCATGATGGCAGGAATAGCCCTGCTTGTCATAGGCATAGTACTGCTGGTTGCCGGGATCGTGACTGGCAAAAAGGGCGGGGCTTCTGCATCCACGCTGAAAAAAAGAAGAAGCAAGGGCGAGTTTTCTTTTGATTGATTCTTTACGATGATTTCCCTTATGGTACTCTGGAACAAATATCTTTATATACCTTTCTATATAAGTTCATATATATATGAGTTCATACTAGGTGTAAGTAATATGCAAACGCAGAAAGTAATACATTATCCAAATCTTAGCACAATGCTCGAAGTAGAAAAAGTCTTGAAAAGTGCAGACGAACCTATATCACGGGAGGAAATAAAGAGAAGGCTACCTACGAAGATAATGCATCAGACTCTGAATATTATCCTGACGTATATGGAAAGACGGGGGCTGATTCATATTGGCGAGAAGGGAATACTGTGGACATACAACCCGAGCCCCAAACTGCAGAAAGCTATGTCAAAAGGCGTTGAGATCTGATGAAAAAGATTGTAAAAATAGTTCTCAGTGAGGATGCAAATAAGCAGTATGAGGAGCTAAATGGATTAGTAGGAGAAGAGCTCCAGAAAGGTATATCGAATTCTGTACATCAGCAGATATTGAAATCCATTAATCAAAAGATGGAGCTTCTGCGAATCAATCCTCAGGCAGGCATTCATATCCCTAAAAGCACGATCCCGAAATTTTACGCAAAGAGATATGATGTAAATAACTTATGGAAAATAGATCTGTCAGGATACTGGAGAATGATCTATACCCTGCGAACCACAGAGATTGAAATCTCAAATTTCATTCTGGATTTTCTTGATCATCCAGCATATGATAAGATATTCGGGTATAGAAAGAAATGAAAATCTAGTCAGAAAGTGTCATCCTGTTGATATTTATTCTTATTGATATTCGCTTTCAAATTCAGATATTTATAGAACAAGCGATATAGTATCTGCAAGGTGACATATTATGCCGTTTGATTTCAAATCGATAATGAAGAAGCAGGATGATGAGGACTACACTGAATTCGTGATGGGAGCAGACGAGGGGGCAAAACAGGTGCCTGTTGTCGTCGACAAGATAGAGAGCTTTGCATGCGGAGACAGGATAGTGAAGCATGTCCGCGAGGGCAAGATAGTCTTTGCCAAGATAGGACAGATCAAGCACGTCAACGTCGATGAATTCCGAAGAACAGTCAGCAAGGTCAGGAACGTTGTCCAGGCGCTTGAGGGAGATATGGTCGGCGTCGGCGAAGAATGGATAATTGTGACTCCATCATCCGCCAGAGTGCAGAGAGATGCGAGCTGAATTCCAGACTTTTTAATAGTTTTCTTGGTTATGATTTTTCTATGTTCAGATGTTTACGCAGATATTTCGAAGAGCAAGAAATAAAACGGGGCGATTTGCCGGAGCATGTAAAGGAAGCTGTTGATGTCTATAACAAGACGAGTACCAGACTTGCTGCATTGCGTCTCAAAACCATAAATTTTTCTTCGGATTTTTCATATCAAAGAGCTCCCACCTTGACAGATCACGAGATTAAACAGCTTGGAGAAGTCGAAAAAAATAAAACGAACAGCGAGATCGTAATTCGCAGATATCTGTCCGACCTCGGAGAAGACGAGGATTCTGTGGTATATGGATTTGATTTTGCTGTCGTGCAGCCAAATGGAGATATAGTTTGCACGCACAGGATGTTCGGACTAAATCCCAGATTAGATCTCTAGCTAAATCTCTACACCTTGTCTCAGATGTCTACGCCTTTATTACTATCACACTTATTCCGATATTCACAGAAATTGCACATCCAGGTGTTCTCTCGGTTTATCTTGGCCTCAGGAAGCGGGAGGACGCTGTCACGGACATGCTCATGGAGAATCTTGAATCTGTTAAGGATCATTTGCGCCCTGGTTTCTTCATAAGGTACTGGAAACACTTTGCTCTGCAAGGTGGTCTTGTCTATATATAATAAGACGCCATTGTGGACTCCGGTGGCGTGCATATAGAACTGCAGCTGCATTGCGTGGTGGTTGTGGGCTCCTGTGACGTATTTTATGTTCTTGCATGACTTGACCTCTATGAGCACCTGCTGGCCCTTGCTTTTTATCAGAAGCAGGTCATCTATCCTGCCGGATATGGTGAACTCTTCCACATCCATCTTCAATGGCATTTCTGCCTTTAGGAGCTCTACTTCTGGATTTTTTTCACTTTTCAGTACATCCACAACGAAATCGTGGAGAATGTTTCCAAGCTCGAATATCTTCATGAGATCAGGTGTGAATTCCTGGGGAAACTTGTAGGAATACCATGTCTTCCGCATACACTGGCCTATCTCCGAGGGATAATACCGTCCAGTATTTTTCTGCGACTTCGCCCTGAACAAATGATTATCGATCATCTTATTGAAGTCTATCATTGAAACACCGTCATGTCACTTCCGCGCTCGACACGCTCGCAGCGAAATTTCTTCGCTACGCTCGAAATTTTCTTGCTCGCTAGTCTCGCTTGGATTGAAGTCTATCATAATGATCATTTGTCTGGAACGGATAAAAGGGGTTGTTTTATTCTTTTCTGTGTTATCTGAATCATGAGAAAACAAGAGTATAGTCCGCAGCATGTGGTTGGGAGATGGTTTGAAGAAAGACTCATGCGTATGTTTGATCTTGTCCGGACTGATATAAAGTCTGAGGGAAGGGTTCCGGATTTCATGCACAAAGACGGGCTTTTCTACATGGAAGCAAAGGCTTCTTGTTATAAAAACGGCGGGGTAATCAATCAAGGCCAGTTATACGGCTTTGAAGATATAACAAATGCGAAGAGATTTTACGCATTCGGATATCATCCTATAACAGCTAATATGCGTGAGACATACCCGACAGAAGAGGATCTCATTGCAGCTCTCGACGATGCTGGCCTAAAATCAGTTTATGTTTTTCCATTCAGCATTGTGAAGACCTTTTTCGATCGTGTGGGCGAAACAAATACGCCTAAGCACGATTCCTTTGTCCAGATGGATGAGCGGGATGCTGAAAATATTTTTATGTGGAAATCTCCAGTGTGGAACGACCCCAGCATCGATATCTTCGATTATAGATATTTCTTTCTGCGTGGAAAGGTTCGTATTGTTACCAAGGGGCGCGATTTCGAGAAAGAACTGCGCGGATCGTTTCATCCGGAATTTTTGTAAAGGCAAATATTCATTATTCACTGAAAACATAGGGCAGGAGCTGCTTGATGTTCGAGGCTTCTATCACTGTCATGTTATACTGCTCCATTGTGAAATTTCCTATGTTGAGAGTTTTCGGAAGATATGTAACTTTTGTGATCCTGAAGCCGCCTGACTGCTGCTCCTCGACGTTTCTTTCGTAGAATGTGACGTTGCCGAGGCCTTCTGGGATGAAGAATGTCTTTATGCCAGCCTTCCCGGCTGCCTGTGCTTTCTCAAAGACAGCGCCGACGGGCCCGATGGTCCCATCTTTTTCAACTGTTCCTGTGGCAGATATATCGCTTCGCAGCGGCTTTCCCTCGATTGCCGACAGCACTGCAAGGGTTATGGCAGCGCCTGCTGAAGGACCGCCGAGAACCTGCGCCTGCGTTCCGTTGTCTGACATATTGAAAGAAATTATTACGTCATATGCGTCGAGCTTCTTCCCTGTTATGTCCGCGGCAACCCTGGTTGCTGTTTCAGCGGACTGCTGGGTATCCGGCTCTATGAACGGATTCGTATTTACAAGAACCCTTCCGCGCCCCTGGATGATTTCAACGTCTGCATGACCGATTATTCCCTCGCCGTTTTCCGTAACTGCAATTACATTGATATTCGATCTTGCCGGAAGCGCGATTGTTGTAAAATTTCCCGGCTGATATGTTGCCTGCTGCTGGGAATAGTTGCCAAACAGGCCCATGCCTGGTTTCTGCGGGCCAAAAAGAACTGTCGAAACCAGTGTTGCACCTACTATGAGCCCTATTATGAATGCTATGATCAAAAAATACAGAATTTTAACTTTGCTGGTGCCGATTTCCAGCTTGTTGTAGTCCTGGTACCGCGTTTCTTTTTTTGGTGTGGGTTTTTTTGGCATGAAATCAAACCGTTTCTCTCGAATTAGTGATACTCTTATTGCCCGGGGGTATTATAAAAAGATTAGAATTGTAATAATGCTGTACCGTGCTGAATTAATTTTATTCGATTGACATATGTCAGTGATGATATGGCTGATTCAAATCTTCTAATAACTTATGACCCTGCTCACAGGGAACAGGCGCTTGAAGAAGCTGCTGAAATACTAAGGGCTGCAAAGGAAATCCCGAAATTCTATGAATCCGGGGTCCAAGGCGTGCTGCTTTCCAAGATTTCCAATGATCCGAGGATCGTCCTGAAGAGGATATGCTCCAACTGCAAGAAAAATTCCGGAAGAATGTATACCACAAAGAAGTGGATACCCATAGAAAAGTGGTGTTCTTCGGACATAGACGAGCTCTCGAAGATCATGAAGGAATTCAGCAGCAGGATAGAATCCAAGCAGAAATGGAAAATGGAGATAAACAAGAGGGCATACGAGAAATATGCTGTGCTGGACATGATAATGAGGCTGACCGAGAACATCAGCAACACAAACGTCGACCTCAAGAATCCCGATGTTGTCGTCAAGATAGAGATACTCGGGCGAAAGGCCGGATGCGCGCTGCTGGAAAAGAACGAGATTCTGGACACGTCGTATTTTATGCCGAATAATTAGTGAAATTTTGAATAAGATTCTCTGGTTCTGCAACCTTAATATACCGTCATTCAATATTATAAATCATGGGACTATTTGACTTATTCAGGCTTGGATGGCGCGGAACGATCTACAAGCTCAGGAGAGATTACGACCGCGTCAGGGAAAAGGCTGACAGAATGAGCGACAGCGGAAAAAAACTTGCTGCGCTCCAGCTTCTCGACCAGGTTGAGCCAACGCTTGTGATGCTTGAAGAACAAAGAATCACGAGGTTTGACCGAGCCAGGCTCGTGAATCTTACAAGGACAAACATACAGCAGGCGAGACTTATTCTGAAACAGAGGGGCTCCTATTTGCCGCAGTACGCTTCGCAGCAAGGAGTCCGAAGACCTGGCATGTATTAAACGGTCAGGCGGCATTCTTCAAAAGAATAAAGTGATTCTTAGATTTTCTTTTCAGCACATCGTTTTTCCTGATTATCAGTTGTCCGATGTATTCCTGGCTAAACACAGGCGACAAGCGCGTATTACGACGATGATCTATTATCCTCTCTTTGCCGGAAACCAGTATCAAATTTGATCCAGCACGCATATCGTTGTAGTAGCAAATCTTGACCCCGCGCGGGAAGAATCTGGGTCCTCTGTACGGAGCATCGACAGTGACATGACCAAGAACTTCTTTCAGAAAATTGAATATTTCTTCAGCGTACGCCTTTTTTCGTTCCCGGGTATCCTTGTCATCGCGGTCTTTCGGTATAAGATCGTATGCCATTCCTCCGCTGTAAGACATCTGCCAAACAGGGGTCTCGTCGTCATGGTAATACACGGTTTCGCATCCTGGTGCGCCAAAAAAACCGTCATACTCATCTCTGTACAACCACAGTCCATTCCTATACAACAGTACCTTTTTCCCGTTGATAATTTTTTCTTCCCCGCCTCCGGCATATCCTTTTTTCTTTCCCTCAACAATGAAATCTGCCAGCTTGCGCGAGTCGATTTTTATGATTGTCATATTCGAAGAAACCAGGAAAAATTTATAAGCTTGATATTCACATTTCTCTTTCTTTTTGATGTCCATGTACGTAAGGTATCTCGGTAACTCTCGCTCCTCTCATTCTGCTTCCACAACATCCTTCATATGCAGGCTCGGTATGATCATGCGTGGCATGGAGTCTGTCAAGTCGTTGTATGTTCATTAAACTTATCCGGGCCATAATATCATTTTGCGTACGAGAAGCTTCATCACTAACTACAACTCCTTTACCATAAGCGGTTTTTACATTCGCTACTCTGTCCGTGCCTCTGCCTCCTTTAGGTGGGCCTTTTTTGTTTGGTCCTGAATATTTTTTTGACATTAGCTAACCTCTTTCTTCGATTTATTCTTCACATCATTCTCTATCTTGATCGGATTAGGCTTGAGACGGGCAGCTGACGGCAGTTTGATTATTTTTTCGGTTTGAACGTTTATGCTGTTGCCTCTCTTTTTCGCTACAACGATATCAAAATAATATATATCAAATCCGTCTTTGGCAGTGCCTACAAACATGTATACACCGGAACTAATCGCCTTGGTCAGCTGTTCTGGTTTGCGCAAAAGTCCATAGTCTCTAATTATACATTCTCGTAAATATGGTAGCTCCACTTTGTGTAAATCGTATGCTTTAAATTCTTTAGGGATTTCACTGATCAGTTCAGGCATCCAGGTCTTTTTCATGCTAAACAGATGCGACAGAAAAATTTATATAGGCTGATCTGCGACCAAATAAAAGTTATAAAGACAGGGGTATAATTAGATTTCATGAAGGTCAAGGAGTACGTGAAAAGCGAGCCTCAGGGCGATAAGATCCTGATGATAATTGCTCCCAAGAATTTCAGGGACGAGGAGCTGTTTGACCCCAAGCGAATCCTGGAAGAAGCTGGTTATACTGTTGTCGTGGCAAGCAAGGGAGTCAATTCTGCCATAAGCATGTTCAACAAGAACACGCCTGTGGATATCGATATGTCAAAGAAATCTATAAGCGTAGACGATTACGAGGCTGTCATCTTTGTAGGCGGGACCGGAGCAACTCAGTATTTTGATTATCCGACTGCGCTCAAGATCGCGCAGGATGCAAACGCAAGCAGGAAGGTACGGGTTCTTGGCGCAATATGCATAGCGCCTTCGATTCTTGCAAATGCCGGCGTTCTCAATGGCAAGAGTGCCACGTGCTGGGCGTCCGAGGAGCAAAATCTCATAAAGCACGGGGCAAAGTATACTGCTGAGCACGTTACAATCGACGGGAAAATAGTAACCTCGAACGGGCCTCGCGCTGCTGAAGAATTTGGAAAAGCGATCGTCAAGATTTTGGGAAAGAAGTGAATTATGGAAAAACAGACAAGAGTAGCTGTTACTGGATTTCTTGTTGTAAAAAATAAGGTGTTGATCGTCAGAAGATCCTCCAAGGAGGGTTTTTTTGCCGGATTCTACGAACTTCCGGGCGGCAAATTAAATTTTGGCGAGAACCCAGGAGATGCTCTGAGAAGAGAATTCTTGGAAGAAGTGAATCTGAATGTTAAGGTGACGCGACCTTACAGAGTTTTTTCTTATATGTCCGGCGATGGCAACAAATGTACGGTGGACATATCACATATCCTCGAGCTGGCGGATGATGTCAGCAACATCAAACTCAGCGACGCGCACGATGACCTAAAATGGGTCACCATAGAAGAGATAGACAAAATCAAAATGAGCGATGAAATGAAGACAAACATAGTTGAAGGGTTCAAAAATTTGAAGAAATAACTGTTTTTTCTTTCTGTAAACTCTTTACATCGATTTTTTTCTAGTGAAAAAAATTCCCACTGCGTGTAAAATCTTTATATACTACTTGTTCGAAATTAAACACAACATAAAATTTTTTCAAGAAAAAATAAAAGTCATCTGATTTGTGGGGTTGGACAGGTTAGATGATTTTTCATGCGAATGTCGATATCACGCTGCGTAAACTGCAGCAAGGTAAGGCTTGTACACAAGATTGACAACAAGTTTCTATGTCTAGCCTGCAAACAGGCTGGCTTTAGAATAAAAAATCAAAAAATAACACGGGAAAAGGTTGCCACTGGAGAGATGAACAACTAGATTTCTGTCGCTGATTGTAGTGTTTGTAAAAATTCATACCTTGTATTTGCTTCTAATTTCATCACTCGAGCTTCTGCTAAGACTGTATCATCGTCGCTCACTACAATAATGCCGCCTTTGTACCCGCTTTCTCTAAGTCTTTGATGAACATCTCGCCATTTTCCGTCTAATCCATCTAAAATTACTGCATCGAAAGAAACAGAATCGCTGGGAAATTTTTTGATATCTTCTACTGCCGTATCCGGATTTACATATCTTACATCAATACCGTGAGGGTCAAGAGATATACGATATAATGCTAAAAAATCTTCGGGTCTTGGATCGCCATCTACACAATGAAGTACACCAATAATCTCGCGCGCTCTCATAAGAAAATGGGGTGGCGAAAGTTTTTAGTGAGCAGCATCCCACTCGTTTCCCATAAAAATTAATCAATCTTGGGATGATTCTATCATTGCGGTAGTCAGATTTGATAATCAGGTGTCCCATCCTGCCTCTCGTTTTTTCGGCGGAATCCGCAATTTCGCAAGAAATCATTCAAGTCTTTCTCGGATATGAAATAGAATTTCGTTGTTTTAGCTGCGTTGAGTCTGCCAGACCTTATATAGTCCTGCACTGTTCTTGGATTAAGTTTCAGCATATCAGCAACGTCCCTCACAGTATAAATAACTGGCCGGTCCATTGCTCATCTCCTTACAACTTCTTTATTCTGCCTGGCCTCGGCTCGAAGCATTCGCCGTCGTCAAGGAGCTCCTCGATGACTGAGTCGAGAACTGATTCCTCGATTCCTGACGTCTGCAGGAGCTCAAGATAATCGCAGCCTTCTCCGTGATCGAGCTGCTGTATCAATGATAATACTTTTGTCTTGTTGTGCTCATTCTGGACCTTGCTTTCCTGGGCATCTTCGGTGAATTCCTGGGATTCCACGATCGCTTCGACTTCCTCTGAAGGCACGCCCATTTCTGTCATGAGGTTCTTCAGCTCCTCGATGTCGGATGTCTGCCTCTGGTATTTGAGTATCAGCTCTCTTTTTTTCTGTATCTGCTTCAGCACCTCGCGTATCTCAAGTTCCCTGAGCATCTCCCATTTTACATCGGTTTTCCAGACCACTTCAGGAACCACGTATACCTCATCATTGTATTTCCTGATCTTTCCTATCACGTCGATGATGTCGCCTGCGGAAAATGGTTCAAGGATGAAGGACTTGAATGCCTTGCAGCGGATGGTTGCTGAACCGTCGTCCAGTGTTACGCTGTAGAATTTTTTATCTTCGGACACGAATTTATCGACTATTGTTGCAAGGAGGCGCGCACGGGATATGCGAAGCCCTTCTGGGCTGACGATATAGTTTGCCTGAAGGCCTTCTCCCTCGATGTATCTTCCCTGCATTATTCCTGCTATCTTTGTTTTGACTGCCGGCAATCTCTTCTTTTCAACCATAACCCTTTTCCTCGTAAGTTGAAAACAGTATAATACCTTATTCGCTAACGCTCATTTTCAATCGGCTGTTTTCAACCCATGAAAAAGCGTTAACGGAAAACTGTTATCAAAAATCTGATTTTTCTTCCACTACTAATCGCTGAAATTATTTAATGATGTCACTGAAATTTTTTGCTCTCACGGCTCAGACTCTCCTCAAAAATCCCGGCCTGGGCTCAAAGAGGAGGCCTTCCTTGATCAGCTTCTCAATGGTATCTTCGGGTTTTGCGACTCCCTGGGATTCGGCTTCTGCCTTTACGTCTTCTATTGAAATATCCTTCCCGACTTCCTTCTGGAGCGAGCCTACTATCTCAAGTATCTGCCGTATTTTTGATCTTTGGCCGGATGTAACGCCGCTTTCCATCTTGTCCACATCGAACTTTCCGGTCTCATAATCATAACCAAGCTGCTGCAGGGAAAATCTGACAAGTTTTATTGCACGATCCGCGTCCTCTGTCCTAATCCTATCATCAAGACGTATTTTGGCCGAGGCCTCTGCAAGGCGGAGGAGCGCCTCGTACTGCCTTAGTGTTATTGGCACTGTATTGTCGCCGTACATGTTTCTCATGTTGACGTAGAAATCCTTGAGTCTATTGGCTGCTTCTTGGGAGAGCTCCAGATTCTCGATCCTTCTCGCATAGGCAATGAATTTTCTGAGCAGGTTTCTGTCGATTTCTGGCTGGACAGTTTCCGGGGAAATCCTTGACATAATTATGTGTGCAGCCAGGCTTTCGTCCTGCCCGCGGTTGGGTATGTCTCTTAGCGCGAATTTCAGGTCGAATCTGCTGAGAAGAGTTTCCGGTATCTGTATTTGTTCTGTTATGGGCCTGAACGGATCGAACCTTCCATGCGTCGGGTTTGCGCCTGCAAGCACGGCTGTCTGCGCCGGCAGAGTGGCAACGATGCTTGCTTTAGCAACGCTAACTGTTTCGACAGATGTCGCCTCATGCATGGCTATCTGGTCATCTTTGCTCATCTTGTCGAATTCATCTATTGCTATCAGACCTTTGTTGCATAGAATCAACGCGCCTGCTTCAAGCACCCAGGTGCCCATTGTTTCGTCCTTTCGCACGGATGCTGTAAGACCTACGCCTGAGACGCCTGAACCGCTGACATACCGTCCTCTCGGGACCATGGAAGATATTAATTTCAGGAACATTGTTTTTCCGACTCCGGGATCCCCTGTAAGAAGTATGTGAATATTCCCGCGGATTCTGTTTCCGTCTGGAAGAAAGTGCTGAATCCCGCCAAACAGCTGCAGGGCAAGCGCCTCCTTTATTTCCTCATAACCGTATATGCCAGGCGCTATTGATTTCACCAGTCGCTCATATATATTCGGATCCTTTGCAAGGCTGATTATTGCAGCCTCCTCTTCCTGGCTGATATTCAACTCGTCAAATTCAATCTCTGATGTTTCCAGGCAGTTGACATCCAAGATTGTATCCAGCTGCGTTGCTATTTTTCCCTTTATTTTTTTCGGCACTTCGCGTAATATTCCTACGATATGCAACCTGCTTCCTGGGTCGGTTTTTTTCTGCATTCTTGGGGTTGTGAGATCTTCTTTCAAAAAAAATGCAAGCTCGCTTGGCTGCTCCCCCATGGTTATCTCGAAAGGCTCTATTCCTCTTATCATCCTGATATCTATCATTTTCTTGTCTGCGAGAGGGAATTCTCCTCGCCGGCCGCATTCGCACATTATAGGCTTGCTGATTGATCCGAAAAGATCATTCTGCGTCACGACTATCTTTGCATCGCATTCAGGACACTTGAACATCGCCTCGCTTATCTGCGGCTTGATCTCTGTTGCTGATTTTATGGTCGCGTCCGTGCATATCAACTTTCCTATGTGCTCTGCGCGCAGGTTTCTTATCCTTATTTTCGTTCTATCCGGAAGATTTCTGAATCTGACATTTATTTTTTCAGTCGTTGAGAGATCGAAAAGTTTTATTGCTTCCTGAAAATATGGAAAAATCTGGTCCGGAGTTTCGAGAAGCCTGTCAGCTATGACAGGATCGAACATATCAAGAAGCTTGAAGTCAATTATCAGCGCAGGCTTGTCCTCCTGCGATATTTTCTGCAGGTCGATGTAGTAAAACTCCCGCAAGAATTCGTATAACCGCTCTGAAAGATCCATGACCATCCCACAATACTAGACCTTGAGCATATTTAGGATTGCTGTTCCATGAGAAGCGGTGGGGTATTTTACGAGAAAAGAGTAGTGAGATCTAGATTGTATCTATCTATAAATGCTAAAAAGAAAAATGAAGCTTTCTTTAGCTTTTCAGCTCTATCAACCGCTTTTTCAGTCGGTTGACAGCCTTCTTGACATCGTCCATACTCTTTGCTCCTGCGCAAACCACGCGGCCTGAGCTGAACAAGAGAAATGCGACCTTTGGCTCCGGTATTCTGTAGACAAGGCCTGGAAACTGCTCTGGCTCGTATTCAGAGGCTTCTAGTTTGAAGGCAAGCTGATCCAGATTAAGCTCTTTTTCAAGATTCACGGCAACAACGATGTTTTCTATCTTTATTTTTATCGCGTTTTCATTAACGCGCACGCCGATTCTCTTGATGTTTCGCACTGTTTTTCTCAGGGCTTCACGTGCCATATTAGGACTTCTGGCTCCGACGCAGATTATCTTACCGCTTCTGAATATCAATGTAGCCACTTTTGGTTCAGTTAGCCTATAAACAAGACCGGGAAACTGTTCCGGTTCATATTCGCTATTTTCCAGCACGTTCAAAAGCCTGTCCAGAGAAATAACTTTTTTAATGTCCGTAGACGCAACGACGTTTTCAATCTTTATTGTCTTTATTGCTTTGTCAACCATTTTTCACACCACTTTTTACTGATGTATTTTGTCTCTATCCACATCAGATGTTTTGGGGGTATTTAAACCCTTCATTTAAATAGTACAAAAGGTTTAAATACTGATATTGGGGTGCTAGATGCTCTTCCGCGATTACATAAATGTGCAGACCAAGAAGGGAATTTCCAACGTGGACCTGACCAAGGACATCGTTAATATAATAAGTAAGTCCGGGGTCAAGGAGGGTTTGTGCAGTGTATTCTGCGAGCATACCACGGCAGGGCTAATAATAAATGAAAGAGACCTCATGCTTCTCAAGGATTTCGAGAGATACATCAAAAACGAGATACCAGAGGACAAACTTTACCAGCATCCCAGCAACGGCCATTCGCACCTGAGATCACTTTTCTCAAATACAGAGGTCACAATCCCTGTTTCCGAGGGCAAACCTGTGCTTGGGCAATGGCAGAGCATCATGCTGTGGGAGTTCGACGTCGACGACAGAGACAGAACCATTGCGGTTACTGTGATGGGGGAATAGCTGCTATATTTATGCCTTAAATCCATTCCTCGCATATTTTATCGATGGATCCGGCAAACAATGCAATTAAAAATTTTTCTAAGACACTAGGCAGCAGAGGATTCAGACGATTCTCTCCAGATAATATTGCTAACGAACTTCTAGAAGTTGAAATTTGCATAAGTTCTGGCGAGAGAACTCTTTCTCGAGATTATGGCGCAGATGCAACCAATATCGAAATATATGCACGACCAGATGAAGAATATATCAGATTCGTTCAGATTGCTCCAATAAGGAGTCGCGCAGCGATTGCCTACAGTGAAGTCAAGGTTTCTGGCGAAAGACCTGGTCATAAGACTTTGTACGGGATTGTTGGTGAGAACGGTCGGCTTTCTTCGGAGCACGTTTCCACACCAGTTATCATGGCAGAACTGTTTTCAGAAAAAATCCCAGCTTGAAGGATGATTTAGTATGCACTTCGATGATTACCAGAAAGAATCAAGGAAGACCGCGGTCTATCCGAATATTGGAAAGAATTTTGTTTATCCAGCACTCGGACTGGCAGGGGAAACGGGCGAGGTCGTTGACAAGATAAAGAAAATCATACGCGACAATAACGGAGAGCTGTCTGATGAAAAAATAGAAGAACTGAAGAAAGAGATCGGAGATGTTCTGTGGTATATTGCCCAGCTTGCAACTGAGTTGAAAATACCGCTTAGCGAGGTTGCAAAGGCCAATCTGCAGAAACTGGAAAAAAGATTGCAGGATGGCAAAATCCATGGCAACGGGGATAATAGATAGAATAAAATCAATTTGCTTTTATCATATATGTTTTCTGAATAAAGCAGCATCTTTATATAGTTATATCAACTGATATATCTAGGTAATTGGTATGCTGATAGAACAAAAACAGATATTGCGATATCCCAGACTGGATACAGTTCTGATGGTAGAGAAGACTATACAGGATCATGATGGAGAGTTCAAGAGAAAACAATTGTGGAAAGCTCTTCCTAAAAAGATGATGTATCAGACCTTCCAAGTAATTCTGACATACCTATATCAATCGGGTAAAATATCAGTGGATGCAGAAGGCAAGATAGGATGGATATTTTACCCTGAAAGAGTAAAGGAAAGATCAAAAAAAGGTCATCTGGTTTGGAGAGGATAGAATGATGGAGATTGCTTTATTCGATAGAGGGCGATCAAGTCAAGATTATTTCCATAGTCATAGAATGGATGACCATAAAAACTATGAAAGAATATTCAAGTATTAGGTGAATAAGATGTTATACCAACTTTCGCTGTCGACTTCAATCATTGCGGGCATCATGTCATGCATGCTGTTCTTTTTGGGATTGAAAATCAAGGACAGGAAACAGAGCAGAAACACACTGATATTTGCAGTTCTCATGCTGGCTGCTTCGTTCGGGACGCTGGAATGGAGCTTCTGGCTTCTTGGCGTAAACATGTTCACGTTCTTTGCATTCCCTCTCTATGCTTACTTCGCGATATGGTTCGGATTCATAATCTGGATTTTCGAATCGCGTGGCGAGCGCTCGGTCTGGGTTACTTTGTTGATCGCGTTGGCAATTCTTGTTATAATTGCGACGAACTGCATGAATTGTGCGGCGTAACGCTTCCGCGCTCACACGGCTCGCTGCCAAAATTCTTCATCTAAAGATTCGAATTTTGTTTGCTCGCCTAGTTCGCTTGGATGTATGAACTGCGTGGCGTGATCCTGACAGCCGTTTTCTTTCCGGAAAGAGCTGAGCTTAAATAAAAATGCCCGTTGAGTAGGAGCATGAAGGCAGCAACTAAACCCAGTAGTATCGACAGGTATAGATGCGGCCAGATTCTCAAGGCACTGCGCTTCGTAGCTGATAATTACGGCGAGCTGGATGACACGCCTATTCTTCTTCTGGACCAGTCCGAAGACAGGACTTTTGCACTATATTCAGACCGAGGCGGAGAGGGATACTTGTATGATGAAGACAAAGAAGAATATTACATCCAGACGGATGGTTTGGTGTACAAACCATGCATGGAATTATTCAAGAAAACATTCAGATTAGATATGCTTTCCGATGAGGTGAAGACGGATCTTTTGAATGCGATTCATGCCGGTCAAATGATGCGCCCTGTCGAATATGACAAATTCGAGGAGGAGCTGCTTGAGGTGCCTGCATACGGTTCTTTTGTGTGGATACCGTCAATAAGGGTGCTGCGAAAACACGGAATTAGCACATTATGGTATCCACCTAGTGAAGATATATCATTGGTGCACGAAATTGTCCATGCGTTGAACAGCGAATATCTTGTTCCCTCAGAGGAGGAGGACGAACTGGATGCCACGAGGGCGCACATGGCGTTCGTCAAACAGCACTGCCCTGACAAATATATCGATTCTCTGGCCAGTCTCGCATACGATCTGGCGTTTGTCTGCGCACATCATATTTCGAACTGGAAGGATCTGAGACGCAATGAGCATTTCAGAGCGCGATGCACATACCTGAGGGGGGAGGCGCGTTCAATTTTGTCTGAATTTAACCTTTCCTTTTCTGAGTTAGTTCTATGACGCTGAAAATGACCTTGGCATCGCTTGTATCAGGCGGCAAGGATTCGCTGTATGCGATGCATCTGGCGATGAAGGATGGATATGATATAAAGTATATCGTCAACATTATTTCTGAAAATCCCGACAGCTACATGTTTCACGTGCCGAATGCCAGGCTGGTCTTGAAACAGGCAGAGCTAATGGGAATACCGGTTATACAGAAAATCACGCTTGGCGAGAAGGAAAAGGAGCTTGATGATCTCAGAGAGGTTCTTCACAGCATCAGCAATGAAATAAAGGGCATAACCACGGGAGCAGTGCAGTCAAATTACCAGAAAGACAGGATAGCGAAGATTTGCGACGAGCTGCATCTGAAATGCATAAATCCCCTGTGGCACAAGGATCCTGAAAAATTCATTTCTGACATGATTGATGCCGGCTTCGATATTATAATAACCTCTGTGGCAGCGCCGCCAATGGACGAGTCATGGCTGGGAAGAAAGCTGGACAAGGAAACCCTGAAGGAATTGATATTATTGAATAAAAAATACGGGATCTCTGTCAACGGAGAAGGCGGGGAGTATGAATCACTCGTTCTGAATTGCCCCATGTTCTCAAGGGGGCTGAAAATCAAAAAGCTGAAGAAGAAATGGTTCTCCGAGACCAAACACGGGGTTCTTGAGCTGGAAGTCGAATGAATCATCAAAATGTTTATATAGTATTGCCCCTCTAGGTTCTTAGGAAAATGTGATGATTATGACGTACACAAATGAAAGTGGCTCGGGCCCTTGCGGACCTCCAGGATACAGAAGCAAATGTTCTGATTCAGGCGAATTCAAACTGGGATACGGCAACAGCGCAGATGGTCCCAGATACGGTTCTTCAAAAAATGGAGAGCCTGGATACGGAATGATTAAGCAGGGATACTTGCCACATATGCGCAATTCAGGTGGTTCAGACTACGGAGAGGTCGGAAGCTTCCAGGACCCAGATTTTGCGAGAATGCTCTATGAAACGCTTATGGACAAGGCCAGCAAGATCTATGCATCGGATCCAATAAAACGGCTCAGGACTTATTCCAAGATCAATTTTATAATGGAGTGGTCGCAGAATTACAATCACGGTGAGTTTGCAAATACTGACGGAGAATTTGTGCGATCTAACGCGAAAAATATGGAATGGCAACAGTATATCGAAAGGATGCCAAAAACCCAGGCGCTTCTGGTGCAACTTATACATGAACTTGGGCATGTGGAAAACATGGATCTGACAGAAGGCCAGAACAGAGGAAAGGTTCAGAGATATCTATTAGAACTGGGAATTGATTCGGGATTGCATAAGGGATATTTGCACTGATTTTAGTTTTCAATTTATTTTTGCACTTCTTTCATCAGTTCCTGTGATATTCCTTCTGGAAAATAGGAATACTTGTGCTCCTGGTATGCGAACAGGATTTCGTAGTTCTTGATGTTGTTTCCGAAGGATTTCCTGAAATCCTCTACTGTATTATGAATCTCGTCCTGCGACTGGGTTACAAGATACATGAGAATGTCCCAGCGACCAAGTGTATCCACTGCCCAGAGAACATTCGGATGATTTTTTATGAAAAGATCGATGTCATGCTTTAGTTTTTCGTCCGCGCTTTCAAGCTTTAGAAGGAAGGCCTGGATTGACAAGCCGAGGTTTGAATAGTTCACAGCCGGCTTGAAGCCAACTATTATATCCGAGTCTATGAGATTTCTTATTCTGTAACCAACAGCGTCCTTGGATAGATCTGTTTTTTCTCCGAGCTTCGTCAACGAAAGGTTTGCATTTTCTGAAAGCAGTGACAGAAGCTTGATGTCTGTTTTGTCCAATTTGTAACCGTTTTTCCCGTTTGATTTTTTTGTATTCTTGAACATGAAGTCCTTGTAGAAGGAGCAGTCGTTTCTGTCGTAATCTATCTTGATGTTTTCCTTTATCATCCCATCCGGAATAACAGCACCTTTGATCGTGTTAACTAGTATAAGGATTTCAAAATTGTCTATGAACCCTGATGCGAGAATCTTGTTTCTCAGAATATCATTGAAGTGGAATACATCTTTTGCCATAACAGAAATCTCTAGGTCGCGCTTTCCGCTGTAGCTTATGATCGCATTTATGAAAGGGTCCTGATTCAACTGAGCTACGAATTCGTCTTCCTGTTCTTTTTTGTGGCTCTTCAATTCTGCAAATATGTGAAAAGAACTGTAACCAAGCTTCCTGATGTTGGCAACCATTCTCGAACCGACCAGGATATCAAGAGTCTCGAATCGCTTGATCCTGTATTTTATGTTGTCCCTTGGCGTATGCAGAATGTGTGCAATTTTTGAAGACGGGATCCTGGAATTCTTGGAAATTGTATATAGAAGCTGTCTGTCTAACCTGTCCAGATCCTTTAGCTTCATAACAGCCTTCTGGTCTGAGCGCAGTACCCGCATATGAAATCATCTCATCTTTGTTACCAAATGGATAGAAATGTATTTAAAATAGTATCCAATTGGTAAATTCCACCCTACAAAACTCATATATAGAGTAGGATAATTAATTGTGGTGATTTGTATGGAAAATGAAAATTCGGAGTTTAGTTTGATCGTATATGGAACAAGGGGCTCTCTGCCAGCACCCTCGAATAGAGACTTTGATTCGCACGAATTCGGTGGAAGCACAACATGTTATCTCATAAAATACAAAGACCATCTGATCGCAGTTGATACCGGAAGCGGTGCGATGCGGCTAGGTGACGATTTGATGAGGCAATATGAAGCATTCCGGACAGGAAATGGAAAACTCGTAATAGCGCACACCCACGGCCATTGGGATCACATCCAAGGATTTCCTTTCTTCGTGCCTGCGTATATTAAAGGAAACCAGATAGCAATATATGGAAATCCAAAAAAGGTAATGACGTCTCAACTGGGAGATTCTGTGAAGCATTCGGATGTTCCTCTTGTCAGGGGCGTTCATGAAATACAGATGAACCCAGAAAACGGTGTTTTTCCCGTAGCCCTGAAGTGGCTGCAATCTCAAATAGCCTTTCCGGAAAGTTTAGACGGGCTTAGGACCGCAGTTCCTGGAGTGGAGATAGCTTACAAGAAAGTGAACCATCCACAGGAGTGCTATTCCTACAAGTTCACGGTCGGCGAAGGAAAGGACAGAAGAACGCTGGTAGTCTTGACTGATCATGAACATGACCCTGAACTTGACAGACTGACAGATTATGACAAAGAAATCGCCGAATGGCTGGGGGACGCGCATGTAATCGTCATGGATGGTCAATACACGCCAGAAGAATATGCCAGAACCAAAGGGTTCGGCCATTGCGTCGGCCAGAAAGCAGTTCTCATGGTGGAGGAGGCCATGCACTATGATGCCGACAAAAAATTGTACATAGGGCATCACGATCCAAGACACGACGATGAATTCCTTAGAAGATATGAGACAGATCTTCAGGAACAGGCCAGAGACAGAGGTCTTGACAAAAATCTCAGCGTTTGCCTGCTCAAAGAGCTTGATGAAATCAAGCTCTGATTTTTTGTTTTTTTCTCTAATCAGCAAAGGTGGCGATAGAAATGACTCCAGGAAAAAAGATGTTCC
>Ga0315274_10001784_pt1 | contig 32978 bp, 25 predicted proteins | sample YL17G02_20_MG_FD_203700 | JGI IMG/M metagenome (GOLD analysis project Ga0315274, IMG submission 203700) | Sediment microbial communities from Yellowstone Lake, YNP, Wyoming, USA - YL17G02_20 | ecosystem: Environmental > Aquatic > Freshwater > Lake > Sediment | place: USA: Wyoming | collected...
GTATCTCTCCGTGGCTCCGTGTGAGAAAGAGCGAAGATTACACAGAACCACAGAGACACGGGGAGACGGAGCGCGTGAAGGGAACGGATGCGGCTCGCATGTGCTTCTTGCCTAGACTCCGCCTGATATGCCACTCTTGGACATCGGGCGTCGGATGGGATGCGTGCACGATGAAGTTAGGAGCAGTCATGAATTCACGCAGCGTGAGCTTATTGATGGCGAGTCTCTTTCTTGCGTTTTTCTGCGCGGCAGCTTACGCGACGGATTGGCCGACGTATCTGGGGGATTCGCGTAGAAGCGCCATCTCGAACGAGAGCCTGTCGATGCCGCTGCACGTGAAGTGGGTGCATGTGCCCCGTCATGCGCCGCGTCCTGCATGGCCCGCGCCTGCCAAGCGCGATATCTGGCACGAGATCAGTGAGCTGAGCCCCGTCGTCACCTATGACCGCGCATACCATGTGGTCTGCGCCGGAAACGCGGTGTATTACGGCTCCGCCGCCGATGACCAGGTCTACTGCCTGGATGCTGAAACGGGCGAGAAGCGCTGGTCGTTCTTTACGGAAGGCCCGGTACGCTTATCACCCACTGTCGCCAACGGTCTCGTGTACTTCGGCTCGGACGACGGCCGCGTCTATTGTCTAAAGGCGGAGACGGGCGAGCAGGTTTGGGCGTTCCGGCCCGTGATCGAGGACCGGCGCATTCCCGGCAACGGTCGCGTCATTTCGACTGTGCCCGCCCGGACCGGCGTGGTCGTTGATGGTGGCGTGGCGCACTTTTTCACCGGGTTGTTCCCGCCGGACGACGTTTACCGCTGCGCGGTGCAGGCCGAGACCGGCCAGGTGATCTGGTCCGAGAAGACCTTGGACGTATCGCCGCAAGGATATCTAGCGGCCTCCCCCACCCGGCTCTATGTCCCCACCGGCCGCACGGCGCCGTTCGCGTTTGACCGGCAGTCCTCGAAACCGATCGGGCCGCTTGGAGGTCCCGGCGGCGCTTATGCGGTTCTGGTCGATGATGGCGTTGTAAGCGGCCCCGGACGCGCCGGAGGCAACCGTCTCGAGTACGCCGAACCCGGCGCAAAAGAGACCATCGCGTCCTTTCCGGGGATACGAATGATCGTCCAGGGCGACATGGCGTACCTGGAATCCAAGGACGAGGTGTCGGCGCTGAACCGGACGCGCTATATCGCGCTCTCCCGAGAGCGCAACAAATCCCTGCAACCGCTCGAAGAACTCAAGCGCAAGAAAGACGCGGTGTTTCTCAGTCGCGATGCGGAGGCAATCAAACAGTACAAGGAGCAGGTGGCTGCTTACGAGGCTGAGGTGGCCAGGCTCACGAAAGAGATGGACGCTTGTTATATCTGGAAAAAACCCGCTACGGACCCGTACGCGATGGTCCTAGCGGGTGATGTGCTGTTCCTCGGAGGCGCCGGGAAAATCGCCGCCGTCCGCGTGGACGACGGCGCGGACGTGTGGAGCGCGCAGATCCCCGGCGACATATACGGCCTGAGCGTGGCGAACGGTGATCTCTACGCCAGTTCCAGCGAAGGCCCCATCTACTGCTTCGCCTCGGGCGACCCACAGCCTGAACACCGGGTCGAGCCTCCGCAGGAACAAGGGGTTGCAACCCCTTGCCCGTATTCCGGAGAGGTGTTCGAGATCTGCAACAAGGCCGCCGAGACCATTCTGTCGGGAACCGGCATCAGCAAGGGCTATTGCATTGTGCTCGGCTGTGGTGAGGGGCAATTGGCCTACGCGCTCGCGCGCAACAGCGAGCTGAACGTCATCGGCATCGAACGCGATCCCGCGAAGGTTGCGGCGGCACGTGTTGCTCTCGACAAGGCGGGACTGTACGGCGTGCGGGTCTCGGTGCATCATCAGGAAAAGGACATACTGCCGTACACGAGCTACATGGCGAATCTGGTCGTATCGCAGGAAGCTCTCCTGTCGGGTGAACTGAGCGTTCCGGCAAGTGAGGTCGCGCGCGTGATTCGGCCGTGCGGCGGGATCGGCTACATCGGCCGGACGGATCACGCAGGCGCGAGATTGACGCCCGACAGACTCACACAATGGATGGCGGGCGTCGATGGCGCTGCACTCGAAAAGAAGGATGGCCTCTGGTGTGTTGTCCAGCGGGGTCTCCCGCCTGGGAGTGGCGAGTGGACGGAACTCTACGCCGATTCCGGCCACACCGCATGCAGCGGCGACGAAGTGCGCGGCCCGATGGTCATACAGTGGTTCGGCAATCCCGGGCCTCGCGATATGATCGATCGGCATCACCGTCCCATGTCTTCGCTCTTCAAGAAAGGCCGCCTCTTCATCCCAGGGGACGATCTCGTGATGACGGTGGACGCCTATAACGGGACGCCGCTATGGGAACTGCCCGTGCCGAATTCGCGCCGCGTGGGTGCGCTGAAGAACTGCGGCCAGATGGTGGTCGCGGAGGACCGGCTCTACATCGCCCGCGAGGGCGAGTGCTGGGGCGTGGACGCGGCAAGCGGGAAACAGATGGTCACGCTGAAAGCACCGCAATTGGACAACACGCGTCATGATTGGGGCTATCTCGACTGCGTTGGGAACACGCTCGTGGGAAGCGGACAGAAAGAAGGCGCCTCTTTTGATGAACTCAGCCTTGACATGGTCAACAATATCGAAGGCGACTTTAAACCCGTCATCGTCAGCGACTATCTGTTCACCGTCGACAGGCACAAGGGCAAAAAGCTGTGGACCTATCGCGGCGGCGTCATCATGAACAATACGATCGCGATCTCGGATAGGCGTGACGGCCGAGGGCGTCTGTCCCACACCATCTATCTCGTCGAAAGCCGCAATGAAAAGGCGAAGGCATGTGCCGATGGCCGGTTGCGCGTCGATCATTTCTGTGCCGGCGGCACTTCCCTCATCGCGCTCGATCTCAGGAACGGCAGGAAACTGTGGGAACGCCCGGTCAGTCTTCCCTACCAGCACATCATGTACCTGAACGGCGCGGACGGCGTGCTGCTGTTGACGGGCACTTACAACAACAGCGCGACCGAGAATGATCAGGTGTTCTACGGCTTGTTCGCGTTCGCCATGGACAATGGCCGGGACCTCTGGCAGACGCAGTACCGGGCGCTCAATCCCCAAGGAAAGGAATTCGCTGAAACCAACGGCTCGCACGGCGAGCAATGGCAACATCCCGTCATCAACAACGGCACGATATACTCCAGACCGTTCGCCTTCGATCTTCACACGGGTGAGAAGAAAGACTATATCGCCTACCGCGGCGGCGGTGGCTGCGGCGGGCTCACCGGATCGGCGTTTTATCTCTACGGCCGCGGCAGCAACCCGCGCATGTACCCCATGGAGACGACCCAGACCGAAGGCATCCCGCTGACGCGCGTCTCACGTCCGGGTTGCTGGCTCAACATAATCCCCGCGGGCGGCCTCGTCCTCATTCCCGAATCCAGCTCCGGCTGTACTTGCGCCTACCCGATGCAGACCTCTATCGCCTTGGTACCCGCAAGCATCCGATGACCAACGGCGGGGCCGCCGCGCGCTGAGGCAGGAGGCCACAGCCAGATTGTTGGTGCCGGCTATCTCCGCATCTCCACAGGCAGCAATCTTCCGTGAACCGCTTGCAAAACCTTACCATGACGGCCTATGCATCGAGCAAGTATTTGCACGACATTGTGCGGCGGGTAGCTGCACAATATTGCCCGTAGGATACTTAGCATGCTTATTACTTCGTTGACAAAATCATTCGTCATGCGTATAATTAGGCACATAAAATGTCCTATGCTCAACAAAACATGAGGGTGCGAACGTGACGGATGTCCAGAGAATTCGGGACCAGGCCCGCATAATCGCGGCAACCCAGTATCTTGTGCATCGTCATCACTTCCAGCGGCATCTCAGCGAAGAGGAGGGGCCGCCTTTTCCCGCGATTACGCCACACCAATTTCACATGGTCAAGACGGTTCGGGATCATGGGAGTATGAGTCTTAAGAAGCTTGCTGAGGCCTTGGGCTTAAAGGCGCCTTCTGTGTCGTTCATGGTGGATCGCCTCGTGGGGATGGGGCTGCTTACCCGCGATCAGAATCCCGATGACCGGCGGGAGGTCATCATCCAGGTATCGGCGGAGACCTCGGCAAACATTGAGGAAATTGAGAGACGTGTGCTTCTCTCGTTTACGGAACTCGTTGAGAAAATCGATCCGGAATATGCCCGCATGTGGTGCGAAGTCTGCAACCGGATACAAGAGGTCCTTGCAAAGGAGCAGTCCCAATGATGAAATTGCCCAAGCGTGCTTTGAGCGCCGGATCTACGGGCCAAACTTGTCGTCTAATCCCGGTGTTCCTGTTGTTGGCGGGCGTCGCCGCCACCGCCGCGGAAGCCCAAGGCCCACCGGGCGGCGCGATGCCGCCCCCGGAGGTCGCCCTTGGCGCGGCGCAAGTGAAGACGGTCCCCGTATCGTATGAATACGTCGGCATGACGGAGGCATCGAAGACGGTCGAGGTCCGCGCACGCATCCAAGGTTTCATCGAGACGCGCGGCTTCGTGGAGGGTGCGTACATCCAGGAGGGCGCGGGCCTTTTCACCATTGACCCTCGTTCGTTCAAGGCAGATCAGGATATTGCCCTTGCGCAGGTCGAGCAGGCGGAGGCGAGACTGAAGCTGGCCCAGCAGGACCTCGAGCGAATGCGTTCGGTTAAAGTACCTGGGGCCGTGGCTGCAACTGATATCGATCAGAAGGCCGCGGAAGAGGCGAGCGCGGCCGCGGCGTTGCGGCTCGCCAAGGCGCAACTCGCGAAGGCGGAACTCGACCTCAGCTATACGAAGGTGGTTGCGCCTCTCACGGGATACATTGGGAAGGCGCTCAAGGATATCGGCAGCCTGGTGGACAACGGGCAGAACAGCCTGCTGGCGGTCATGCAGCAGGTCGATCCCGTATACGTCAGTTTCCAGGTCAGTGAGAGCGATTTTCTGACGTGGAAGCGCGAGACGAAGGGCGGCCAGTTGACGCTTTCACAAGGCGAGAAAGCGCCGCGCGTTGAGATAACCCTCTCCGACGGGACCCCGTTCGAGAACGCGGGCGTGCTCGACTTTGAGAACGTCAATCTGGAGATGCGGACGGGCACAGTAGAACTGCGCGCCACGTTCAAGAACGAAGACAGGGTTTTGAAGCCGGGACAGTTCGTGAAGGTTCATTTGACGGGATGGGAACGGCCAAACACGCTCGTAGTCCCGCAGCACGCAGTCAGCCAGTCGCCGCAAGGGGCGTTCGTCTACGTCGTGGGCGACGACAACAAGGCGGAAGTCCGGAACATCAAGGTTGGGGCGTGGGCTGGGCAAGACTGGGTCGTGCTGGATGGGCTTAAGGAGGGCGAGCGAGTCATCGTCGAGGGGCTCACGAAGGTCAGGCCCGGCGGCAGCGTGGTTCCCGCGCCCGCGTCGGAGGCGGCGGCGGGTCCTCAATCCACGGCGCCCGAATCGCCGGCAGGCCGATAGGCACACGCCATGATATCGCGATTCTTCATAGACCGGCCCGTATTCGCGTCAGTGCTGTCGATAATCATAGTCCTTTGCGGACTTGCGTCGATGTATTTCCTGCCCATCGAGTCCTCTCCCCAGATCACGCCGCCCACCGTCATGATCAATGCGATGTATCCCGGCGCGGACGCAGAAACGGTGATGGAGTCAGTGGCAACGCCCATCGAACAGGAACTGAGCGGCATTCAGCATCTGCTCTACTACCAGTCGCAGAGCGCGAACGACGGGAGCCTCTCGGTAACACTTTCGTTCGAGATCGGGACCAACCTCGATATCGCCGCCGTCGAGGTGCAGAACCGCCTGAAACGGGCCGAGCCCCGTTTGCCGCAGGAGGTGGCACGCCAAGGCACGACCGTTGACAAGCGGATGAGCAACTTCCTTGGCATCGTCGCGCTCGACTCGGACAATCCGGAGCACGACGCGCTTTACCTGAGCAACTACGCGACGATCTACATGCTCGACACGATCAAGCGCGTGCCCGGTGTGGGCCAGGCGATGGTCTTTGGAAACAAGGACTACTCGATGCGCATTTCGGTCAACCCGGACAAACTGGTGCTCAAAGGGATCACGGTGAGCGACGTCGCCCAAGCGATCCGCGAGCAGAACGGCTTGTACGCGGCGGGCGAAATCGGCGGCAAGCCCAACCCGAACCCGCTCGAGTTCACATTCCCCGTTCTTGCGCCGGGAAGGCTGAAGACGCCGCAGGAGTTTGAGGACATTATCTTGCGCGCGGATCCGGACGGCTCGATGGTCAAGCTGAAAGACGTGGGCCGCGTTGAACTCGGCGCACTGGGCTATAACACGGCAGGACGGTTCAACGGCAAGTCAACCGCGATCATGGTGATCATATTGCAGCCCGGCGCGAACGCCTTGAACACCATGGTCGGCGTGCAAGCAGCGCTTCAAGGGCTCAAGGCCAACTTCCCCAAGGGCGTCGATTACATATTGCCGGTTGACACGACAAAATTCATCAGAGTATCCATCGAGGAGGTCGCCAAGACCTTCGCCCAAGCGATCCTTCTGGTGCTGGCCGTCGTGTTGATATTCCTGGGCAGTTGGCGGGCTGCGATCATTCCCTTGATCGCCGTGCCCGTGGCGATCATCGGCACATTCACCGGCCTCTTGGCGCTCGGGTTCTCGATCAACACGCTTACGCTCTTTGCTTTGGTGCTTGCGATTGGAATTGTCGTGGACGACGCGATTGTGGTGGTCGAGAACGTCGAACGCATCATGCACGAAGAGCATTTGGCGCCCCGCGAGGCAACGATCAAGGCCATGGAACAAGTGACCGGGCCGATCATTGCGATTGTGCTGGTCCTTTCGTCGGTGTACTTGCCTGTAGCGTTCCTCGGAGGCAGCACGGGCGTCATGTACCGCCAGTTCGGCATCACGATTGCCATTTCAGTTGCGATCTCAGGGCTGGTTGCGCTGACCTTAAGCCCGGCATTGTGCCGCCTGCTCCTGAGACCGAACCACAACAAGATCTTCGTGTTTCGTTGGTTCGACAGCGCCTTCAAGTCGTTCACCAATATGTTTGCCTACACGGCGCGCTGGCTGATCCGGCTCGGCGTGATCTCCGTGGCGGTGTTTGGCGTGTTGCTTTGGGCAACGTACTCGCTGTTCAAGATAGTCCCGACTGCGTTCGTTCCTCAGGAAGATATGGGATTCTTTATGGTGGTGGCGCAGTTGCCGCAAGGGGCGTCACTGGATCGCACGACGGCGGTTGTCAAACAGATCGAGGAGTTCATCTTGCAGCAGCCGGAGGTCGAGGGCATGGTTGCGCTCTGCGGGCAGGACATGCTCTCAAACTCGATCAGCCCGTGCGGCGCGTCCATGTTTGTGGACCTGAAACACTGGTCTGAACGTCCCGGGCCTCAACAAGGTGCGGATGCGATTGTCAGGCGCATCTTCGGCCGATTCGGCAGCATGAAGGAAGCCACAGTACTTGCGTTCGTGCCGCCGCCCGTTTTCGGATTGGGCTTGCGTGCCGGCTTTGAGGCGCAACTCGAGGGCCGCGGCAGCAATGACATCCGAAAACTCGCGGAAGTAATGAGTTCATTTGTAGGTGAGCTTAACAAAGATCCTCTATTCATGGGCGTTTCAGGCGTTCTCAACGTCGGGCAGCCGAAGCTTCGCGTCAACCTGAACCACACTCGAGCGAAATTGCTGGGCATTCCGGTCGGCGAGGTGTACGACACCCTGCAGGCGTATCTCGGTTCATATTACGTGAACGACTTCAACATCTACGGACGCGTCTACCGCGTGCAATTGCAGGCGGACCCGGAATTCCGGCAAGACCCGGATGACATACGGAAGATCCACGTGCGGAATTCGATGGGCGACATGGTCGAGCTTGCCGGCATCGTGGACGTCAATATGGAATCGGGTCCAAACGTGGTGAGCCGTTTCAACAGCTTTCCGTCCGTGCAGATCACGGGAGCGCCCGCGTCTGGCGCCAGCACCGGGCAATGCATCAAACGCGTGCAGGAGATTGCCGCAAAGGCCCTTCCCCCTGGTTACGCCATCGAGTGGAGCAGCGGCTCCTATCAGGAAGTGAAGGCGGGAGGCCAATCGTTCTACATCATCCTGTTCGGCTTGGTCATGGTTTTCCTCGTGTTAGCGGCGCAGTATGAGAAGTGGTCGCTGCCATTTGCGGTGCTCTTAGCGGTTCCGTTCGGTGCGTTCGGGGCGTACGTGTCGGTGTTCCTGAGGAAGAGCGCCGGAGACGTCTACTTTCAGATTGGGCTGCTGACGCTTGTCGGGCTCGCGGCCAAGAACGCCATCTTGATTGTCGAGTTCTGCTCCAAGATGCGCGAACAGAACAAAGGGATCGTCGAGTCGGCGATCTTCGCGGCGCGGTTGCGTCTGCGCCCGATTGTCATGACCTCGCTTGCGTTCATCCTTGGCGTGCTTCCCCTGGTTCTCAGCCACGGCGCGGGCGCTTCGGGACGCCACTCTATCGGGGCGAGCGTGATGGGAGGAATGCTGTCCGCCACGTTCCTTGCGGTGTTCTTTGTGCCGTTGTTTTTCGTGATAATTCAGTGGCTGAGTGAGATCGGCTCCGGACGGCGCAGGAAACGCGCCCTTCCTTCCGCGACAGACACTCCGCCTTCTCAAGAGAAAGGGGCGTGACCCGTGAATGCCCTCCGTGTGGCGATGATTGCGGTGACGCTGGTTTTGATCCTGGGCTGCAAGACCGGGCCTGACTACAAGAAGCCGGATGTTTCAGTGCCGGGGAATTGGAGCGAGCCGCTCGCTAACGGCGAGAAGCCCGATTCGGCGCAGCTCGCGTCATGGTGGAAGGTGTTCGCCGATCCGTTGCTCGAGTCTTTGGTAACTCGGGCTGTGGAGTCCAACTTCGATCTGAAGATCGCCGAAGCGCGCGTGCGAGAAGCGCGTGCCGCCCTACGGGTAACCGACGCGGGTTTGTGGCCTCAGATCAATGTCTCCGGGTCATACACGCGGACTCAAAGCCAGGCGATCAGTTCTGCTGCGGCTGGCGCCGGCTCCTCGACTGGAACTTCGGGTGCGCTCACGCAAGGCGAGCCTTCCGCCACGATACCCTCGACGGGATCCTCGGGCGAAGGTTCATCAACCAGCACACCGAAACGGCAGAACGATCTGTATCAGGCGGGATTCGATGCGAGTTGGGAGTTGGATGTGTTCGGGGGAACGCGGCGCGAGAAGGAAGCGTCCAAGGCGGATCTCGAGGCGGCGGAAGAAAATCGAAAAGATACGATGGTCACTCTCGTTGCGGAAGTTGCGCGCAATTACTTCGGGCTTCGCGCTGTCCAAAGCCGGCTCGAGATCGCCCAGAGGAACATCAAGATACAACAAGACTCGCTTGACATCACTCGAGCGCGGTTCCAGTCGGGTCTGACGAGTGAATTGGACGTCAAGCGCGCCGAGGCATTGTTGTCGAGCACGCAGGCCCCGGTTCCCGGCCTTGAAGCCGCGGCGAAGCAAGCAGTTCATCGGTTGGGAGTGCTGTTGGGATGCGCACCGGGGGCGCTGCAAGCAGAATTGGCGGCGGCAGTCGCCTTGCCGGCGAATCCGCCCGAGGTCCCGGTTGGATTGCCCGCGGATTTGGTTGTCCGCCGTCCGGACGTGCGCCGTGCTGAACGCCAGTTCGCGGCTGCAACTGCGAGAATAGGAGTGGCCAACGCGGATCTCTATCCCAAATTCTCACTGACCGGCTCTTTTTCCGGGGTCAGCACTGACTTCGATGGCCTGAGGCTCGATGCGAATCACATTTGGGCGATTGGACCCAGTATCAGGTGGCCGATTTTCGACGGAGGGCGGATTCGCGCCAACATTCGCATACAGAACGCGCGACAGGAGCAGGCGCTGGCCGCGTACGAAAAGGCGGTGATGGGCTCGCTTGAGGAAGTCGAAAACGCTCTTGTCGCGTACGCCAAGGAACAGAATAGCCTCGTGTACCTCGGACAGGCGTTCGATGCGAATCAACGGGCGCTCGACATGGCGAACGAGCTTTACTCGAAGGGCTTGGTGGACTTCCTCAACGTCCTTGATGCGGAACGATCATTATTCGCCGCCGAAGACCTGCGGACGCAAAGCAAGGCTGCCGTTCTCACGAATCTTGTCGCTCTGTACAAGTCGCTCGGAGGCGGCTGGGATTATGAAGCGTGCACGCAACAGGAGCAAACCGCTGCGAACGGAACTGCTCCTTGAACGGCGTCATTCGCTCGGGAAGTCTTGCTTCCAGTGTTCGGCGAGGTCTTGAAGGCTGCCTTTGAACCAGTAGATCTTGCCGCGGATCGCGCGTTTTGAATGCGGAGGAACGTCGCCAATGTTGACAATGCTATGGAGGCAGTCCGCAGGATGATGGCCGGTAACGTGAGAAGTGCGCTGCCAATAGATGCCGCAGACCCAAGTCTTATCTTTATCGATACGCGCAATGAGGCCATTGTCAATAGGCTCGAGCATGCGAGCGTGGTATGGCCCAACTTCCTGCATCGAATCAATCCGCCCGCCCGCTCTCTCCCTATCGAAGATCAGACCTGACGGCGTGCGCGCACCCACCGTCTCGCGCACGGCGGGCAAGGGGGCCCATGTTCCGTTTCGCAGGACGTAGCTCAGACTCGTCTTGACGGAGGCGTCCTTCTCCGCCAAGGGGTTGCAACCCCTTGTCTCCGTCGAGTCCCAAAGGTCAAACTCACTGAACGCGGGCGTCTCGGCGATTGTCCGCCGCCACTCCTGGTTGCTCTTGCCGCCCATCCGAAAGCACTGCTGCACGGCGTAGTGTTGGTTCAAGCCAACGTCGAAGGTATCCACCACCCATAGCATTTCGATTCCATCGGCCACGGGCGCAAGGTAGAACGTCCAGCGCTGCGGAATCCAGTCGGCATCTCCGATGGTTAGGGAGTGCTTCAGAACGCCGGGCCGTTGCGCGAAAGATGACTCAGTAGGATCGATGCCGGCGGCTGACGCAGTGGCGGGTGCCTCGCCGCTGACCATCGGTGTATGCTCGTGGAACCGATAGCCGATCCGGTTGCCCGGATGAAGCTGATTCGTGAACGTGGCGAAACCCTTACTCTCGCTGAGGCCCACCGTGATGGGAGAAACCATGTCATCCGCGGCCACTGTCGAGACCTCCGATATCATCAACAAGATCATCAGCATCTGAAACCTCGTCAACCTTTAAAACGTCGCCAGTTAATGATTCCCCGTGAGACTACTGTACACATCAAGCGTGATCCGCGCGCAACGCTCCCAGGAGAACTTGCGCGCCTGCTCAATGCCTCTCGCGCTCAACGATTGCCGAAGATGCTCATCCTCGAGAACACGACGTATCGCGGCGGCCAGCCCTGCAACGTCTTCGGCATCGACGCGAACGGCCGCATCGCCGGTGACTTCAGGAACGCACGAGTTGTTCGACGTGACAACGGGACAGCCACAGGTCATGGCTTCAATCAAAGGCAGCCCGAAGCCTTCGTACAGCGTCGGAAAGACAAAAGCATCGGCAGCGCTGTAAAGAGCCGAGAGATCGGAATAACTCTCGACGAATCCGACCCGAGTGACGCGGCCGCCGAGTTGAAGCTTGTCGAGCGTCTCGAATATCGGGGCCGTGTTCCAACCTAGGCCGCCCACTAGAACGAGCCGATGCGGGATGTCTTTCGCCAATTGGACGAATGCCCGCAGAAGAGACGGCACATTCTTGCGCGGCTCGAGGGTCGAGACAAATAGCAAGTAAGGCCCCTCAATTCCGAAGGCTTTCGTCACGCGCTCGGCGGCCGTTTCGCGATCCATTCGTGTGAAGTCCTCGCCGGCGGCTTCGTAAGCCACCGTGACCTTCGCGGGCTCCGCGTTCGAGTAGTGGAGGATATCCGCCTTGGTCGATTCGGAGCATGCGATGATCGCATCGGCCTGCTCAAGGAATCGCGGGACGTACTTCGCGAAAGAGCGTGTGATTTTCGGACTACAAAGGTCAGGTCGCGCCAAGAAAGCCATGTCGTGGATCGTGAGCACGCGGTGCGCGGATTTCGTGGGAGGCAGGAAATAGTTGGTAGCGTGATACACGTCGAGGCCATTTAACAGCGCATCCGCCCTTGGCGCATGTGCGATAGACCAGAGGCGGTGCATGAGGCGCGTCGGCACACGCACCTGGCGGTAAACCATGGAACGCGGCAGGTCGCTTGGCTCGATAGATGCGAGCCCCGTTGCCAATCCCAGGAACTGAGACTTGGGCGCCAACGCAGCCAGATGCCGTAGAAGGTAATAGCAGTAATTGCCTACCCCGGCCCTTGGCCTTGCCAGAGGTGTGATGTCGATACCTACGCGCATGCAGGACTCCCGTCCATCATGGGATTGCACTGGTATCCTAAAGCGTGGCGGCTTCAAGATCAATAGGCGCAGTCGGCTTGAGCGAGGCACTGAGCGGGCGATGAGGAGGGCAGGACGAATAGGACGCACAGGACCTACGGGATGAGTTCCATTTTGTAACTTACCATTTTACAGTACTTTACGAATTGTGATCTGTTTGCGGATGGGTTGCGGGAAGCTTGACAGGACTGATTCGGTATGGTAGACTTGTTTTCGGCTATTAGCACTCTGTTTTGGCGAGTGCTAACTATGGGGCGGCTTCACTGAAACGCCCCACGTTAGCCGGAGTGATGCTTTGGAACGCCCGGAAAGCTTAAACCCGCGGGAGGAGCTTATCCTCCAGGCGGTAGTGCACTGCTACGTAACGACCGCGGAACCTGTCGGCTCACGCGTGATTGTGAGGCGATTCGGATTGGAGTTGAGCCCCGCCACGGTGCGGAACGTCATGGCGGATCTTGAGGAGGCCGGTTACCTTCAGCAGGTTCACACGAGTTCGGGGCGCGTGCCCACCGACCGCGGCTACCGGTACTACGTGGACTACCTCATGCGAGTACAGGAATTGACCCTGACCGAACGGTCGCGGATTGACCGCGAACTGTCGGCGCGCCTGGACGACGCGGACGATGTAATGCGGCAGACGAGCCAGTTGCTGGCGTTGGTCACGCACCAGACGGGCATGGTGCAAGCGCCGGATGAGAGCGACGCGCGGTTGCAGCATATCGAGGTGACGACGATATCGCCCGCGCGGGCAGCGGTGCTGCTCGTGGACAGCTTCGGCCGGGTCCACACGGTGATGGCGCCGTTGGACGATACGCTGCGGGCGGAGGAAATGTCCAAGCTTACGAGTTTCCTGAATGAGCACCTGCGTGGGACCACGTTCGATCAACTGGCGATCAAGATACATGACGCAGCGCGAGAATTCATTGATGAGCGAAGGCACGTGGCGGAATCGGCGCTTCACCTGCTGGACCTGTTGCCATTAGGCCGGCGGGGACAGTTGTACCTCGAGGGCGCCTCGCAGTTGTTCGAGCAGCCGGAGTTCCGCGACGTGGACAAAGCGCGCGAAGTATTCGGCGTGCTAGATGAGCGAGACAGACTGATTGAGTTGTTGCGCGCCCGGATGCACGAGAAGGAAGCCGCAGGGGCGTCCGTGGTGATTGGCTCCGAGAGCCACGATCCTGGTCTCAAGGAGATCAGCGTGGTGGCCTCTCCCTATCGCGTAGGCGATGAGCCTGTGGGCGTCCTGGGCGTGCTGGGTCCGCGGCGAATGCAGTACTCAAAATTAACGGCGATTGTGGATTACACCGCAGGAATGTTGGGCAGGTTCCTGACCCGGTTGGCCGGGTAGGACCTGGGATTCAGGCGCTATGAAGAGGAAAACCATCGAGAAAACTGAGCTGGAAAAGCGGCTTGAAGCGGAGACCGCCGAGGAAGACGCATTACAAAACATGAGGAACGTCGAGGAGTCCGCTTCCGAAGAGGACGAGAACCTTCCGAACCTCAAAGTCTTGCCGGAAGTGGACGTACCGGCGCTCCTGAGCGAGCGGGACGCGCTCAAGGAACAGTTGCTCCGTGCGCGAGCGGATTTCGACAACTACCGGAAACGTGTTTTACGAGACGACGCGCGTCTGCGCAAGAGGGCCGCGGAAAGCATTGTTCGCGACCTGCTGCCTGTTCTGGACAATCTGGACAGGGCGCTCGAGCACGCCAACGACGACTCGGGCGGCTTGGCGCAAGGTGTCGAGATGGTCCGCAGCCAGTTCTTCGAGGTTCTAGTGCGGCATGGACTGGATGTGATTCCGTCCGTGGGTCACGGTTTCGACCCGAACGTCCATGAGGCCGTGACGTGCGTGACTTCCGAGGAAGTGCCTCCGAACCACGTGGTTCAGGAGTTACAGAAGGGCTACCGGCTAGGCGACTATGTGTTGCGTCCTGCGAAGGTGGTGGTAAACGCCGTGCCTCCGGCCGCGCCTGGACCGTACAGTGGCGCGCCGTTGGAAGCTCCCACGGAAACCGTTGAGACGCAGGGCCAAACCGAATAGGAAAACGAGCAAAGCGATCTGCAGCCATAGCGAAGTGTTGGAGGATCCGCACAAATGAGCAAAGTTATCGGGATTGACTTGGGTACTACAAACTCGTGCGTGGCCGTCATGGAAGGCGGAGAACCGGTCGTCATAGCGAACACGGAGGGGAGTCGCACCACGCCATCGGTCGTCGCTTTCACGAAGGACGGAGAACGGCTGGTCGGCATGGTGGCGAAGCGCCAGGCCGTCACGAACCCTGAAAACACGATCTTCTCGATCAAGCGTTTCATGGGACGACAGCACGGCGAGGTCGGTTCGGAGGAGAAGCTCGTCCCGTACAAGGTTACATCCACGCCGACGGGCGACTGTCAGGTAGCGGTCCAGGGCAAAACGTACCGTCCGCCCGAGATCTCCGCGATGATCCTGCAAAAGATGAGGGAGACCGCCGAGACGTACATGGGCGAGAAGGTGTCGCAGGCGGTGGTAACGGTGCCGGCATACTTCAACGACGCGCAACGTCAGGCCACGAAAGACGCCGGGCGCATTGCGGGACTTGACGTGCTGCGCATCATCAATGAGCCGACCGCCGCGGCCCTCGCTTACGGGCTCGACAGGAAGAAGAACGAGAAGGTGGCCGTGTACGACCTTGGCGGTGGCACGTTCGATATCTCGGTTCTCGCGATCGGCAACGACAGTTTCGAGGTGCTGAGCACGAACGGCGACACACACTTGGGCGGCGACGATTTCGATCAGTGCGTCATCACGTGGATCGCGGAGGAGTTCATTCGCGACTACGGTATCGACCTGCGCAAGGACCCGATGGCCCTGCAACGTTTGAAGGAGGCCGCGGAAAAGGCCAAGTGCGAACTCTCGACCGCCATGAACACGGACATCAATCTGCCGTTCATCACGGCGGACGCGTCGGGCCCCAAACACATGAACTACACCTTGACGCGCGCGAAGCTCGATCAGCTCTGCGACCACCTGCTGCAACGAACGAAGAACCCATGCTACCGCGCCATGGAAGACGCGCATGTGACCGCGTCGGAGATCGACGAGGTGATCCTTGTCGGCGGCATGACGCGCATGCCCGCCGTGGGCGCGATTGTCAAGGGGATCTTCAGCAAAGAACCGCATCGCGGCGTGAACCCGGATGAAGTGGTGGCCGTCGGCGCCGCAATTCAAGCGGGCGTTCTCGCAGGCGAGGTAAAGGACGTGCTGCTGCTGGACGTCACGCCGCTGTCGCTGGGCATCGAGACCCTTGGCGGGATATGCACGAAACTTATCGAACGGAACACCACGATCCCGGTCACCAAACGGCAGATCTTCTCGACGGCCGCCGACAATCAGACGGCAGTCACCATTCACGTGCTGCAAGGCGAGCGCGAACTCGCCGCGGACAACCGCACGCTTGGGCGCTTCGACCTCATGGGCATTCCTTCTGCACCGCGCGGGATTCCCCAGATCGAGGTCTCGTTCGACATTGATGCAAACGGCATCGTCCACGTTGCCGCAAAGGACCTCGCTACGAGCAAGGAGCAAAAGATCCGGATCGAATCATCGAGCGGGCTGTCAGAAGACGAGATACAAAAGATGGTCCGGGAAGCCGAGACGCACGCCGGTGAAGACAAGGATCGAAAACACACGATCGAGGTCCACAATAATGCCGACTCGCTGGCGTATGCCACGGAACGGACCTTGCGCGAGCATGGCGACAAGATCTCGCCCCAGGATCGGCAAGCCGTCGAAGCCGCGCTAACCGAGTTGCGGAATGTAATGAGCGGAGACAATATCCCGGCCATCGAGGCGGCCATGCAGAAGGTGCAACAGGCGTCCCACAAGCTCGCCGAGGCCATGTACGCGGCCGCGGCTCAACAGCAACAGCATGACGGCGCGGGACCGCAGCCCGAACCGGGCCCCGGCCCGCAACCTGAACCCGGCCCATCGCGAAATGGTACGATGGACGCCGATTTCACCGTCGTGGACGACGAGGACAAGAAGTAAAGGGTGATTTTGGATTTTGGATTTTGATTACCCTCACAAGCCGAGGTCTGGACCAAAAGGCGGCAGCCACATCATTGGGTCTCGCCGAATGAACGCAACTTTCCTGCGGGTCGTGGGCCTCTTCACAAACCCGAAGTCAATCCGAGATCCAAGAGCTAAAATCCAAAATGACCGGGTTGGATTCTGACTATGCCCCAGTCGAAGGATCTGTATGAGATTCTCGGCGTTCCGAAAGGCGCCACTAAGGATGAGATCCGTCGTGCCTACTTGAAGCTCGCGCATAAATACCATCCGGACAAAACGGGCGGCGACAAGGCCGCGGAAGAAAAACTCAAGGAGATCAACGCGGCCTACGACATCCTGAAGAACCCGGAGAAACGCAGCCAGTATGATCGGTTTGGCGCGGCGGGCGAGGGTTTTACAGGCGGCCCAGGCGGGTTCGGCGGCTTCGGTGGTTTCTCGGGCCCGGGTTTCGAGACTCAGTTCGAAGACCTCTTCGATATGTTCTTCGGTCGCACCGGCGGCGGCCAACGCCGGCAACCCTCGGCCAGTCCCGGCAACGACTTGGAGTACAAAGTATCGATTACGCTGCACGAGGCGGCCTTTGGCGTGAAGAAGAACATACGCTTCACGCGCATGGAGATGTGCAGCGACTGTTCGGGAACGGGCGCGGCGTCCGGAACGCGTCCCGAGTCCTGTCCGAACTGCCAGGGCACGGGCCAAGTGCACGTTGCCCGCGGCTTCTTCAGCGTTACGCAGACGTGTCGTCGATGCCGTGGGTCCGGCCGCGTTGTGGCAAAGCCGTGCCCGCGATGCGCCGGAGAAGGCCGCGTCCGAATTCAGCGCGAACTCGCAGTGGACATCCCCGCGGGCGTGGACACGGGACTTCGATTGCGCGTGGGAGGCGAGGGAGAACCCGGAGAGTTCGGCGGGCCGCGGGGCGACCTTCACATCCACATCGAGGTGCTCCCCCACGCCATCTTTTCCCGGGACGGGAACGACATCATCTGCGAAGTCCCGATCAGCTTTCCGAAGGTGGCCATCGGCGCCACGATTCGAGTGCCCACACTGAAGGGCGACGCGGAACTCAAGATACCGCCCGGCACACAGTCGGGCAGCATGTTGCGGCTTCGCGGGCTGGGCATGCCGGACATTCGCGGATATCGTCAGGGCGATCACATTGTCAAGGTAATAGTGGAGGTCCCGACGAAGCTGACGCGGCGCCAACGCGATCTAATCAAGGAATTCGAAGAGGAAGGTGACGAAAAGGCGTATCCATTGTACCGCCGCTTCATGGACAAGTTGAGGGGAAGCCAAGGGTCATAGAGCCTATAGGGGTTAATCGTGTCTATAGCGACCACGTTGTTTATTCTCCTCGGTGCAGCGGAGTCTAGTCCTGCGGCCCCCCTCGATGTCCATTTCCAGGCGCATCGCGGCGGCTTGTTGGAAGTGCCGGAGAACACGCTCGCGGCGTACCGTCATGCCTGGAGCATCCTCGGTGCGATCCCGGAAGTGGACGTCGCGGTCACGAAGGACGGCGTGATGGTCTGCATGCATGACGACACGCCTGAACGCACCACAACCGCGACTGAAGAGTTCAGAAAAAAGCCCTTGCCCGAGATACCGTCAGAGCAACTGCGCACATGGGACGCCGGGACAAAGTTCAACGCGAAGTACGCCGGGGAGAAGGTCCCGCTACTGACGGAAGTATTCGATGAAATGAAGGGCCGCCCGGAGCGTCAGGCCTATCTCGATCTAAAGGACGTTGACCTATCGAAGCTCGTGGCGCTGATCGACCGATACGGCCTCCGGCAACAGATCATCTTCGTTCACGGAGACCCAAAGGTATGCGCGAAGCTCCAGAGGCTCTATCCTGGCGCGAGGACCATGACATGGTTAAGCGGTTCGCCGGAAAAGATAAAGGAGCGATTCGAGAAGCTGGCTCGAGAGGGGTTCGCGGGCATCAGCCAGTTGCAGTTTCATCTCGAGGCCGTTGAGACGCAGCCTGAGATACGCTACGCGCTCGACAGAAGTTTTTTGCTGCGCGCCATCGAGAAGACACGTGCAGCCAACGTAGACCTCCAAGTGCGCCCGTTCGAGTTCGACGCAAAGTCGCTCGAGTACCTGACGGGACTTGGCATCCGCTGGTTCGTGACAGATGAACCGAAGCGCTTCGCCGATACTCTCGCAGGCAAGTAACCTCGAACGCGCAAGTGTTGCAAATCCCCGGGTCAGGTTTTATTCTCCCCATCGATGATGTGACCCGGGAAGAATCTTTCCATGCTGGTGTTTCTGAAGAAAACCCTGGCTTTCGAGGGCCTCGATGAACCACGGAACAGACCCGTAATCCTCTGGGCTCTGCTCATCGCCGTGCTCGCGATGGGTATCCGCGGGTTCTTCTGGAGTTACACCGGGCGCGTGTGGGAAGACACGCTGATCACAGTGCTGCATTCCGAGAACTGCGCGCAAGGACTTGGTTTGACACACCATCCGAGCGAGCCGCGCGTGCATGGTTTTACAAGCCCGCTCGGCGTTCTTGTGCCGCTCATGGCCGATATCGTGCACGTAGGTTGGGGCATCCCCTTCATCAAGCTCGTTTCGATCCTCTGCGGGGCATTGTCGGTCTTCTACGTAATGGCGATCTCGATCCACCGGCGGGTTCAGCTTGCAATTCCGCTGGCCGTCATGGCGATGGGCTTCGTAGCGTTTGAGCACCATCACGTCTTCTTCGGTATGTCGGGCATGGGAACGCAGATGGCCACGCTCGTCCTGTTGATGTCGTTCTATTACATCATCGCAGATCGGCCCGTGCACCTCGGGATCAGCCTGGGCCTGTGCATGCTGGCGCGTCCGGACTCCGAGATCTGGACGCTCATCGTCGGCGTATATCTTCTCTGTCTTCATCCCAAACGGCTGTTGTCCGTCGTGCCCGCGGCATTGTGCGTGTACGGCCCGTGGGTCATCTTCACGACGTTGTACTACGGGTCCCCCATCCCCAACACGCTGATTGCGAAGATGCTCGGGTACGTTCAATGGTGGAAAGATCCGAATCTCACGTGGAGCGGCGCGAAAAGGACCCTTGTCGATAACCTCGTTTACCACGTCTTCGCTCAAACCGGGCCGACGCACTTGGGTCACGCATTTCAAAAGGGCGTGTTCTTCTGGGACAAGCGAGTCATATCGAACGCGGTTGTGTTTCTTGCCTGCGTCGGCGCCGCAGCGGCCCTCTTTAGGAGACGCTGGGAACTGGCCCCGCCGGCCCTGTTCATTTTGGCATATGCGGTCTACTACGATCTCTTTGTGCCGGTCTTGTTCCCTTGGTATTTCCCGCCGCTCACCGCCGCAACGGTCCTCTTGTGCGCGTTCGGGCTCGATGCGGCAACTTCCTGGATACGCGCACCGCTTTTTCGTGTGATTAGCTTGAGCGTTATCGCTGCGCTCTACCTGACCTTCATCGTGAGCATACTGCCGACCACCTTCCGCGCGGAAAAGGCCATACAACAGACCATCGAGAATGATGTCCGAAAACGGATTGGCCTGTATCTGAATGCGGTAATGAAGCCGGAGCAGACGCTGGGTTGCGAGCCGCCGGGATATGTGGGCTACTATTCACGGCGGACGGTGTACAATTACCCGGGAATGGGTAGCAAAAAGGTCACGGACTTCCTGCGGTCGCACCCGGATCAGCGAAATATGAACGGCGTCTTCAAGCATATCCGGCCCGACTATTTGCTGCTCCGCCCTTGGGAATATGACATAATGCGTGAGGCCGGGGATGGCGCTTGGATCGATGACGACTACCAACTGGAACGCACATCTGACGTGCCAAGAGACGCCCCACAATGGCTTCAGGATGACTATGCAGCGCACTTTATTCTGCTGAAAAAGAAACCCACGCAGGCCGGAGAGCATGGCGGATGACAAGATTCATCATCAAGCTCTTTCTCATCGTTGGGATCAACGTAGCGATTGCCATGGGCATCCTTGCCGTCGTTGATTCGCGGCGATCCTTTCAGCAGTGGGAGACAGATTCGATACTGTATGCGACGCCAAGGAATGCGGATTTCGATTTCGTGTGTTTGGGGACATCGCACGCTCGAGTGTTCTCAGAATTCAAAGGCAATTACGATTTCATCGTTCGCGAATTGGGAATGACATTTTTTAACCTGGCCGTCCCGTTTGGAGGCGGCATCTTGCCTGGGAAAATGTTTCTTGAGTATTTCTTTGGCAAGGGCAATCGGACGAAATCGATCATCCTCTTTCTAGACCCTTTTATGATGTTCTGCGACGGCTCAAACCGATATCACCGGTTTGTTTTCTACGAGCCGTTCCGGCCCAGATTTCTGACGGAGCTTATCCAAAATGACATCCCGATCCAACAGATCATCACTTACGTCCGATCAAAATTCGGCCGGTATTGGTTCGCGCGCCAACCTCTGGTGAGAGAGCGTGACCCCCGGGTGGTGAAACCCAAAGACAACGATGCGGAGTTGGCGCAGAAGCGCACTGAAATCCTATATCCGGACGGACTTGAAGATGCCACTTTCAGACGCTACTGCGCTGACTTGGTCGAGATCCTCGAGATGGCTAAGCGACACGGCTCGCGGATGATTATCATCTTTCCTCCGACGCTGCTCGGTCCGGAACTAGGGGCGCCATGGGTATTGGAGTTCCTCGATCAGTGCAAATCACGTTTCACTTTCGAGTTCTACGACTACACCAGCGCCCTTCAGGACTTGAGTCTTTTCGCTGATCACGATCACCTGAACAGCAAAGGCGTTGAGCATTTCGCGAAAAAATACCTGGAACCCATCCTGAGAAGACAGCATGCCTGAGACCGCGCAGCATCTCTCGCTTCAAAAGAAGGTCATGGCGGCTGTCCTGATCTTTCTGATCACATTCTGCGCGGCCTATTTCGTTTGGGTAACGTTTCGATCAATGCGGCTCTATGCGGAGATCAAGAGCGCTGGCCGCGGATGGACGACCCCGGTCAACGCGTGCGACCCTGTTCTCGGCTATCGTCCTTTCCCAAACGTCAGCAGCGAGGAGATTTTCCCTTGCGGCGGCAGAGTTCCCGTTTATCAGGATGAGGAAGGGTTTCGCGTCTCCACCCAGGGCGTACAGTCATCCTCCGGCAAGCGTCCCTTCGTGCTGGCCCTCGGTTGCTCGTTCACGTTCGGCACGGGATGCCTGGCCGAGGAAACGTATCCGTTTCTCGTGGCCAAGAGGCTCGGGGGGACTGCGCTCAACGCGGGCGTCGAAGGATACGGTCTCGCGCAGATGCTCTTGCAGACACGAGAACTCATCCCAAAGTATAAGCCGGAATACGCACTATTCGAGTACGCCCCTTGGCTCATCGAGCGATCCACAGGTTACGCGAGCCCCTCCGAAGTGTATGGGCCCACACCCCGTCCTTACTTTACTATCGGGCAAGACCAACCGTACTTCGTGGCAGCGCCCGCGTTCGCGACAAACTACTTTGACCTCAACATGTCTCCCTATGTTGAAGGGAGAACGAGTCCGCTCGAGTTTAGCTCGTTCTTGTTTCGCATTGGGCTGCCGCTGTGGACCCACTCTGATCTGCAAATCACTGTCTTCTCTGTTAGGAGGTTATTATCGCTCTTACCGCAACCGACGAAGGATTCCGGAGATCTGGTCAAGACGATCTATTCCGAAATGAGCGACCTGTGCCATGAAAACGGCACACGAATGGTCATCGTAGTTCTCGGTTCCGGCGGGATTCCCCCGGAGGACATGCCCCGCGAGCACATCGAGGCGCTTCGGGCTCTCGTGTCGTCGGCGTGCGTCGATGCGTACGCGGCGCTTTACGGCCAACTCGACACGCCCTCGGTCAAGGCATACGAGAAGGCCTATGGCATCTGGGGATGCACGCCGACACATCTCATCGATCGGCATCCAAACCCGCACGCGCACGAGGTGATTGCCGAGGTCATACTGAAGAGCCTGAGGTAAAAGGCGGCCCACAGATCTGTCAGTTTGCGCCGCGCCACCGGGGATTCTTGCTGGACATGTCAACGGTGTACAGAGGCGGGGCAAGATGCTCGGTGCTGCGCCCGAGAAACTCGAGCACGTAACGCGAGATCCACTTCTCGATCTTGAGGACCGTCATCTTCTTGCGGAGCCGGCCCTGCATATCTCGATTGAGGATGCAGGGGATCGTGTTCGTCGTAACAATTTCGTCCAGTACCGGATTGTGCAAGTTCTCGCGCACCTCCGGGGATGAGTAGAAATGCGTCACGAAAAAGACCACGCGTCCGGCGCCGGCCTCCTTGATGAGTCGGCAGCATTCCTTGATCGTGCCGCCCGTGCGCACCATGTCATCAAAGACGATCACGTCGCGGCCGTCAATCGCTTCGACGGAATTTGGGGATTCGTCATCAACGAGGCTCGCAACCGAACGCTCATCCGTGCGCTGCTTTGCGATGTAGAGCAGCCCGGCATTCGGGACGCCCAGTTCTTTGTGTACCTGGTTGACGAAGCTCCGCGCGCCGCGATCGGGCGCACACATCAGCAAGCCCTTCCCGGAACGCAGACTAGGGGCCACGGTCGAGTTTCGGATGTAATCCGCGAACACCTCCGCGGGCGATAGGTTCATGAAGCCGTCGGGCATCTCCGATTTGAACAGACGCTGGACCGATGTCGAATGATTGTGGACGGTGATAACGGCGTCCACGCCGGACAACGCCAGCGCCTGGGCATACAAAAAACTGGTAAAGGGTTGGCCGTCGAATTTCTTGTAGTCCAAAACATCCCGTTCGCGATCGACTTTGCCATGCTCCGGCCGTGGACCCCGATCCTGCGCACTGAAGAAAAGGTCCGGCTCGACGAGGAGGACACTCTCCGCCCCGTTGTCCTTCGCCCCGCGGGCGATCAGGAGGTTGCGCCACGCAAGCTCGTTCCTCGAGTCCCTACTGGCGCCCGTCGAAACCATCACAACAACGGTGTCGCGCAGTTTGTGGCCTATATCGCTGGTGTCCTTCTCGTTGCTGATAAAGCGCGGACAAAACTCGGAGTTGGCGAAAGTCTTCAGCGATAGAATATCGGCGATGTCGGTCTCCTGGCGACAGAACGCGCCGACGTCTATTGCAAACGGATCGTCGGACTCTGTGCCGACAATAAGGACCTTCTTCCCAGCGGCATTCATTTGATCAGCCTCTCCAAGATGGCAGCCCGTTTCTATCTTCGTCTTGATAGGACGTCGTTCTCGTAACTGACAACATCGTTCAGCCACGCGGCGCCCACCGGCGCTCCTTGCTTCAGGCAGTAGTAATCCCACACGGACCCGAAAGGAAGCGTCTTAAGCTCTTCGAGCATGACAAGACGCGCCGTGTAGTTGCCCTCCTTCTCCAACCGGCGAAGCTTCTCCGTCGGCTCGAGCAACGCCCAGAGGAAGGCTTTGAGCATGGCCCGCGTTCCCGTGACCCAGGCTGCGATGCGGTTGATGCTCGCGTCGAAAAAATCCAGGCCGATATGGATCCGATCGAGGAAGTCATGGCGGACGATCTCCTCGGCCGTCGCGCGCAGGTCGTCGGAAAGGATGACCACGTGATCGCTGTCCCACCTAACGCCTCGGCTCACGTGAAGGAGAAGCCCATTGACGTAGAGCATGACCGAGGAAATCTTGTCGGCGATGGTTTCCGTGGGATGGAAATGTCCCGCGTCAAGCGTAAAAAGCTTACCCCTCGTGACGGCATATCCCAGGTAGAACTCGTGCGAGCCCACCACGTAGCTCTCGGAGCCGATCCCGAAGAGTTTGCTCTCGACGGCGTCCAAGTTGTAGCGCGGATCGATCTTTTCCTCGAACACCGCATCGAGCGAGTCGCGTAACAGCTCACGCGGGGCCTTTCGGTCAACAGGGATGTCCTTCATTCCATCGGGAATCCAGATGTTGGTCACGCACGCCTTGCCAAGCGCGCGCCCGATGGCCTTCCCGATCTTGCGGCACGCGATGCAATGCTCGATCCAGAACTTCCGCACGCTGCGGTTATGGTTTGAAAGAGTGAATCCGCTCTCAGCCAGCGGATGTGAGAAGCACGTCGGGTTGAAATCCATTCCGAGCCCTTGTTCTTTGGCCCATCCGATCCAGTTCTTGAAATGCGCTGCCGTGAGTTCGTTGCGGTCGACTTTCTTTCCGGCGGTCTCGGCGTACATTGCATGCAGATTCACCCGGTGTTTCCCGGGGATCAAACTGAGCGCCTTCTCCAGATCCTTGCGCAGTTCATCCGCCGTGCGAGCCTTGCCCGGATAGTTCCCAGTGGCTTGTATTCCGCCGCTGGAAAGCCTTTCCCCATGCTCGAAGCCGCCGACATCGTCGCCCTGCCAACAGTGAAGTGAAATAGCGATCCGCGCAAGCCGCCTCATCGCGCGATCCGCGTCAACTCCGTGCAGCGCGTAGATCTCCTTCGCAATCCGATATCCGCTCTCAACCTGACGAGTCTTGACCTGGGGAAGCATCTGGTCTCTCCGTTCCGTCGGTGCGGTTCAGGCCAAGGGATTTGGCCGCGCCAGACAAGCCATTATAAACCACAGGCAGCGGGTGCGAATCAAGACAGTTCAAGACGCCCTTGCGAAGGCGAGGGTCTCATGCTATAGTCAAGTAAAGGATCGAACGCGCGGAGATGCAGCTATGGCGCGAAGCTTCACTTTGGAATACTGGGTAGATGAGGGCTGGTACGTGGGTCGGCTGAAAGAGGTTGAGGGCGTTTTCAGCCAGGGGGAAACCCTCGAGGACCTTCAGGAAAACATCCGCGAAGCCTACCACCTGATGACGGATGACGATACCGTACCGAAGAAGCACTCGGACGTGAAAGAAATGGCCATCGAAGTGTGAAGCGAAGCGCCCTTATCCGGCTGCTTGTTGAGAATGGCTGCCACCTGAAACGCCACGGCGCCAACCATGACATCTATGCCAATCCGAAAAAGGATAAGACTGCACCCGTTCCGAGACACTCCGAGATCAAAGATTCACTCTGCGGTTTGATACTTAGACAGTTGGGCATCGGCAGAGGCGGAGAAATGTAGTGGAAACCATGACCTGTAAACGGGGTTTGACGCGGCGTGATTTCTTGTATCGGACGGCGCAAGGGCTCGCGGCCACCGCATTGCTCTTAGGGAAAGCTGCTGGGGCTGCGGCGGCTTCGACGCGTGTTGCGCTGTCGCACGGGGAATCGCGAGTCGAAAACGTGTACGAGGCGCTGAAGCGAATCGAAGCAGATGTGGGGAAAGCACTGCCGAAAAAGCGAACGGTTGTCATCAAGCCGAATATGGTTATGGTGGATCGGCAGCTGACCTCAACGCACGTGGACTGCATGGAAGGGATTCTCGAGTTCCTGCGTCCCCTCGTGAAGGGCGAGATACTGATTGCGGAGTCTCCAGCGAACGGCCCGGCCGAGGAAGGGTATGACAATTACGGCTACAATCGCCTCAAAGATAAGTTCCGCGTTCGGTTCGTGAACCTGGATGCCGAGCCGTTTGTTACGGAGCACTTGGTCGACGAGCGGTATCACGTCAAGCCCGTCCGGTTCTCGAAATTGCTGGTCGATCCCAATGTCTTCCTCATCTCGACGGCCCCGCTCAAGACGCATGACCGCGCCGTTGTTACATTGGGTCTGAAGAACGTCGTTGCCGGCGCGCTCTTGAAAGACCCGGGTGTCCGCTGGGGACCGGAGAGCAAAGGCGTCACCGACAAGCCGTTGATCCACGGCGGGCCGGAGAACCAGGGAATCCATTTCAACATCTTCTCGTTGGCAAAGCGCGCGCACCCGCACTTGACCGTCCTAGACGGCTTCCAAGGAATGGAACACAACGGCCCAAACAACGGAACGCCCGTCGACCATCGCGTTGCCCTCGCCGGCACGGACTGGCTCGCAATCGACCGTCTCGGTGCGGAACTGATGGGCTTCGACTGGCACAAAGTCGGCTATCTCACCTTCGCCGCTCAAGCCGACATGGGCCAAACCGACCTAAACCAAATCGAGATCCTCGGCGAAGACTTCCGCCGCCACATCCGCACATACCAACCACACGATACCATCGAGCAGCAGTACAAGTGGATGTGATACCGAGCAGGGCGCTCACCTTGAAAATCGGACCCCATGCGCAGAAATGCAAGGATAGGCGGCGGATCTCCCCGGGGAGTTGGGGGGTGCGCCAAAGCGGGAGCCAAGCTACCGCAACTGCGTTAACCGGGCGGGCCGGACGCCCCCCTTGTGGGCGTTTTTCCCACAATCCAGTGCATGTGTTAGACTAAGAGACAAGACGAAAGGGAAACGACGTGAAGAACATACGGACACAGACGCTCTATGATGACGCGAAGCATCCTGTCGCCGTGCAGATTCCTTACGCCGATTGGCTTGAGATAGTAGCGCGGTTGCGCATTAAGGATGCGAGGAATTCAACCCACGGTGCGCCTCCGCTGCGTCGGGGCGCGACTGCCGCCACTCTCACCAAGCATGCAGGCGTTCTCAGGCTGTCTGAAGATCCTCTTGAGTACCAGAGAAGGATCCGTGACGAATGGTCGTGAGGTACGTTCTCGACAGCAACATATGGCTTAATACAAGCCATCGCATTGGCTCACTTTGAGATGAGTGGGTTTCACTTTGTCGATTACGAGTACGATGACGAGCACGAGGGGTTAGTCGGCGTGGGTTAGGGTGTCTTCGCGGAGGTAGGGGAAGAGCCAGTGGAGGGGTGGGGTGATCTCGGAGTGATGGGAGGATTTTTTGTTGTGGCCTACGCGTTCGATGTGGTCGGCGATTAGGGAATGGTAGCCGTCTTCATTTTGGACTTCGCCGGTGATGAAATATGGGCCGTGTGAGGTTAACAAGTGGCCGTATTGTTGGTATACCTTCGGGAAAAGGACGGCAGATCAACTGCCTTTTGTCAGTTTTTCGAGGATGTGGCGGGCGAGGTACTCTTTGATTTCACGGTGTCTCGGGACAGGCTGGCATGCACCTGACTCTTGGTTCTGGTACCAGTCGTGACGTCCACCGTGTCGAATCAGCACGCAACCGCGCGCCTCGATCTCTCGAATGAGGTCGATGCGTTTCATCCGACCTCGAGCTCGGCTACTCGGCGGACGCCGGGAATTCGCCCGCTCGTCAATTCTTCGTACAGGTCCTTGAGGTTCTCCTTGAGTTCATCGAGGCTCTCGCCTTGTGTCATGTAATCGGGAAACTCCTCAAGGTAGCCCAGCCACATGTCATCGTCTTGCCAATAGATAAAACGTTGTTTGACCATTTGATTCGCCGTCTGGTGTTATTCGCGGCGCACGCTTGCGCCCTGCTACTTTTGTCAGATTCTACCATCGTTGTCAGCAAAGTCAAAGATCCCAAAGAGCAAGTGGAGGATGCGATGAACGTTGAGCACGATTACGCGCAAGAGCACGAGGGTTTCAATCGGCGTCGGTTAGGTTGTCTTCGCGGAGGTAGGGGAAGAGCCAGTGGAGGGGTGGAGTGATCTCGGAGTGGTGAGGAGATTTCTTGTTGTGACCTACGCGTTCGATGTGGTCGGCGATTAGGGAATGGTAGCCGTCTTCGTCTTGGACTTCGCCGGTGATGAAATATGGGCCGTGCGAGGTCAGCAAGTGGCCGTATTGCTGGTAGACTTTCGGGAAGAGAACGGCTTCGAATACGCCTACGGGGTCTTCGAAGGTGAGGAATTTCATTGCGCCGCGGCCTTTTAAGCCGACGCGGCGTTCGGCAATCAGCCAGCCCACCATGGTAACGGTATCGCCGGCATAGGCGTGCATGTCTTCGCTCAAGACGCGCGGGCGATCCAACATCGCGGGGATATAGTATTCGATGGGATGTTTTGAAATCAGGAGGCCGTAGTTGTTCCATTCGAGGTCGGTGCGTTTCTTGCGCGAGTAATCTGGGAGGTGAGGCAAGACTGCGGTAGCGAGATCGCAGGAAAACAACATCCGATCATCGGAATTGCGCTCGCGTCCGGTGTTTTGGAAGATGGTTTTCAATTCCCAGAGCATCTCCGGTTTTGGAAAAACCGGCCTACTTCTTATACACGCTCCGAGGTTATCGCATGCGCCGGCTTGGATGAGGACCTCGGCGTCGCTATAAGTGAGATTTGCACGGCGGCATAGATCGGCGATTCCCTGGAAGGGTTCGGTTTTCCGGGCGGCCAGTATGGATCGGACGGCGTTTTGCGTGAGGTTCCGGATCTCGAGAAAACCGACGCGGATCGCATCGCCTTCGACGGTGTAATTGAACTCGCTCTTGTTCACGTCGGCCGGATAGATGCCGATTCCGAAGCGGCGCGCTTCTTCAAGATACACTGCGGGATAATAGAACCCGCCACGGTTCGATAATACGCTTGCGAGAAACTCCACCGGGAAATGGGCCTTCAGATAGGTGCACTGGTAGGCGATCTCGCCGTAGGTGCTCGCGTGCGCCTTACAGTAGGAGTACTCGGCGAAATTGGTGATGAGTCCCCAGATGGCCTCGGCCTCCCTCTCCCCCACTCCGTTGGCCTTCGCCTTCTCCATGAAGAGTTTCATGCTCTTCGCCATTTCCTTCGCGGTGCGTCTCTTGGTCATGGCACGGCGCAGGGCATCGGCCTCGCCGAGATTCATCCCGGCGATGACGCTGGCCACTTTGAGGATGTCTTCCTGGTAGAGCATGACGCCGTAGGTGTCGCCCAAAACCTTATCGAGGGCGGGATGCAAATGAACGACCTCTTCTTTTCCGAGATGGCGATCGATGAAATGCTTTTTCATGCCGCTCCCGGATGGTCCGGGACGAATGAGCGACAGCGCCTTGATCAACATGTCGGTGTTGCCGGCGCGGACGCTCTTTAGGAGCGCGCGCATGGCCGGCGACTCGATTTGAAAACAGCCGATCGTCCGTGCGTTGCGGATGAGATCCGCGGTGAGCTTGTCGGGGTCGGGCAAACGCTCGACGTCAATCGAAAGCCCTCTGTTCCGTTGAATCAACTCGACGGTTTCCTGGATAACGGTCAGCGAACGGTGGCCGAGGAGATCCATTTTGATCAGGCCGAGGTCTTCGATGGGGTGCATGTCGTATTGGGTGATAAGGATGCCTTTCGCCGCGCGCTGGAGGGGCACAAAACGGGTCAAAGGCTCCGGCGCAATCACTACGCCGCCGGAATGAATCGAGAGATGCCGTGGGAAACCGTCGATGGCTTCGCTGATCTCGAGAATGGATTTGAGCGGCTCCTCATCGATCCGGAGGTTGCGGCATTCAGGCAGGAACTTGACGACGGTCCGGATGTCGTTCGCGCGGTAATGCGGGAGCTGCCGCACGATTTCGCCCGCTTCCTCGTCCGTCAACCCGAAGGTCTTGGCCGTTTCGCGCATGGCGGATCGTGCTTGAAAGGTATTGAAGGTGCAGATCATGGCCACGCGCTCGGCGCCGTATTTTTTATAGACGTAATCGATGACGTCATCGCGTCGGCGCCAGCAGATATCGAGGTCGATGTCGGGACAATCGGTGCGCGAGGGGTTCAGGAACCGCTCGAAATAGAGATCATATTTGAAAGGGTCGACACGGGTAATTCCGAGGACGTACGCAACGAGGCTGTTGGCGGCGGAACCGCGTCCGACAATGGGGATCCCTTGATCGCGGGCGTGTCTGACGATATCCCAAACGATAAGGAAATAGGCTGCAAACCCGAGCTGATGGATGATGTCGAGTTCGTACTGAAACCGCTGGACGATCTTGGGGGTAAGGGGTTGGTAATGCTTCTTGAGTCCTTCGAATGCCTGCTTCCATAAAGAAGAGAATGGGGTCTCTCCTTCCGGCAATTCGATTTGCGGAAACAAGGGCTTGCCCAACGACAATTCGAGGTTGCAGTGTTCGGCCACCCACTCGGTGTTCTCGATGGTCTCGGGCCAGTCGGCATAAAACCGCGCCATCTGTTCCGGCGATCGAAACCAATCCTCAGGAGAGACCAGTTCGTCCGAACCAGGCACGCCCATCCACTCTGATCCCCCTTTGAAGGGGGGTAGGGGGGATGTTGGGGTGTTGCAACAGTCCGCCGCCGCCCTAAAGGAAACATCCCCCCTACCCCCCTTCAAAGGGGGATCTGCCGAAATGGTGGTGTTGCGGCGAATGGCGGAGAGGACCCGATGTATGCGGAATTGATCGGGTCCGAGGAAATAGACCGGATTGACGGCCACGGGCCGCAGTCCTTTTTGATGGGCAAACGCACGGAGGCGTTCCGCACGCGCCCTTGATGACCGATCTCCGTAATGCGTCACGGCGACGAGCGGTTTCAGATCGCGGCGGACAAGGGTTTCTATGAGTTGGAGATCGGAAGTTAAGACAAAGAGGCCATCAGAGGAGATCTGATCGGTCAGATGGGTCGGACGCGTCGGACAAAGTGGATGAATGGGGGCTTCTTCTTCGCAATGATACGATGTGAGTATCCGGCACAGTTCGGTGTAGCCTTCGCGGTCGCGCGCCAGGAGCACGGTTCCAGCCAACTCCGCGCCAAGGATCGGCTTGATCCCCGCTTCGCAAGCCGTCTGGTAAAACGGGATCGCCGCATAGAGTCCCGCGGTGTCAGTCAACGCGAGAGCTTTCATTCCATATTCGACGGCACGCGCGACCAATTGGCGCGGAGTGGCAACGCCTTCTAAAAGCGAGTGATTGCTATGGACGTGTAAGTGAGTCATTCAAAAGTGCCGAGGTACCGGGGTGCAATCCAAAATCCAAAGTAACTGCCCAGCTACCCTTCTATCGGGTGGCATGGATAAGGCTGATTTGGCCGTGTTGGAACCAGAATTCAATGGCTATGCCAGAAAACCGGCCAAATCAGCCTTATCCATGGCACCCCGGCAATCCAAAATCATCTCGAAAGCGCTGGGGTGGCCAGGCGGACTTTGCGGCCCAGGGAAATGGAGCGGGCGAATCGTAGAAACTCGAATCCGTATCGATCCCGGACTTGATCGACGCTTTCCATGGCGCGCTCCCATCGCTCGATTCCTTTCCTGTCAAACAGGGACATCTGATGCTGGTTGTAGCTCAATGAAGAAAGAGACACGCCAATCAAACGGACGCGGACGCGGCGTTCGCGGGCCTTTGGGACGAGTTCGTGAAGCGTCCGGATGATCTCAGCATCCACGCAGGTGGGTTCGGGCAAGGTCTTGGCGAAGGTGTTCGTTTTGAAGTCGCCGTAGCGCACCTTCAAGGTCACGCAACGGGTCTCCATTCCCTTCTCGCGCAAGGCGTACGCGGCCCGCTCGGTCAGATACGCGAGAATGCGCTCGATCTCCGCCCAATCGAGCAGATCCCGTTCGAAGGTGGTCTCGCGACCCACGGACTTCGGGAGCGATTCCGGCTCGACTTCGGTCGTGCACACGCCCTGTGCCGCGCGCTGCAACGCATAGCCCGACTGGCCGAAAACGTTCATCAACGTCTGCAAGGGGAGATCCGCAAGACGGCCGATGGTCATCACGCCGAGCGATTCGAGCATTTCCTGGGTGCGGGGTCCGACTCCCGGCAACTTGCCCACCGGCAATAGATGCAAAAATGCCCGCTCGCCGCCCGTGGGAATCCGAAGATAGCCGTCGGGTTTGGCTTCGTCCGTAGCAATCTTGGCCACGAGCTTGTTCGAGGCGATGGCTATCGTGCAGGGAAGCTGCGTCTTTTCACGGATACGGGATTTGATGTAATGGGCAATCGCATCGTCTCCGCCGAAGAGTCGTTGCGAACCGGAAACATCGACATAGCCATCGTCGATGGAAACGAATTCCACGAGCGGCGAGACGGTCTCGAGAATCTCCCGCACCTCATCGGAAGCCGCCTCGTAACGCTCAAAACTGCCCCGCATGAAAATACCGTGCGGACAGAGCCGCTTGGCTTGCGTAAGCGGCATCGCTGAATGGATGCCGTACTTCCGCGCCTCGTACGAAGCCGTGGCAACCACCCCGCACGTATCGTCTCGATCACCGCCGACGATAAGCGGTTTGCCTTTCAGCGCAGGATTCAGCACCTGCTCGACGGACGCGAAAAAGGCGTCCATATCAATATGTAAGATTCGCCTTTCCATACCCGTGCCCAACAACCATATACTGAAATTATTTTCAGTTAAAATATACCCTAACTCAACCAGAATGTCAACGTCCCGGCATATCTTATGGAAAAAAGGGGACGTTTGAGATATAATCCATTTTGGTGGCATAATGGAACCAAGAGGAGTGCAAGTATGCGTTCTTTTACAGTGAAGAGCATTCCAGACGCGTTGTACGAGCGTCTGAGGCGTAGCGCCGCAGAAAACCGGCGAAGCATCAATCGGGAGGTAATCGTGTGTCTGGAGCGGGCTTTGGGTCATGAACGCGTTGATCCCCGGACCCGATTGGCCCGGATCGATGCCCTTCGGGAAAGGTTGGACCTGCCGCGTCTAACTGACGAGATCCTGCGGGAAGCCAAGCAGGCGGGCCGGCTGTGATCGTGGTCGACACGAACATCGTCGCGTATCTGCTAATGCCGGGCCAGCGAACCCCCCAAGCCCGCACGGCCCTTTTGAAAGATCCCGAGTGGGCAGCCCCTTTATTGTGGCGAAGCGAATTCCGCAACGT